>MDTD01116175.1_pt1 | contig 10537 bp, 7 predicted proteins | sample 811221 | NCBI WGS metagenome assembly MDTD01 (sample SAMN05326646, study PRJNA326480) | marine metagenome | isolation source: seawater | place: Pacific Ocean: South West | collected 2011
ACGGCGGCGTTCAGGGCCAGCAGATTGGTCTGGAAGGCCAGCTCGTCGATGACGCCGACGATGTTGGCCACCTTGTCGGCCGCGTCGTTGAGCTCGGACATGGCGCCGGTGGCCTCGGCGATGACCTCGCCGCCTTTTTCCGCGGCGTCCCGGGCCTGGCCGGCGAACTCGTTGGCCCGGCTCGTGCTCTCGGCGCTCTGCCGCACCGTGGCGGCCATCTGCTCCATGGAGGAGGCGGTCTCCTCCAGCGAGGCGGCCTGTTCCTCGGTGCGCTGGGACAGGCTGGTGTTGCCCTCGGCGACGTGGGCCGTTTCCACGGCGACGGTGTCCGACATTTCCTGGATGCGGCCGATCAGCGCGCGCAGGTTGGCCGTCATGTCACGCATGGCTGCGAGCAGCCGGCCGGTTTCGTCGTCGCCGCCCGGCTCGATGTCCTGGGTCAGATCGCCTTTGGCGATGGCGTCGGCCAGGGTGACCGCCCGGCCGAGGGGCCGGACGATGCGGCGGATCAGCAGGCCGCCGCCGGCCACCGCGACGGCCACGGCGGTGCCGATTGCGACCACCATCATGGTCCGCAGCCCGGCGAACAGCGTCTGCTCCTGCTCGTGCTTCTCCTGACCCGCGCGCAGCTCGTAGCCGACGATGGCGTCGACGCGATTCAGCGCCTCGTCGAACTGGGGGGTCAGGCGGGCGCCGGCGGCGGCTTCGGCCTCGCGCAGCCGGCCGTCCCGCAGCGCCGTCACGGTGGCGTCCAGGCCGTCGTCGACGAACCGGCGGCGGGCGCCGTCGAAGGCGTCCGCCAGTTCCCGTTCCTCGCCGTGGAGATCCCGGCCGGCGTAGGCGCGCCACAGTTCATCGATGCGGCCGTGGTCGTCGGTCAGCGTGCGCTCCAGCGCCTCCAGCCGCTCGTGTCCGGGATCGCGGATGGCATTCAGGGTCGCCGCGTACTCGTCCATCAGCAGGTCGCGGATGGTGGTGATGTCGCGGATGACCAGGGTGCGGTCTTTGTATACTTCGGACAGGCCGGCGTGGGTCTCCTGGAGGCCATACAGGCCGGCGCCGGCTACGCAGAGCATCATCACGCAGACGCTGGCGAGCAGCCACGTCAGCTTGGCACGGATCGTTTTCGTCATGATTCGGGCAGCCTAGTTTCCGTTTTTTGGTGTTCTTGTTGGCGACTGTCGTCCTGCCCATCGCCAGATCGGTCTGGTGGCCGTCCCATGCATTGAGATGACGTCCCGGACAATCCCATTGACTATAGAACGGGATTCCGGGTCCGCATGACGAACGTCACGGAATTAGTGTCGGATCTGTGCGCCGGATGTATACAAAATGTGAAACGCAGGGGTCAGCGGGCGGAGGCCTGCTCCTGGGTGACCCGGCCCAGCAGCAGAAAGCCCAGGATCATCAGGATGACCAGGGAGGCGAACCCGGCCCGCTGGGACTGGAACCAGGTGGTGGTGGCGGCGACCATCATGGGCGCCAGGAAGGCGGTCACGGTGCCCGACAGGGCGAACAGACCGAAGAACTGGGTCGCCATTTCCGGCGGCGAGATGCGCGCCATCAACGTCCGCGACGACGACAGGCCGGTCACGAAGAACATGGCGAACACCTGATTGGTGCAGAAGTAGACGATCTCCGCCGTGGTCTGGAAGTAGGGGAACGACCACACCGGCTCGCTGCCGACGGGCACCACGAACAGGATCGTGCCCGGCTGGATCGACACCAGCAGAATCAGCACCAGGGAACTCATGCCGATGGCGATGCGCAGGGCGGCCAGCGAGCCCAGCCGGTCGTCGAGCAGACCGCCGATCCACGCGCCCAGCATGGCGGACGCGCTGGTGCACAGCCCGAAGATCAGCAGCGCCGTCGAGCCCCAGCCGAAGGTGCCCGAGGCGTAGACCCCGCCGAAGGTCATGACGCCGACCATGCCGTCGATGAACAGCATGCGCGACAGCAGGTAAATGGCGATGTTGGAGAAGTGGCGCAGGCGGCGCAGGGTCGCCACCACGTCGGCGAGCCCCTGGCGGGCCGCCTGCAGCATCGGCGTCCCGGCGCTCACTCCGTCCGGGGTGAACAGCAGCACCGGCAGGGTGAACACCAGCATCCACAGGCCGGCGACCGGTCCCACGATGCGGTCGTGCTCGTGGCTGGCCTGATCGATGCCGAGCAGCGGCGCCTCCGGCAGAAACGGCCAGTCGACGGTGCCCGGCAGGGCAAAGGCGAACAACACCAGCAGCATCAGCGTCAGGCCGCCGACGTTGCCGAGGGCGAATGCCAGGCCAGAGACCGTGCCGATACGGGACACCGGCGCCACGCTCGGCAGCATGGCGTTGTGAAACACCTCGGAGATGGCGAACGCCACGCTGATCGCCAGCAGCAGCAGAAACGTCAGCGGAATGCCCAGCCCGCTGCCGCCGGGCAGGACGAACCACAGCAGGCCGGCGCCGGCGGCCATGATCATCACCGTGACCGCCACCCAGGGTTTGCGCCGACCGTTCTTGTCGGCGATGGCGCCCAGCACCGGCGCAGTGACGGCCAGGATCACCCCGGCGGTGGCGTTGAGGTAGCCGATCAGGCTCTGCCCCCGCACCGGATCGCCGACCACGGCGTTGGAGAAGTAGGGGAAGAAGATGTAGATCACGACCATGATGTAGTAGGGGTCGCGGGCGGCCTGGCCGAAGGTCCAGCTCAGATAGCCGAGCGGCGTTGCGGCGGGGGTGCCGGCGAGGGACAGCTCGCCGGTGGGCGTGGCTCGGTTCAATGGCGTCGGCCGGTTCGGACGGAATCGCTAGTGTACTGCGCCTGGCCGTCGGTCACTCAAGGCGTGAGCCCGGGCGGTCGGGCGCAGTACTGCGGGAGCTCCGGCCGCCGGGCGGTGCCCGCACGGCGGCGCGGGGCCGGCAGCCGGGTGGGGCAGCAGCCGGTCAGGCGACGGCGAGCCGTTGCCGGGCGGCCTGGTACTCCCGGCGCAGGCGGTCGATCAGCTCCGCCGCCGGCACCACCGCCTTCACGGCGCCGATGCCCTGGCCGCAGCCCCAGATGTCCTTCCAGGCCTTGCTGCCGGTGTTGCCGCCGGAGCCGAAATTCATCTTCGAGGGGTCGCTCTCCGGCAGGTGGTCGGGATCCAGGCCGGCGGCCCGGATGGACGGCGCCAGATAGTTGCCGTGCACGCTGGTGAACAGGTTCGTGTAGACGATGTCGGATGCGGCGTAGTCCACCAGGGCCTGCTTGTAGCCCGGCTCGGCGTTGGCCTCCCGGGTGGCGATGAACGCGGAGCCGACGTAGGCCAGGTCCGCGCCCATGGCCTGGGCGCCGAGCACCGCGCTGCCGTTGGCGATGGCCCCGGACAGCAGCAGCGGCCCGTCGAACCACTCGCGGATCTCCTGCACCAGCGCGAAGGGCGAGATGGCGCCGGCGTGCCCGCCCGCGCCCGCAGCCACGGCGATCAGCCCGTCGGCGCCCTTCTCCACGGCCTTGCGGGCGAAGCGGTCGTTGATCACGTCGTGGAAGACGATGCCGCCATAGCCGTGAACGGCGTCGTTCACGTCCTCCCGGGCGCCCAGCGACGTGATGACGACGGGCACGCGGTGCTTCACGCACAGCGCCAGGTCCTGTTCGAGGCGGTCGTTGGACTTGTGCACGATCAGATTGACGGCGAACGGCGCGGACGGGCGGTCCGGGTGCGCGGCGTCATGGGCCGCCAGCTCGCCGGTGATGCGCTCGAGCCAGGCGTCCAGCACCTCGAGCGGCCGGGCGTTCAGGGACGGAAACGAGCCGACGACGCCGGCCTTGCACTGGGCGATCACCAGGTCCGGGTTGGAGATGATGAACAACGGCGCCGCCACGACGGGGACGCTGAGACGGTTCGCGATCAGGGCCGGTAGAGCCATGGGGCACTCCTTGTCGGGCAGGTTGGGTGGCTGAGATATGCAAATAGTTGCATAAGGCCGGAGAGATATGCAACTTTTTGCATATGATCGACGGCGACGTTAGCATCTGCCGCGACGTCGCCACACCGGGGTGCCATGGCCCTCTCCCACGCCATCATGACGGCTCTGCTGGAGGAACCGCTGTCGGGCTACGATCTGGCCCGGGAGTTCGAGACTTCGCTGGGGTTCTTCTGGCACGCCTCCCACCAGCAGATCTACCGGGAGCTGCGCACGCTCGCGGAGCGCGGCTGGCTCGAGGCCGAAGGCGTCGCCCAGGCGGGGCGGCCGGACAAGATCGTCTACGCCCTGACGCCGGCGGGCCGGGCGGCCCTGGATCAGTGGGTAGCCGGGCCGAGCCGGCACAAGCCCGCCAAGGACGATCTGCTGGTCAAGCTGTACAACGTCGGGGCGAGCGATCCGGCGCCGGTGGTGGCGGAGCTGCGCGAGCGCCTGGAGACCCATCGGCGCAACCTGGCGCTGTACCGCCGCATCCGCGACCGCCACTACCGCGACCCCCGGTCGCTGCCGCCGCGGCGCCAGGGCATCTACCTGGCGCTGCTGGCCGGCATCCGCGGCGAGGAGACCGCGCTCGCCTGGTGCGAGGAGGCGATCGAACTGCTGGCTCCGCTGGCCGAATCCTGACGCCTGAATCCCCCCTGCAGGAGCGGCCTCCCGGCCGCGATCGCCGCGCCTCCCGATCGCGGCCGGGAGGCCGCTCCTACGGGCGGTGGTCGGTATCCTGCAGGATGAACTCGGCCCCCTTCTCCGCGATCATCACCGTCGGCGCGTTGGTGTTGCCCGAAGTGATGGTGGGCATGATGGAGGCGTCCACCACCCGCAGACCGGCCACGCCGTTGAAGGCGAGCCGGTCGTCCACCACGGCGTCGGCATCCCGGCCCATGCGGCAGGTGCCGACCGGGTGGAAGATGGTGGTGCCGAGGTCGCCGGCGGCGCGAAGGAGGGCGGCCTCGCCGACGATCTCCGGGCCCGGTTTCAGCTCCCGGGGCTCGAACGCGGCCAGCGGCTCGGCGGCCATGATCCGCCGGGTGAACGCCAGCCCGGTCACGGCGATGCGGCGGTCTTCCTCGGTGTCGAGGTAGTTCGGGGCGATGGCGGGCGCGTCGTCCGGATCCGGGCTGACGATGCGCACGTGGCCGCGGCTGGACGGCCGCAGGTTGCAGACCGACGGCGTGATGGCGTTGAACGGGTGCAGGGGCTCGCCGAACCGGTCGAGGGACAGCGGCTGCACGTGCCACTCCAGATTGGCGCTGGGCTGGTCCGGATCGCTGCGGGCGAAGGCGCCGAGCTGGGACGGCGGCATGGTCAGGGGGCCGGTGCGGCGCAGGGCGTATTCCAGGGCCATGGTCGCTTTGCCGAACAGGGTGCGGGCGCGCGCGTTCAGTGTCGTCGTGTTCGCGACCTGATAAATGGTGCGGATCTGCAGATGATCCTGCAGGTTGGCGCCCACCCCCGGCGCGTCCATGGCGACGTCGATGCCGAGGCCGCGCAGCGTGTCCCCCGGGCCGATGCCGGAGAGCTGCAGGATCTGCGGCGAGCCGATGGCGCCCGCCGCCATGACCACCTCCCGCCGCGCCCGGACGGTCACCGGGGCATCGCGGCCGCGGCGCACCTGCACGCCGGTGGCGCGCAGGCCGTCCTCCCGGCGCTCGACGGCCAGCCGCTGGACGTGGGCCTCGGTCCAGACCGTCAGGTTGGGCCGGCCCAGGACAGGGCGCAGGAATGCCCGGGTCGCGCTCCAGCGCCGGCCACGCCGCTGGTTCATCTGGAAGTAGGCGTTGCCGGCGTTGTCGCCGCGGTTGAACTCCTCGATCTTCGCAATGCCGCAGGCTTCGGCGGCGTCGCGCCAGGCGTCGAGGATCTCCCAGTTCACCCGCCGTTCCTCGACCCGGAGCTCGCCACCGGCGCCGTGAAATGCGTCGGCGCCGTGCTGGTAGTCCTCCGAACGCTTGAACACCGGCAGCACGTCGTCCCAGCCCCAGCCCCGGTTGCCGAGCTGGGCCCAGTGGTCGTAGTCGCTGGCCTGGCCGCGCATGTAGATCATGGCGTTGATGGAGGAGCAGCCGCCCAGCACCTTGCCCCGGGCGTAGCCGATGCGCCGGCCGTTGAGCCCCGGCTCCGGCTCCGTCTGGTAGCACCAGTCGGTGCGCGGATTGCCGATGGTGTAGAGGTAGCCGACGGGAATGTCGATCCAGAAGTAGTCGTCGCGGCCACCGGCTTCCAGCAGCAGCACATGATGGCGGCCGCCGGCGGACAGCCGGTTCGCCAGCACGCAGCCGGCGGTGCCGGCGCCGACGATCACGTAGTCGAAGATGCGGCTGGCAGGAGGGTTCGGGTCGTTCACGGTGTGAACGATACCACGAAGGGGCAGAGCGTCCGGGCGATCAGGCGAGCAGCGACAAGGCGTCCAGATCCGAGGCGGCCCGGAGCGAGCGGGCGAGCAGTGCCTGCGCCACGGCGCGGCCGCGCTCGTTGCCCATGTCCAGCGTACCGGCGATGACCACCGCCCAGGACAGCAGATACAGGCTCGCGATCCGGAACCGCTCACGGCAGCACTCCAGGCCGTAGTCGTCCACGCCGTTCTCCAGCAGCGCCTGATGATAGAGGCGCACCAGCGCATCGGCGTGCGCGGCCCACACGTCGTCAGCGAGGCTCTGGGTCAGGAAGTAGGCCAGATCCTGCTCGCCGCTGGACAGACACACGGACTGCCAGTCGACGAGCACCGGCTGGTCGCCGTCGAACAGCACGTTGTCGAGGCGCACGTCGGCGTGCACCAGGCACTGGTCGCCGTCGGTCAGCCGGCGGATCAATGACGGAATCCGGTCGCCGAGGCGCGGGGCCAGCGTCCGGGCCTCCTCGGTCATCAGGTCCGGAAAGCGCTCGAGCACGGCTGGCCAGCCAACGTGGAATCCGTCGCGCATGCCCTGGCTCTGGGCGGGGAAGTCGTGGCTTGTGACCCCGGGCAGTGAGCGCCTCCAGGTTGCGGCGTGCAGCTCGGCCAGCATCTTCACGACGCGTTCCGCATCGGCCAGGCTGGCGCCAGCGAGCTGATCGCCCATCCGGCAGTCCCGCAGGTCCTCGAGCGCAAGTACGAAATCGTCGGAATCCGGATCGTGTTCCGCCGCCAGGCAGGCCGGGGTTCTGACCGGGATTCTGTCGGCGACGTCGCGGTAGAAACGCACCTCGCGCCCGTACATGTCGTAGGTCGTCGCCACGGCCCGGTTCTCCGCTGCCCGGGCGGCGAATTTGACGATGAGGCTGTCCGGTCCATCGGCGGTGTCGAGCAGCACGCGGTTCACCCAGCCGATGACGCCCACGCCCTCGCCGAGGGGCGATAGACGAAATCCGCCGACGTCGGTGCCGGTCACGGACGACAGCCAGTCCGTGGTCAGCTCCTCGGGTCCTCTGGGAAACGTCGCCATGCTCGAATGCACCGGTAGTTCGACCCCATCTCATTGACTCTAAGACCCGGAGCGATTAGAAAGCAAGCACGCCGGTTTGTTTTCGGGGTAGGGAGAGATCCGCGGACACCAGCGGGGCCGCCGCCGCCGTCGAGGTGACGGGTCCGAACCAAATCCAGAGAGGGGAGAGAGAGCTATGGTGCGAGCCGTATCGGCGCTTGCTGCCATCGGCATGGCAGGCGTATTCAGCACGGCGGGACCGGTGCTGGCTGAGCAGTCGACCGCTATCGAGGAGATCGTCGTCACCGCCCGGAAACGGGAAGAAGGGCTGCAGAGCGTGCCTCTGGCCGTGTCCGCGATCACGTCACAGGAAATACAAAGCTCGTTCTTCCGCGATGCCGAGGATCTCGAGGGGATGGCGCCGAACCTCGTCATCGATCCAGTCGGCGCCGGTCCTCAGGGCGCGGCGATCTCGATTCGCGGGATTTCTTTCTCCGACATCGAGAAGTCTTTCGATCCCGCCGTGGGTGTGCTGCTCGACGGCATATACATCGGCACCAACACGAGCCAGTTGTTCAACGTGTTCGATACCGATCGCATCGAGATCGCGCGTGGTCCTCAGGGCACGCTGTTCGGGCGTAACACCATCGGCGGCACCATCAGCGTCCACCGTACGCCGGTGGCACTCTCCGGCGGGCCCTCGGCGCGCCTGAAATCGACGTTCGCCGAGTACGACCGGCGCGACCACGCAGCCGTCATTCAGCTGCCGCTGATCGAGGACCGCCTGGGGCTCAAGTTGTCGGGTGTCAAGCGCAGCGGCGGCGGCGACTGGCGCGAGAACCTGTTCGATGGTGACGAGCCGGAGGGTCAGGACTACACCACCTACCTGGCGAGCCTGCGCTGGCAGCCTTTGGACAGCGTCGACGTCACCTACACCTATCAGCGGGAGAAGGCCTACAGCGACACGCCGCCCGTATACAACGTATCGCGGCCGCTGGTGGGCCCGCCGGGCGCCAGCCCGCCGGTCGAACTGATGTGTCTGGCGTTCGGATTCTGTCAGGCCGACCCGGACACGCCGGACACCGGGCGTCTGGATCGCTACAACCAGAACTTCTCCAACGACGCCAAGCTGGACGGCGACTATCACACCCTGCGCGCGGATTGGGACGTTAACGAGAATCACCGGGTCACGGCACTGTTCGGCCACCGTGATCAGCCGGAGGTGGTGTACCAGGACTTCGACGCCGTGCCCGTCGACATCTTCTCGACCCGGCGCGACCAGGACTACGAGCAGACGAGCTTCGACCTGCAGCTCACCTCGCTGTGGAGTGAGCGGCTGACGACGACGGCCGGTCTGTTTCTGTGGAACTCGGAGTACACCCTGCGCCAGGACACGTACTTCCTGTTCGGGACCTTTCCGGACGCCAGTACCAACCTCTACCAGGACACCAACCACGAGACCGACTCCTACGCGGTCTACTTCGAAGGCGACTACGCGCTGACCGACGCGCTGACGCTGACCCTCGGTGGCCGCTATACCAAGGACGACAAGGAGATCGACACGACCTTCGGCACCATCCGGGCCATGGGCACGACCATCGTGCCGGGCACCAACGTGCAGCTCGACGACGATTGGGGCGAATTCACGCCGAACGCCCGCCTGCGTTACCAGATCGACGACGATCACATGGTCTACGGCAGCTATTCCCGCGGGTTCCGTTCCGGCGGCTTCAATGGCCGGGCGGCCTCGGTGACCACCGTTGGCCCCTACGAGCCGGAGACCGTGGACAGCTTCGAGGCCGGTTGGCGCTCCAATTGGCTCGACGGGTCGCTGATCTTCAATGCCACGGTGTTCCATGCGATCTACGACGACAAGCAGGAGGACATAACCCGGGCCGCGCCCCCACCCATCAACCAGGAGACGGTGGTGGCCAACGCGGCTGAGGTGGAGATATCCGGAATCGAACTGGAAGCCATTGCCCGTCCGTTCGCCGGGCTTCAGCTGCGTGCCAACTATGGCTACACCGATGCCGAGTACGAGGACTTCGAGAGTGCCGATCCGATCGACCCGTCGCGCACCGTGGATCTGTCCTACCTGGAACTGCGGCGCGCGCCGGAGAATACGCTCGGTATCGGCGCCCGTTACGACGTCATGCTCGGCAACGTGGGCCTGCAGTTCACCGTCGACGGGCGCTGGAAGGACGACTTCCATACCAATGCCCGCAACATCGAGGAGGGGCTGGTCGATTCGCACTGGATCGTCGACGCCTCGGTGGCGGTCGATTTCCGCTGGTTCCAGGTGCGCGCTTTCGGGCGCAATCTCAACGACGAGCAGTTCCTGACCTCGGCGCTCGACGTCGGTGGCGGCATCAGCCAGGGGCCGACGCTGCTGCCGGCGCTGTTCACCTTCAGCGGCGTGTCGGCGCCACGTACCTACGGCGTCGAGATCGTCATCGACACGGCTGCCTGGCCGCGGTGACGTCATGAAGCTCGAGCCGCTGATGACGTTGTACGCCACGATCGGCGAGGCGATGCCCGTCGGCGACGGCGGCACCGGCAACCGGGTGGTGGCCAACGTCACCGGCGGCCACTTCGAAGGCGAACGGCTGCAGGGCACGGTCCGGGCCAACGGCGCGGACTGGGTGCTGATCGACGCTGACGGCTTCGGCCGGATCGACGTGCGCATCGTGCTCAGCACGGACGACGACGCCAACGTCTACGTGAGCTATCAGGGTCTGCTCGAGTACAACGACGCCATCCAACGGGCGTTCGCCGGCGGTGGCGGCACCGAGTTCGGTGACGCGGTGTTCCTGACCCACCTTCGCTTCGAAACGGGCGCGGCGCGCTATCGCTGGCTGAACCATACCCTCGGCGTCGCCGAGGGTCGGTTGCGGCCCGGCGCGGTCGAGTACCGGGTGTTCAGTCTCCAGCCCGGTTGATGCCTTTCAGCCAGGTCAAGGTCGCGCTGCGCACCACGCGAGCGCGATCGACGGGGTCGGGGTGGCGCCGGCGAAGCGATCGTGAGCGGATTTCGAGGCTCAGGGGGCACGCGGGCGGCAGGTGCGCGAGCAGGTCCGCCAGCGGCAGTTCGCCGTCCCCCGGCAGCATGCGCCGGTCGACCGCATCTTCCAGATAGCCGGCCGGGGTCGGGTCGCAGCCGGCGCTGCCGTCGCAGATCTGGGCGTA
>MDTD01020658.1_pt1 | contig 10536 bp, 13 predicted proteins | sample 811221 | NCBI WGS metagenome assembly MDTD01 (sample SAMN05326646, study PRJNA326480) | marine metagenome | isolation source: seawater | place: Pacific Ocean: South West | collected 2011
AGAACACATCCAACGAGTGTGTTGTTTGAATCTGATCAATAACATCAACACCAGTGTTAAATCTCTCACTGGAATACTCAAACAATTCACAACGAATCTCATAAAACTGTAGCGCGCCCATCTGATAGAACACAGGCTCGTGCTCAACAAATTTGATCTCAAATACCTTTTCATTCAAAGGCAAGAATAATAGGTCACCCTCTCTTGGTCTTGCTACTGACTGCTCTTGCTCAACCGTCTCTTCGAAGTGACGCCGTGCAATGCAAACTGTCATTCCATCTCTAATTTCCAAACCAAACTTCGACATGAAGTCACCTTCACCTTCGAAGCCATCAACGCTTCTTATGTACATGACCAAATCAGAAACTTGTTCAAATGAAGCTCGGTCTTCTTCGGTGTACAGCTGATCAAACCCATCAGAGGAGAATGTTTTAGCCATATAGCCAACACTCAATCCAAAGATAGAGATTGATTCAGTTACTAGGTCTTCAATTAACTTTTGTTCACCGCTATGGTCAAAGTTATTGAAGTGGAAGTTTGGTTGTACCAATTATCCGCTCCTCCATGTTCCACCTTTGGATTTATACCATCTAGCTGCCCAACCATTTGCATATGCTGATGGATACACATCAAACTTGGATCTGGCTAGAGACTTTGCTCTTGACCACAGTTTAGGATTATTTGGTTTACTCTTTTCCAGTAACATACCAGCCAAGACTTCTTCAGTTCTAACATTGATTGGCTTGTTACCGGTACCTGGTCTATCTACTTGAGGATCCTTAGCTCTCTTTCTTCTAGCTGCAGAAGCTCTCTCTTTCTTAGACATTGAATGGGCTTTTTGTCTTGGCAAACATTTTGGCTTACCTTCACCAGGTTCTCTTGCACAGTCACCTTTTATGTTTCCTTTGGTATCCATACGAACCCAATCACCTTTAGGTCCTTTGCCAAACCAGTCCTTTAGAGATTCGTTGGTAGCATCTTTATCGAGTACCTTTTGTATGGTTTTATGTTGGGATGCATGAGATTTGACAGACTTTTTCAAAGCCTTTACTATCTTCTTCAGTTTCTTTTCTGTAGGCTCTGGAATCTCTGTTGCTTCTTCACCATAAGTAACACATGGATCTTGTCCACAACCACAGTTCATACGTTTGGCTTCTAAGATATATGACTCAAAATCTTGCATGTTTTTTTATCCCGTCATATCGTGTACAGGTAAGGAATAAGAACTAATCATTTCTTCCTGCAACTTGTTTTTCGCATCTAATCCTTGATTAAGTATTGTATCACCATTGAATTGTACACCACCTGGTAACTGCATGCCAGCAAACTTAGAAAGATTTTGACCCCATTGAACTTGAATAAGAGCTGTGGTGTACTCAGCTAACCATCTGTCACCCCACATATCGGTATATGTGTCAGGATCAAACTTAGAATACACATGAGCAACCAAAAAGTCTCCGACGTTTAACTTCTCCCAATCCATATCAACGTGGAGTTGGTTAACATGTCTGTTGAACCTAAGTGGTTGTTTCCCTACAAGAATCTCTTCAATGAACCTAATATTCTGAAAGTTCATATAGAAAGGTACTAGGTCATATCTTGAAAGATCGTAGAGATCATTCAATGCTATTTGATATCTGATATTGAATAGATTATTTGTGCTTGTAGCATCTCCAATATCAAACAAATCGATAACCCCAATAATATTATTGTCACTGATCGAAATATACCCATTGGTTTTATCGTCTGCTGTAACTGTATGTTTAAGAAACGTTTTCTGAACGCCATCAAAATGATAATCCTGGTAGTAAATAATTGCTTGATCGATCCGGTCATCAACCTGCTCATCAGAGACGTTAATGTCGATGACTCCCTTACCTAATTTTCGAAGGCAATGCTCTTTGAATGTTTCCCTTGAATTTGGTATTGCCATTTTAAGTCCTTAACGTAACTGCTGTAGTTCCAGATGTATTAGCAAGCGGAGCAGTATTAGCAACTTGCCAACTATTATGGTCTTCTCTAGGAGTTAATTTGAAGGCAGTCTTCAACTCAACTCTAACACTCTTGCCATTTTCTAGTCTCTTAACAGTCATGTCACACTTGCTCGAGATTGCAAAAACCCTTCTACTAACTTGGTTGTTGTGCTCCCTGTAACGACCTTTACGTCATATACATATCTTTTATCGTCTACTAAGTAAGCTGTTTGAACGCCTGTTAGGGAAAGCACAACAGAACCGTTAGCATAGCCGGCTGTAGTAAATGATAGATTAGATGACGATGCAGCATTAACTTGAGTATTGGTATGGGATGCCTTAATCGTACTAGATACAGTATAAGCAGCCATATTGACTGACACACCGCTAGTATCTACAACGTCGATGGTGGTTGTAAAGTTTGATCCCTTATCCAGAAAAATATTTGCTTTCTCAGCCATCTTGTGCTCCTACAACTCAACTAAATATATTTATACATGATTTGAGCTAGAGTTTATGAATACATCACTTCCTGACTATTTTGAATCAAGAACAACTGAACTTGATCATTTGCGATTGCCGTATAATCATAAACGGTGGCCGTATTGGTTCGTCACTACATATGAAGACACGTATCAGGCATATTTATCTGTAGGAGATTTCAAGACTCGTACAAGATTAAAGTTTGACTATAGTACAGAACTTCGTATGCATATAATACAAAAGAGCTTCAAAAGATTTCGAAATAGTGGTGTTTCTAAGCTGAAAACGTTTTCTGTACCAGTAAATCATCACACGTTTCAAGATTTTATTGTATCAGCAGATCCTGAACCGTTGATCTTACTAAGAAAAGGTTGTAAAGTATTTGAACGTGTAGATGATTATCTCACGATTACTAGAAGGTGGATTAATGACAGATCAGATTAACGTCTTTTGTATAAAGACGGTGCATAGAGATTATGGCGGTGGTCCAATACAAGATGAATTTGATAGTAATGAATTCTATCTTGACACGCACGTAATCGAATTGAAGAACCAACTTGATCAACGCTTTAAGCGTAATATCCGTTTCTTTTGTCTTACCAATGAATCGTCAATATCTTCCCCTGATATAAATCTAATGGATGTGTCAAAATATGATATGTGGGGTTGGTGGAACAAGATGTTGCTTTTCAAAAAGCCGTATACACAACCAGGGCTAAACATCTATATTGATCTTGATACGGTAATACAAAGAGACATAACTGACATTATTTATTATGCAGTACACCATAAGCTGACAACAATATATTGCTATTTCAAACCAATAGATTGGGAACGTCAGGCATATCCAGCGTCTGGTTTCAATCCGTTCTTCAAGCACGTAACATTAATGAACAGCTCATTTATGATGTGGTATGATGATGAGTTAGAATTTATATGGAATCAGTTTGAACGAGAAATGGATAAGACAATGGTTGTATTGAGGGGCAATGATGAATATCTCAATCTCTTTCACAAAGATATAATAAAGTTTATGCCTCGAGGAATATTTTACAGCTATTTTTATGGCGCCGAAGAAGGATCAGAATTTTTTCATAAAGACAAAGATCCGTTTGTTAGGAGACCAGAATACTTTATTAGAATGCTAAATGGATACGGAAAAAAAAAGCATAGAGTTCATGCACACTTTGCAGAAAGCGGAGACCCAGTACCATTAGACTATAAAGTTAAATCAACTGTTGCTCGAGAGCTCAGACAAATATTTGATGATGAAGGGATACGCACCGACGAAAATGGAAAGCCAATTGAACTTACTTACAATAAAGTGGGGCTCGAAGTTTCCACCTGAATATCCAAACCTAATACATCGTATGGCAAAGAGATGGATGCCTTGTGAGTTTAACTCTTATTGTATGACTGATGATGGCAATGGTTTAGATGAAGATATAAGAGTTGTCGAAACAACGGAAAAGTGGTTGTGGGACGACATACTATCAATGGAACAGTGGTGGTTTTGGGATGCAATCAAAATGTCATTGTTTGCCCCTAAGTTGTGTGGTATTGAGGGAAAGATATTATTTTCTGATCTTGATAACTTATTCCATGGCCCGCTAGATAAAATAGTAGAAACACCAACGCCTGCAATCATTGGAACTAGATGGATGCCTCCGTGGCAGGTTGGCATGCATGGTGGCAACTACTTTCTAACAATGTTGTTCAATGCAAGTTTGATATATGTTGATAACACACAACCTATTACTAATGAGATATGGAATCACTTTTGCAAAAATTATACAAAAGCAAAAGGATCGTTGTATAGTTCAGATGCATACTTATGGAGAGTATGGAGAAACACAATGCATACATATCCACCCAAAACCGTATACTCATATAACAGAGGTGGAGATTATCCAGACAGCTTTAGTGTAGACCGCTATGCTAAATATATAAAACGAGATGATTATTCAGTATGTATTTTTATGGAGGACCATGAGCCTGATCCTCTTGATATAGAGGAAGGATGGGTAGCTGATATATGGAAGCAGTATCTATAGACGCTGTTTGTATGAAGGTAGGCATAGCGTATAAGGCTATGTTTGTTAACGAACTATACAAACAGTGGACAAAACATCATGAAGGTGACTTTTACTGTTACACAGATAATCCTCGAGGAATAGATCCAAGTGTTAAGGTAATTACATTTGAGCCTCAACACGATGAGAGAATGTGGTGGAACAAAACGTATTTGTGGCAACCAGGATTATTTGAGAATGCAACCGTGTTCTTTGATCTCGATTGTGTAATTCATGACAACGTCGAAACGCTTGTAGCTCACTCCAGCAAGACCAAACCAAACTTCCTCAAGACATATTGGTTTAGTGATGATATGGCAAGAATTATTCATAACTGCAATGTGAACTCGTCTATAATGGTCTTGCACCATAATAATTATGAATCGTTGTGGGAGGAGTACAAACGGCAAACGAATAAAATATTCAAAACATTCTATGGGATAGATGGATGGGTGTTTAGAAGACATTATGAAATGTTACACTTCTTACCAGCCAAGCTAGCATATAGTTTGAAGTATGGATCAATGTATCCAGATGACAGCGAACAAGATGTAATTAGGGATGTTACTCATAAAGTTGCTGTGTTAGATAACGTACAAGAAAAAGAAAATGTATTAAAACAAATGTGGGGGTATGATGTTCCATCCAGCGCTAAGTGAGGTCTATAGATACTTCCATAAAGGAATGACATATGTTAATGACCACCATGTATATAAATTCAAAGACTACTCTGAATGTATTTTTGAAACACAAGTCCAGAGCAAGAATTGGTTAGGTGAAAGGCTGCGAGGCGTTTGTGAACACAATAAACTTGAGATAAAAGAGATAGACATAGCAGCTAGCTGGTATGGTATTGTTCTCGTACCATTTCTTAGATTCTATCTGGATAATGTGAACATCAAGTTTAATTTATATGATGTAGACTGGTACACCACAGAGATATCACGACACATCTTCGAGGATGAAGATACAGTAACAGTACATACAAACGATGTTGTGTTTGATGATATTGAATTCAAAGGAGACACCTTTATAAACTGTTCGTGTGAGCATATGTTTGATATGAAAGAACTTACACAACAAAACAAAGACAAGTTGTTTGTTTTTCAAAGCAACGATAACAGAAACGTGCAATGGATGCATATTAACTGTGTAGACACACCTGAAGAATTAGCTCGACAGGCTGGTATAAGAAGAATATACGATCAGGGTGTAAGAAATATTCTGAGAAATAATCGAATCATGGTTATAGGTAGAGTAGAATGAAATATGGAATAGGACCTAAGATGGATAGCCAAGTGTATGGCTTCTTCATTTTATTATATACACAACAATTGTTTGGTAGATTCTTCAACATGGAAGCTGAAGCTGAATGGAAGCATATCAAACCCATTCTAGGAATGCTGACACATGCTCTTCGAGAAGAAATGAGACTCAAAGCTGTTGATCGATGCACGAGGTTTAAGGGTTGGGGAATGGTTGACTACAACGAGATTGAAGACGTTTGGTATATTCTCTATTGCCTATCCAACTACAGAGTAGATGGCATTAATTTTGCAAGAGGTGGAGCTATAGACGATGCTCCACAGTGGGAACAGCTGTTGTACTATACGTTAGTAAACATATGCAACAAATCTCACAAACATTATCAAGAAGGTGGTAGAGGTAGGTTTGTTTAACCTTTTACATACTTGGCATGCATCTCTTCACTATATGGAGCAAGTGGCCACACATCCTGTGATCCAGCAATTTCTTCAACCATATCTCTCCACAACACTTCTTCATATACAACATAACCCAGTGTCATTCTGGGTGCACTAGCATACGCCGAATGCCAAATAATTTTCTCATGTTCTTCTTTACGTCCATAGTAACCAACCTTACAAGACCAACCATGAGGATCAGGTATATGCATTAACTTGCTGTGACCATCTTCTTCATTAATTTTATTTGGTAGTGGTGAATCTGAACCGGTTGGATCAATATGCCTCCAATAACCATCACCATCCTCACCTGAGTTGTATGTAAACAAAATATTGTAACTTGGCACGTTCCAATTTGTGTGCCAAGCAATATATCCCTCAGCTGGATACCACATTTTCAAAGCACAAAATCTTGTACCCAAATAAGCACCGAGTGTTTCATCTAGCCAATTGCTTTTGTCTATCAATGGCTTTGCGTGTTCATGATCAATCATCTTATGTTCATACCACTTTTTAATTTGGTTGAAATCATAACCGTAGCTATCTGGAGGAAAACCATCATGCTCCATATGATTCATTGATCTTAAACATTCTATGCTTGTCGCGTATTTTGAGCGGTCCTCTCTAAAAAACTTACCACCCTTATCTCTATAGATCCCTTCGGATCCAAAGTTTTTTTCTAAATCTAACGACCAGACAAAGTCTCTCCACTCATTTAAGTACGTCAAAATCTCCGATTGTATTTCGTATATCGGGGTCATCAAAAATCTCCTTATCTACCATATCATTTGGGATTGTATAATGGAACATGACGCTTCCATCCTGATCCTTTTCCCAATCCCTATATCCTCTAACAAAGTTCCACTTTGGATGAATCTCTTTGATTTTGACCTCGTAGTTAACCTCAAAATTTGTTCTCCAAAAAGCAAACGTATCCCAAAACCACAACGATCTTGGATAATTGAAGAGGTTTTCCCAACCCTTCTTATTCTCTATTTGTATGCGGTAGTTTTGGTACCACATATTCAGCATCTTTAGCGTGTGTGGCTTGTTATTATATATGAACATCCCACAATGCCATCTCATTCGATAAACACCGTTGTTAGCAGTTGGATCCCACTTATGTACAGCGTAACGAGGCTTACCCTTATCGTCTCCACCCTCCCAAATCATTTCCTTGTCTGGAGACTGCCAATGCCGTAACTCTTTTTCATTAGTAAAATATACCACCTTTGCATTATATGGTCTATTTTCTGTCATAACCATATCATAATCATCAGGCAGCTCTTCGAAGATATCTTGTATCTTTTCTGATTCACAATACGTATCTGCATCCATGTATACTGTTTTATTATATGGCGTTTGGTCTAGCGCCCACAGCTTTGCTCTACAATGTACTGGAACATCAGTAACAACGTTTTGAAAAACCCTTCTAGCTCTATCATCAACCCATCTTTTATGAGTAAACAAAGTTAAGTTAGCTTCCGGCCAATAGTCTTTTATTGACTCACCGGACATAACTGCTGCATCATAGTATACCTTACTTAATGATCCAACATAAAGAAAGCCGTTATTGTGCCTTTCCATCCAAGTACTCCAACGCAATAAGTGCACCAACAGTAGCATTAACTTCCATTGTAGTCTTTGCTTTACGAATATTTGATTTCAGCTCTCTGTGCTTACTATTTGTAACAGCTGGAATCTCAAATGCAGACAGCTTAGCTTGGAACAACTCCTCTTGTCTACCCTTACGCTCACGCTCCTTCATTTCCTCTTCCTCTTGCTCACGGAAGCGGTTAATCTTGTTGATCTCACGTTGAGTATTTTCACCCAATTGATCTTCTGTAAAGGTTCTTTGAATCCAATGCCAGGCAGCTTCGTGAATTGGATTCTTATCGATCTGATGATCTGATACTTTATCATCAGGCATTCTCAGAAAGAACTTAATCACATCCCTTCTGTCGTTAGCATAGAATGCATATATTAATTGAGCATCACCAAAAGGATATTCATGATCTTTCTGGGGATCCTGTTCTACTGGCGTTTCTGCCATTTCAGTCTCCTTCTTACTTTCAACCGGAAAATGCGTCCAATAGTTTGTCTCAAGATTAGGAGGAGCTCTATGCAATCCTAACCGATCCTTACGTTCGTCGGACTCAGGCTCCTCTGCTTTGATCTGATCAGCCAAAGCATCTTCATCGTGAGGTGCCTCGTAATCAACTTCACCTTCCGGAATTCTTTTATCAATTTCTCTATTAACAAGCTCTGCTTCTGAGCTGGCGGGTTCAACTTCGGCCATAATAATCACCTTTCAATTTTCACAATAATATTTAGGTCACATATTTGAACTGTGGATCCCCCAGTACGTTACCGGTATGAATGAATGTGACGTAGTTAGCATTATACCCCTTAATGGCGGCTCCAGGCAACCCTCCATCTCCTGATTGAGCATACCTTGTCTTACGCTGGAAATGTTCACCACCACCAGAACCCATGTTACCAAGATTACCACCAATACCACCATTGATTTTTGTGTGACCAAACTCAATCATGGGTTTGCCCATCACGCCACCATTAAGCAAGGTTGAATCACCCGGCGCCACATGAAGATGTTCATCTGGTGCACCTGTTGTTCCGGCTCTACCAATCTCCCAACCAGCTCCACCAGATCCAGCTGTACCGGATGTCTCTGCAACACCAATGTAAGATACTTTAATGTCACCTTGGTATGCTGTGCCAGAATATCCTTTTGCATAATTACCACCAAATTGTTTGTCATACGTGTTTAAGTATGACGAAGCATCAGCATATTCTCTTGCCCATACCTTACCATAGTTGGTGGTAAAGTTAACGGCAAAGTCCTTATTGTAATCGATAGTGCCTGTATAAGAAGCATATAGTCGTGAGAATCCTCCATAGAATATCTCGACGTAGTTACCAATAAACAATGCACCTTCATATGCACTATCCCATGTTCCTCTGTATGCACCTAACCAGTTTCTAGCATATGCTCCGTAGAACAACTCATCATTATAAGTTGCACTGACTTGATAAGTCCGCGCAAAGATTTTGGCCCAATCTTTGGTATAATTAACTTCCCAATTTTTAGTGTATGTAGCACCCCAAGCTCTTTCGAAAGCACCTACTGATGTGACAAGATAGGCTTTACTGTATGTTTTGGTCCAATCGGTGAAACCACTGAACTGTTGATTATCGTAGTTTGACGCATATGCTGTTTCAAATGTTTGACCAAATGTTTCTGTATATGAATCACCAAATCCAGCTTGGAACCTTCCTTGCTGATAAGCAACAGAAACATAGTTTCTACCAGCAAAGTTACCAGCTGTACCAGTATAGGTTGTTGTGGTGTTACCTTCATATGATGTTTCAATTGCACCATATGACTGGAAGCCCGATGCAGCAACCCAATCCTTTAAGAAAGTACCACCAGAACCTGTATAAGCTGCAGTAAATGTTGGTAGGCCTTCAAATCCTGTGTTTACAAACGCTCCAATATAATTCTTTGCGTATACACGATCCCAGTTCTGATTAGCATATAGCTTAGTAAACAGACCATAATCTTTTTCGTATGTACCCTGCCACGAACCAACGTAGGTTTTAGCAAACGGCAGTGGCCTGAAGCTCGTTTGATATGTACCAGTAAAGGTATCAAGCGTGAACGTCTTATCAAACGTATCTGAATAAGTTTTTGTATACAAGATATCAAATGCTTGATTCCAACCTTTAGTAAATGATCCTTCAAAAGTGGATCCGACAAATGCTTGACCAAACTCTTTAATATACAAACCGCTGAAGGTTTTATTGTAGTCTTCACCAAACGTTCCAACAAATGTTTTACCATAATTTGCTGAGTATGTTGCTGAATAGTCTGTAGCACCACCAGTACTGAAGTTAGCAACAGAAGCGCCAAAGTTACTACCATATTCCTTCGACCACTGCTTGGACCAGTCACCAGCAAATTGAGTATCTTGTGTTCTGTACGTTTGGAAGCTCTGATAACTTGCACCGAAGGCTGTTCCAGCGTATTCAGCTCTTGCGTATACAACATACTCTCTTACTGAGCTGTATGTTCCGGTCCAACCCTTAGCAAACGTTGCATATACATCCCAGTTTCTATCGTACGTGGAGCCTTCCCATGACTTAGCATAGTTCTTAATATACGAAGCTGTCCAGTCTTTAGTATAGAATGTTGAACCAGTATAACGTGTGCCAGGACCATGCCAACTCTTAGTGTATTCTGCTTCATAGTTTACATCGGTCACAACATTACCAGTATACTCCTTG
>MDTD01105803.1_pt1 | contig 10536 bp, 16 predicted proteins | sample 811221 | NCBI WGS metagenome assembly MDTD01 (sample SAMN05326646, study PRJNA326480) | marine metagenome | isolation source: seawater | place: Pacific Ocean: South West | collected 2011
GCAATTTCAAATGATTATTTTTCAATAAATTATAAAAAAAAATGGATCACAAATGAAAATTCTAGAAAAATTGCTCATTTGTTAAGATCTAGATATGATTGTATATTATCGACTTCCAAAACTATTAATTTAGATAATTCACTACTTAATTGCAGGATTGATGGTTTAGATAAATTTAAACCTGATTTATTTATAATTGATTTAAATTTAAAATTAAAAAAAAACTTACTATTGAATAAAATAATTAATAAAAGGAAAACCTATATAGTAACTGATAAATCAAACTCAAAGAAGGTAAGTATATATAAAAAAAAGGGATATAAATTTGTATTTTTAGATGCTTTAGAGGACAAAAAAGATTTTATTTTACTTTATAAAAAAATATATAAACTTGGATATTCACGTGTTCTTTTAGAAACTGGATTAATTTTTCTGAGTACAATTATCAATAATAAATTAATCAACAATTTATATTTATTTAAAAGTAATCAAAATTTAAGAAAATTTGGGAAAAATAATATTTCACCGAACTTTTTGAAAAGAATTAAATTTAAACCAATTTCAATTAATTTAAATGGTGATAAACTTTTTATTAAAGAATTTTAGAAATGTTTAATGGTATAATTTATAACACTGGGAAAGTAATAAGCGTTGCAAAAACTAAGAAAAGTATATTTATTGGAATACTTACTAATACTATATTTAAAAAAAAAGATCTTGGTTCGTCAATTAGTTGTAACGGTGTGTGTCTTACATTAGTTAAAATAGATAAGAAAAAAATCTATTTTTATTTGTCTAATGAAACATTAAAAAGATCTAATTTCAGAACAGTAAAAATTAATCAAACTATTAATTTAGAAAAATCTCTATCTTATGGAAAAATAATTTCTGGTCATTACACTCAGGGACATGTTGATACAGTTGCTAAGGTTTATCAAATATCTAAAGTAGATAAAACTTGGTTAATCAAATTTAAAATTTTGAATAAAAATTTTTCTAAATATTTAATAGAAAAAGGATCAATATCTCTAAATGGTGTATCTCTCACAATTTCTAATACAAAGAAAAGCTATTTTAATATTAATGTTATACCCCACACATTAAAACTCACTAATCTTATAGATTTAAAGAAGAATGATTTAGTCAATGTAGAATTAGATATATTTGGTAAATATATATATAAATATTCTAATTAAATGCCAGATAAAAGATTTTCAAAAATTTCATCAATTATTAAAGATGCTAAGAAGGGTAAAATGTTTATCTTAGTTGATGATAAAGATAGAGAAAATGAAGGAGACTTAATAATACCAGCTTCAAAATGTAATGCAAAAAATATAAATTTTATGGCTAAACATGGAAGAGGTTTAATTTGTTTAGCTTTATCTAAAAAACAAATTGAAATTTTAAAATTACCCTTAATGTCTCCAATAAATAAATCTAGAATGCAAACTGCGTTTACAATATCAATAGAAGCAAAAAAAGGTATTACAACTGGTATATCAGCTCAAGACAGGGCAAAAACAATTAAAACAGCAATAAATCCTAAAGTAAAAAAAAAAGATATTGTATCACCAGGGCACGTATTTCCATTAGTTGCTAGAGCTGGAGGAGTACTCGAAAGAGCCGGGCATACCGAGGCTTCTGTTGATATTTCAAAATTATCTAATTTAAATCCAAGTTCAGTGATTTGTGAGGTCATGAATGAAGATGGACGTATGGCTAGACTAAATGATTTATTTAAATTCTCAAAAAAACATAAAATTAAACTGGCGTCTATTGAAGATTTAATTTCATACAGATTAAAATATGAAAAACTAATTATAAAAAAAGACGTAAAAAGGTTAAACTTAAAAAACTTTGATAAATTATTTTTGCATAGTTATAAGAATAAATTAGAAAATAATAATAATTTTGTTGTTACCAAAGGAAAATTTATTAATAATAACTCAATCTTTGTAAGGGTTATCTCCACACAAATAAAAAAAAATATTTTAACTAACCAAAAAATCTTAAAATCTCTTAAATTTTTAAATAAATATAAAAATTTTTTATTATTAATTATTAATAAAAAGAATAATTTAGAAAATAACAGTATTAATACGTTAAGATATTATGGTATTGGAGCTCAAATAATAAAAGACCTTAAAGTAAAAAATATGATATTGATTTCTAGAAGTAGAAAAAAAATTATAGGTTTAGAGGGATTTGGACTTAAGATAAAAAAACAAATAATTATTAAATGAAGAAAATTTTAATATTAAACTCAAATTATTATAAGGATATTTCAAAGAATTTATTTTTCAATGCCAAAAAAAAACTTTCTCAAAATAATTTTTTAGTACACAAATTGGATGTTCCGGGCGTATATGAAATACCTATTGCAATAAAAAGAAATATAAAAAAATATGATGGATTTGTTGCCTTAGGCTGTGTTATCAAAGGCGAAACACCGCACTTTGATTTAATATGTTCATCTGTTTTTAATTCAATTTTAAGTCTGTCTATTAATTACAATAAACCTATAGGTAATGGAATTATTACAGCTTTAAATCTTAGTCAGGCAAAAAATAGAAGTGCTAAAAATAATAAAAATAAGCCAAATAAAGGTTCAGAAGCTGCAAATGCAGTAGTCATGATTTTAAAAAATGAGCCTAAAAAAATCTAAAATTTCATCTCCTAGAATAAAAGTAATACAAAAACTTTATAGTTCTTTAATCAATCCTAATAGCGAGATTGATTATCCTAAGGGTCAATATAAAAAATTTATCAAAGATATTGTAACAGGTACGCTAGAGAGATCAGAATTACTAGAAGATACTATTCAATCTTATTTAAGTAATGATATTGATCTAAAAAAAACTGATAAATTATTAAAAATCATTCTTTTTGCGGCATTATTTGAGCTTATGTTTAAACATAATACTCCTAAAAAGGTAATAATAGCTGAATACCTAGTAGCTTCAGAGCACTTTCTTGAAAAGATTCAAATTGGATATTTAAATGCAATACTAGATAAAATTGCTAAATTTATAAGGAAAGATGAATAAAAAAACTGTTATTTTAAGTAAGTTTAGCTTGCGTTTTTAAAATTAATTTGGCATTTATTCCCTTTTTATATGACTGACTATTTAGAATTACTTTATTTAATCTCATTTACTGGAGTTTTAGCCGTAGCATACAGTTACTTATTATCTGGCCAGATAATATCATCTAGCGCCGGAAATCAAAGAATGCAAGAAATAGCAGAAGCTATTCAAATTGGAGCAAAGGCTTACTTAAATAGACAATACAAAACTATTGCTGTGGTTGGGATTATTGTTTTAGCAATAGTAACTTATTTTTTTAATTATTTAGTTGGTATCGGTTATTTTATTGGAGCATTTTTGTCTGGCGTTGCAGGTTATGTTGGAATGCTTATTTCCGTTAAAGCGAACGTAAGGACTGCTGAAGCAGCAAGAAAAAGCTTACAATCAGGGTTAACAGTAGCTTTTAAATCGGGTGCAATAACAGGTTTATTAGTTGCAGGTTTAGCATTGATAGCGATTACAATTTATTACATTATTTTAATTAATTTAAATGTAGATAATAGAGAAATTATCAATGCATTAGTAGCTCTTGGCTTTGGTGCCTCACTAATTTCAATTTTTGCTAGGCTTGGTGGAGGTATATTTACTAAAGGTGCAGATGTTGGCGCAGACTTAGTCGGAAAAGTAGAAGCAGGAATTCCAGAAGATGACCCAAGAAACCCAGCTGTTATAGCTGATAACGTTGGTGACAATGTGGGAGATTGTGCAGGTATGGCTGCAGATTTATTCGAAACTTACGCAGTAACTATCGTTGCCACAATGGTTTTGGCTTCAATATTTTTTCCTAGCGATTATAACTTAATGACTTATCCCTTAGCTATTGGTGGGGCATGTATTATCACTTCAATAATCGGCACTTGGTTTGTTAAACTTGGTAAAAGTAAAAACATTATGGGTGCTCTATATAAAGGTTTTATTGTTACAGCAATAACATCATTAATTATTTTATATCCAGTGACAGACTCAATTGTAGGTTTGACAGAAAATTATTCTAATAATGATAAAAATTTTAATGGAATGGACTTGTATATTTGTGGAGTTGTAGGATTTGCTATTACTGGCTTATTAATTTGGATAACTGAATACTACACTGGAACTAACTACAGACCAGTAAAATCAGTAGCTCAATCTTCTACAACTGGACACGGAACTAATGTAATTCAAGGGTTGGCAATTTCAATGGAAGCTACAGCGGTACCAGCTTTGATTATTGTAGCAGGAATTTTATACACTAATGAGCTTGCTGGTTTATTCGGTATAGCAATTGCAGTAACTGCAATGTTAGCGCTAACGGGAATGGTTGTAGCCTTAGACGCATACGGTCCAGTAACAGATAATGCTGGAGGAATTGCTGAGATGTCTAAACTCCCTAAAAATGTAAGAAAAACAACTGATGCTTTAGATGCAGTCGGAAATACCACAAAAGCAGTAACTAAAGGTTATGCAATTGGATCAGCTGGTTTAGGAGCTTTAGTTTTATTTGCTGCTTACACTGAAGATATTAAATATTTTTCTACTGTAAATGGTTCAGCACTCGAAGGTGTAAATGTTTCATTTGATCTATCTAATCCATTTGTTGTAGCTGGTTTATTAATAGGTGGAATGTTGCCCTATTTATTTGGTTCAATGGGAATGCAAGCAGTTGGAAGAGCAGGTGGTTCTGTTGTAATAGAAGTAAGAAGACAATTCAAAAAAATCCCTGGTATCATGAAAGGGAAAAGAAAACCAGATTACGGAAGATTAGTAGATCTTTTAACAAAAGCAGCTATAAAAGAAATGATAATACCTTCATTACTGCCAGTGTTATCTCCAGTAATACTTTATTTTGTGATTTTACAAATAGGAGGGATGGAGGCAGCATTATCATCTTTAGGGGCAATGTTACTAGGAGTAATTATTACAGGTTTATTCGTTGCAGTATCTATGACAGCTGGTGGCGGCGCTTGGGATAATGCTAAAAAATATATTGAAGATGGAAATTTTGGTGGAAAAGGTTCAGAAGCTCACAAATCTGCGGTAACAGGAGATACTGTTGGAGATCCTTACAAAGATACTGCGGGTCCAGCTGTAAATCCAATGATTAAAATAACTAATATTGTGGCACTTCTTTTGTTAGCTGTTATAGCTCATTAAAGGTAAATAAAAGCTATTTTTTATACATTTTTTTTCTTAAACTTTCTAAAAATTTTTCCACAAAACTTCTATCTGAAAGAGAGTTTTCTGTCACATCTTCAGAAAATTTAAGTTTTTTTTTTGATGTTTTATCTAAAAATACTTTATCATCTAAAATACCAAATTTATCAAAGGATAAAACTAATATATTATTTTCTTTAAGAATATTTTGTCCTAATTTAATAAATTTTCCTTTAGTTAGAACACGTTCAATATAAATCCATTCATTGTTATTACTGATTGATTTTATATGTGGTTCACCTATAATTTTAACTACATCGTTAGTATTTGTTTTCTTTATAATTAATTTATTTGCCCTATTTTCAAGAAAAAGGATACCATGATTTTTTGTAGGCTCTTGTAACTTACATGAATTTAAAATAAACAAGGATAATACTAATAATATTTTAATATGATTTTTAAAACGAAAAAACATAACACACTTTTGTATAACATACTTTTAAGCTTATCTAGAAATATTTTCTTTTATAAAAAGATAAATTTAAAAGATAATTATGAAACAAGAATCTATTTAATGTTTATGCATTTTTCAATATTAATGATAATTTCAAAGAATAAAGGTAAAAAATTTAATCAAGATGAATACGATAATCTCTTTAATTATATAGAATATAATTTAAGGGAAATGGGATATGGGGATGTTAGTGTGAATAAGAAGATGAAAGAATTAAATAAAATTCTATATGATATTTTGCTTAAAATCAGAATTGATAAGAACAATTTTAATAATTTAAATTTCGAATTAATATCTAAGTATTTTGATGTTTTTAAAAGTCAAGAAGAACAAAACTATAAGGAATTTGAAGGTTATTTTATATCTTTTTATAGTTTTTGTTATAAAGTTCCGCTTGAAAATATGTTAAAAAAAGCTATAAATTTTAAATATTAGTTATGGCAGTACCTAAAAGAAAAACATCTACATCAAGAAAAAAAATGAGAAGATCTCACCACAGACTTCGTGCTGAAAATGTTGTCGAAGATAAAAAAAGTGGTGAATATAAATTATCTCATCACGTTGATCTTAAATCAGGTTTTTACAACGGAAAAAAAATACTAGATATTTAAAAAACATTATGAGTAAAAAAATTTCCATTGCAATAGATGCAATGGGTGGTGATAATTCACCAGATAAAACCATTGAAGGGGTTAAATTATTTATAGAAAAAAATAATTTAAAAGACGATTTCATTTTAAATATTTTTGGAAAAGAGGAGTTAATTCATCAAAAATTAAAAGAATTTAATATAAGTTCTAATAATATAAGAGTTTTTGACTCAAAAAATGCTGTTTCTAACGATGAGACACCATTAACTGCAATAAAAAATTCAAAAGATACAAGCATGTGGAATTGCATAAAACACCAAGTAGATGGTCAGTCTGACATAAGTCTATCAGCGGGAAATACGGGAGTATTGCTAGTAATTTCTAGAATGATTTTAAAAATGATGGATAACGTAAGTAGGCCTGCTTTAGCTGGTTTATGGCCAAATAAATTAGGTATGAATGTTGTTTTAGACTTAGGAGCTAATATTGAATGCGACGAGCAAAACCTTGTAGATTTTGCTGAATTAGGATCTGCACTTTTTAAATCATTATTTTCAAACGAAAAACCAAAAGTATCTCTTTTGAATATTGGTTCAGAAGAAGTAAAAGGGACTGAAGTTTTAAAAAAGACATCTAAAATATTAAAAAAAATTTCTAGTGAAGAAAATTTTATTTATAAAGGCTATATTGAAGGAAACGAAATGATGGATGGTAATTCGAATGTTATAGTAACAGATGGTTTTACAGGTAATGTAGCACTTAAAACTGCAGAAGGCACTGCCAAATATATCACTAATAATTTAAAAAAATCATTAACAAAAAATTTTTTTTCAAAAATTTCCTTGTTATTTTCATATTTTTCACTCAAAGAGTTTAAAGATAAATTAGACCCCAGAAAATATAATGGAGCTATACTTTTAGGTCTTAATGGACCAGTAGTAAAAAGTCACGGTGGTATTGATTCATTTGGTTTCTATCACTCGATTAACTTATGCTATAGAATTATTAAAGGTAACTTGATGTCAGAAATTAAAAAAAACCTTAATCATTCTAAAAATGTCTAAAAAAAATATTACGAAAATAAAAATTGCAAAAGAATTAAGCTTAAAAACTGGTTATCCTATTTCTTTTTCTAAAAAATTGATTGATGATTTAATTTTATGCATTACTGAAAGTATAAAAACGGAAAAATTGTATCTTAAAAATTTAGGCACATTTAAAATAATTAATAAAAATGAGAGAATAGGGAGGAATCCTAAAACAAGAGAACAATTTATAATTACTGCGAGAAAAACAATTAGTTTCGTTCCTTCCAAAAAAATTTCAAAAAATCTAAATGAGCAAACTAATTAGTATCTCAGAAGTATCTAAAATGTTAAAGTTGGTTGATCCAAAAACAAAAAAACCACTTAATCATGTTTTAAGATATTGGGAAAAAGAGTTTAGTTCAATTAGACCAAAAAGGATAAATAATCGAAGATATTATTCTGCTAAACAAGTTGAAATTATAAAAATGATAAAATTTTTACTAAGAAACAAAGGTATGACTATTTTAGGAGTTAAAAATATATTAAATCTTAATATAAATAAACTTGACGGTGATAATGATCATAGTCTAAAAGCTGATTATTATAAAAATTTTTTAAAAACAAAAAGTAAAGCAGTATTAGAAAAAATTAATAAATTAAAAGATTATGGCAAAAAAGACTCATCTTAAAGTTCGTATGGTTCCCGAAAGCAATCCAGATAGTAAATTTATTTACTACGCAAAAAAACCTACTAAGGGTGAAAAAGCTAAAGAAAAACTAAAACTAAAAAAATACAATCCTAACACTAGAAAACATGAGTACTTTGTGGAAAAAAAATTACCACCTCATAGCAAGTAATTATTTTTTTTTGAAGTTTCTGTACTCATAATCTATAAAAGCATTAATCATAGACATCCAAATTCTCTTAGTAATTTTAGTATCTAAGTTTCTTTTTTTAGATTTTATTTTGATGTTTTTAAGTATAATCTTAATTCTCTTACGGTCTACTATATCTTTTTTAAATTTTTTATTTTTGATGACCTGGTCAACTAGCTTTGTTCTTCTCTTAATAATACTTAATAAATTGTTATCTAATTTATCTAATTTTTTTCTAATTAAGAGTATATTTTTATTTTTCATAGCGACAATTTATGAATTTAAGATAAGCCAATTAAATATATATTGCAAATTATGTATTTAAACGAGGACAAAATTAATAAATTATTTGTTTATTGGTTAAAAGGGACTTTAATATTAGTTTTTTCTATAATCATAATCGGAGGTTTAACGAGGTTAACAAACTCAGGTCTGTCAATTACTGAATGGGAATTATTTACTGGTATCTTACCTCCCTTAAATGAAAATGCTTGGAATGATTATTTCAACCAATATAAAAAAATACCCCAATATAAATTTCTTAATTTCAATATGAGTCTTAATGAATTTAAAGTTATTTTTTATTGGGAATATGTTCACAGAGTATTTGCTAGATTTATAGGATTATTTTTTTTGATACCTTTAATATATTTTTATTTTTCAAAGAAAATAAAAAATAATTATATGAACATATGTTATTTAATTTTTTTACTAATACTTTTTCAGGGACTCATAGGATGGTATATGGTTAAAAGCGGTTTAATAAATGATATTACAGTTAGTCATTATAGGTTATCAATTCATCTAATAACAGCAATTTTTATCATTTCAATAATATTTTGGTTAATTAAGAACATCACTTCTAATGCTAATAAAAATTTTTTTAATATTTCAAGTAATAATATTCCTTTCCAAATTTTAATTTTGTTAATTTTTGTACAAATAATATTTGGAGCTTTTGTTTCCGGGTTAGATGCTGGAAAGATTTATCAAACTTGGCCTTTGATGGATAAAAATTATTTTCCAGATGATATTATAATAAAAAATTTAAAAAATTTTATTGATTTTGATAATCATTCTTTGGTTCAATTTTATCATCGTAACGCAGCTTATTTTTTAATAATATATGTTTTATTTTTAACTTTTTTTATTTACAAAAAAAGATTAATTGCACTTTATAAACCTCTAAACATATTATTATTTTTTTTAATATTTCAGGTCATACTAGGAATACTCACTCTTATAAGTGGTCTTAATATTTATTTAGCATCATTCCATCAAATCACAGGTGTGCTGCTAGTATTAAGTGCACTAAATCTATATTATTTAAGAACTAAATAAATTGACTTTAAACCGCATTCTTTGTATTTATCGCCCATTATCATGACGCCTTTTATTAAAAAGAAAGATATAAAAAAAAATTGGTATATCATAGATGCTCAAAATGCAGCAGTTGGAAGATTAGCTGCATACATATCTAAAGTTTTGAGAGGAAAAAATAAACCTACATTCAATCCTCACATGGACAATGGAGATTTTGTTGTTGTAACAAATATAGATAAAATAAAATTTACTGGAAAAAAATTTACTAATAAAAAATATTATAGACACACAGGTCATCCAGGTGGAATAAAGGAGACAACTCCTCAAACACTTAAAGAAAAGAAAAAAACTGAGCAAATTTTAAAATTAGCTGTTAAAAGAATGTTACCTGGTGGGCCACTTGCTAAGCAACAACTTACAAAATTAAAAATTTATAATGGTGACAAACATCCACATGACGTTCAAAAACCAAAAATTATTGAATTTGAAAAATTACACAAAAGTAACACAGTTAAATAATGGAACAAACTAATCAAACTGCAGCTAAAATCAAAAAAATTAAATTAGATTTTAAAGACAGTAAGTATGCTACTGGCAGAAGAAAAAGATCAATCGCAAAAGTTTGGGTAAAAAAAGGATCAGGAAATATTCATGTAAACGGTTTAAAAATGAATGAATATTTTAAAAGACCAGTTCATCAAATAATTGTTTCTAGACCATTGGAAATCTCCCAGGTAGCATCAAATTATGATGTTAAATGCTCAGTTAAAGGTGGAGGATTATCTGGTCAAGCAGGTGCAATTATTTTAGGTATTACAAAAGCATTAATTTCACACGATGAAAATTTAAAGAAAAATTTAAAAAAAGATAAACTCACCACGAGAGACTCAAGAGTCGTCGAACGGAAAAAATACGGACATAGAAAAGCAAGAAGAAGCTTTCAATTTTCTAAGAGATAATCATTTAAGTTTAACTATTATTAA
>MDTD01170210.1_pt1 | contig 10536 bp, 9 predicted proteins | sample 811221 | NCBI WGS metagenome assembly MDTD01 (sample SAMN05326646, study PRJNA326480) | marine metagenome | isolation source: seawater | place: Pacific Ocean: South West | collected 2011
GACGCCGTCCGCGTCGAGAGCCTCTCCTGCGAGGACCCGACCAGCGACGGCTGCAACGCCGCGGACCTCGCCGAGCCGTTCAATGTCCTCGATCTGGGCGACATCAACGCCTTCGTCGCGGGCTTCACGAGCCAGGATCCCGTCGCGGACCTCGCGGCACCGTTCGGCGTCTTCGACCTGGGCGACATCAACGCCTTCGTCGCCGCGTTCACGGGCGGCTGCCCCTGATCGGGCTCGCCTGACAGCATGACGACCCACAGGGGGGACGGGCAACCGTCCCCCCTTTTTCGTGCGCACGCCTCTGCGTCACTCAGGGCGTCGGGGCGGACGACGCGTCTGCTTCAGTGAGCGCGAACCGTGCGAGTTCGATCGCCTCGGCGAGGCGTTCCGCCTCGCGCGAGCCCAGCAGCACCTGGTCGGCCTTGCCGTCTCCCCAGACGACATGGACGCCCCGGTCGCCCGAGACATTCAGCAGGCGGTGATAGCGACGGCTGATGCGCCATCCCCAGCCCCCCTCCGCGAGCGGGTTGTAGCGGATCGCCTCCGCGGAGCGGATCGCGCTCACCGGCACGCGCTTGCCCGGGAAGGGGCGGTAGCGGACGATCAGCTCGCGCCGCGTGACAATCGTCGTCATGCGGATGAACATGAGGCAGGCCGGGACACCGATCGCCGCTGCGGCGATCAGCACGATCACGGGCCAACCGGGTCGGCTCGGCACGGTCGCGAGCAGCGGCACGACCACCCCGAGCACGACGAGTGTCTCGATCGGCACCACCACCCGAACGATCATGTTCTGGTGCAGGGGCTGCACCTCGCGGAACAGCTCGTCATCGGGGAGAACCGAGGTCGCCGAGCGATCCTCGCGCTCGAGCGACGCGGGCACTGGCATCGGGTCCGTCACGGCATCGCCTCCTTCCCGGCGCATACGCTAGCGGCATGCCCGAGGGCGATGCCAGCACCATGCGATCCCTGGGACGCTTCTTCGGACGCGTCCGCGCGGGCTTTCTCGACGGTCTTCGCGGCGGCGGGGATGGGCCCGGAGCGCCGAGTCCCGACGGAGACCACCCGGATGCAGGCGGTGATTCCGGAACCGAATCGTCGCCGCGGGTCGTCGCCCGACGCACCACCGTGATCGAGGAAGTTCATATCATCAACGAGGAACGCCGATAACCTGAGCGTTCAGACCCTCGGGCCGATCCGAGCGTGCGGATGCCCCGCACGCGCGCGGCCCGATCTTCCCCGGACCGGAGGCCCCGGCATGCGCAGCATTCGCTCCTCATTCGCCCCGCTTCTCGCGGCGGCGCTCTCGCTCGCCCCGCTCGTCGGGTGCCAGTCCACCAACCAGACGCGGGTCACCGTCCTGAACGAGACCAGTTCACCCGTGCTCGTGGACATCCTCCACAAGGACGCGGCGGAGATGGTCATCGACAGCGACCAGTTGGACGCGAACGCGTCGCGCGGGTTCACGATCGCCAACGAGGGGGTCGATCTCCAGGTCGGCATCCGCCCGATCGAGTTCCAAAACGCACCCGCCCGCTGGGCCCAGTTCCCCGAAGGCGGGCCCTATCTCGTCCGCGTGCAGGGTTCCGCGACGGATCTCGTCTTGGTTGCGACGCTCGACGGCGCCGACGATCTGGGGGCATCGGGTGTGAAGCCCGTTTACACCAACCGGCGGATGAACGAGCCCCCCGTGACGCCCTCCCGCTGAGCGGGGGGAGCCCGCCCGCGAACGCCTTCTCGATCGGGACCGCCCAGCACCCGGCGTTCAGCGGTGTGCGTGCGCCCGCTCACGGTGCGGTGCGTCTTCAATGGGCAGCGGGTCTCCCGCCGCGAACGAACCGGGACCAAAAAGAACAGGGGCGTGGCTGGTGCCACGCCCCTGCTTGATTGCTGTGATTTCCGATCCCCGTGAGCGGGGATGGGATGATCAGCGGCGGCGACGCGCGACCATGCCGCCCGCACCCAGGAGCAGCGCCGCGGCGCCGGGGGTGGGGACGATGGTGCCGCTGAACTGCGAGCCGCTCAGGTCGAAGCTCTCGTCGAAGAAGCTGTCGACGCCGAAGCTGACCTGGACGAGGCCGCCCGAGAACGAGTTGTTCAGGAGGTAGGGGGTCAGGGCGAAGCCCGAGCCGTCCACGCCCTCGAACACGCCGTCGCCGCTGTCGCTGTAGACGACATCGGTGAGGGTGCCGTTGAAGAACAGGATCGTCGCGCCGGCCGAGGCGCGAGTCCACGCACCGGCGAGAGCGCCGGTGATCGAGTCGCCGTCGACATCGGTGATGGTGAACGAACCGGTCGCGTCCGCCGAGTTCGCGGTGATGTTCGAGATGCTCATCTCGAAGACCACATCCGCGAGGCTCGCGTCGTCGGTCGCGAACGAGGGGGTGTACTCAGCGGTCTGGGCGCCGGCGACGAAGCCGGTCACATCGCCCGACGAGTCCGCACCGGCGCGAGCGGTGAAGGAACCCGTCGACCCGTCACTCGTGAAATACGAGGTGTCGAGGTCGCTGTAGGTGAAGGTGGTGATGGCAACGCCGGCCGACGCCATCGAGGCGGCGGCGGCGAGGCCCGCGGCGGCAAAAATCTTGGTGGACATGCTCACACTCCTCTGGAAGTTGCTCTGTTCTCCCCCGACGCGGCTTTTCTCTCGCGCAGAGGCTCTCGACTCGTGCGGATCACCCCTCTTTGAGGGGTGGATAACCATGACGACCGCCGCGCATGCACGCAGGCGCTCGAAACAGACGCCTCAAACATGCCACACGGCACAGACCGTGCCACCGGATTGCCAACCCTTTTTGCGATAACCCCTTATCAGACCTTTCGCTGGGGGTCGCCGAACCACGATCGGGGGTCTCTGCGGAGACCGCCTCCCGAACGGACCGACGACGGATCCCCCGATGACACGGGTTCGTTCGGGCCTCGATCGGTTCAGCACCCGGGTCCCGCGCCGCTAGAATCGCTCGCCTCGGTTGCTGCGAACCGCCGCGACGACAGACCGGAACCCCAACTCCCCGAGCCCTCAGGGGTTCGAGAACCCAGACAGAGCCGCCCCATGCCCAAGCAGACATACAGCAACGGCCTCGACCGTCACTACCTGCTCAAGAACATCCCCACCTTCCCCTTTGGCGACCCCAGGGACCGGCATGTCGTCTCCTACGACGAATATGTCCAGAACGGGGGGTACGAGGGCCTCCGCAAAGCGATCACGATGTCCACCGCGGATGTGATCACCGAGGTCAAGGACTCCGTCCTCCGCGGGCGCGGCGGCGCGGGCTTCCCCGCGGGGGTCAAGTGGGGCTTCCTCCCCCCCGTCAAGCTCACCGACGGCACCGAGATGAAGGAAGACGCGGTCGGCGAACGCATCGAGATCGACGGGCGCTACCTCGCGGTCAACGCCGACGAGTCCGAGCCGGGCACCTTCAAGGATCGCCTCCTCATGGAGTGCGACCCCCACCTGCTGCTCGAGGGCATCGCGATCACCTGCTACGCCTGCAAGCTCAATAAGGCCTACATCTTCATCCGCGGCGAGTACCACCACCAGGCCCATGTGCTCGAGCAGGCGATCAAGGAGGCCTACGACAAGGGCATCTTCGGGGACAAGGGCCTCATCGCGGGCGACGAGAACACCGGGGGACCCCGCTTCCGCGTCGACTGCTATGTCCACCGCGGCGCGGGCGCCTACATCTGCGGCGAGGAGACAGGCCTGCTCGAGGCGATCGAGGGCAAGCGGGGCTGGCCCCGCATCAAGCCCCCGTTCCCCGCGATCAAGGGCCTGTTCGGCAAGCCGACGATTATTAACAATGTCGAGACGCTGTGCCATGTCCCAGACATCATGATCCACGGCGCCAAGTGGTTCACCGAGCAGGGCGTGGAGAGCAGCGTGGGCGGCCCCCCCTCCTTCGGCACCAAGCTCATGGGCGTCTCTGGGCATGTCGAACGCCCGGGCGTCTACGAGGTCGAACTCGGCATCCCCCTCAAGACCCTCGTCGAGGAATTCTGCGGCGGCATGCGCCACGGCAAGAAGTTCAAGGGCGCCATCGCGGGCGGCGTGTCCATGGGCATCCTGGGCCCCGACCAGTACGAGGCCGAGATGGACTTCGACATCGGCCGCAAGTACAACGTGCTGGGCCTGGGCACCGCGTGCCCCACGGTCTTCGACGAAGACACCGACATGGTCGCCGTCTGCCGCAACATCGCCCGGTTCTACAAGCACGAATCGTGCGGCCAGTGCACCCCCTGCCGCGAGGGCTCGGGCTGGCTCTACCAACTCCTCTGCAAGATCGAAGAGGGCGACGGCCGCACCAAGGACCTCGACCTCGCGCTCGAAGTCGCGACCAGCATGGGCTCGATGCCCGGCACGACGATCTGCGGCCTCGCGGACGGCAATAACTGGGCGACGCGGACGATCATGAACAAGTACCGCGACGAGTTCGAGGCCCGCGTCAAGCCGAGCCATGTGCCGGTGAAGATGACGGTGGGGGCGTCGGCGAAGGGTTGACGCGACGCTACAGGCGGTCTTCGGGGTTCTACCGTGGATTGGATAAGCCTCGTTCTCGCGACCCTTTCTGCAGCGTTTGTGGCTGCAGGCTTTGTATGGAGCGTTGTCGTCTTCAAGAGGCAGATGAATGCACAACTCTTTCTTGAATTCACACGCAGGTATGAAGCGGTTTCTCGCTCAATCGTCGATGCAAGCGGCGATGTCGTTGATCTTCAAGATGTACCACCAGAGACTTCGCGTGCGCTAACAGCCGGCATATGCCAGCTCTTGAATCTCTACAGCGAAGAGTTCTATCTCTACAGACGCAGGTATCTCGATCGGAAGATCTGGACCATTTGGGAAGACGAGATTCGCTCGTCTCTGTCGGCACCGTTGATGCGTCGCGAATGGCCGGCTCTCCGGGCGAAGTTCGATTCATTCCCGGAATTCCAAAGTTTTGTGGATGGGTGTGTTTTGCAGCACCCCTAGAAAATCTTCTTCGTCCGGTTCACCACCAGGTTGTCCCGCCCGCACACCAGCACATCCGCGATCTCGACCGCTTCCTCGAAGCTCTCCTTCGCGGCTTCGCGGTCGTCGCAATTCGGCAGCACCTTGCCCTGCTCGAGGTGATCGATCGTCGCGACCGCGTCGCCGCAGATGAGCGTCGTCTCGCGTCCCTCGAGCAGCAGCCCCGTGCATCCGGCGCTCACGCCGGGCAGGGGGAACAGGTCCACGCCCTGGGCGATCGTGTCGGGCGCCGCCTCGCACTTCTGCAGGATCGCGACATCGCGCTGCAGCACCTCGATCATCGTCTCCTGGTCCTCGTCGAGGGGCTCACCCGTGTCCTTCGCGGATTGCCGCGACTCGGCGAGCCGGGCCAGCGACTGCGCGAGCGGCACGCCCGCGGCCTCGCGCTCACGGGGCGAGATCAGCCACGCCGCGTCCGGGAACGCGGTGATCGCCCGGCAGGTCTCGGGGTGGAAACTCGTCAGGAAGACATGCGTGATGTCGCCCGGCTCGAGCCCGCTGCGCTCGTGCAGACGCGCGACGAGCGCGGGCTCGGGCAACCCCGGATCGACCAGCAGGTTGACCGTTCTTCTCGGATCGTCGACCGCCGTAGTGCGCACGAGCACCGTCGTCGCGTGCCCCGTGCGGACCGGCGCGCGCTCGTTCCAGAGCGGGTGGGCGCTCAGCGCCCCGATGCTGATGACCCGGCAATCGGGCCCGGAAAGTGGTCGGGTGTCCATCGCCCGCAAGCGTAAGCCCGCCGCGAGCAACCCGCGCGAGAGCGCGGGACCGAGGGCCCCACAGCGCTCTGTGCGGCGTGCGCGGCCTGTGAGGCCACCCCGCGATGGGCCGCGGAGATTCCCGATCGAAGCGACTGGCACGCGCCCCGTTGGATTCGACAGTGGGGGTGCCCGTGAACGCGGGTGTCCTGCCGAGGGGAGTGCCCCGAGGGAGGAGAGAGTGCGAAGGGGGACGCGGCCGCCGGGACGGGAAGACCCGGCGTCACGAACGGCATCCCCTGCGAGAGCCCCGCGCCGGTCGCCTCACCGGTGCGGGGCTTTCTTGCGCGCACCGGGAAGCGTGGGTCCGGAAAGTGTTCAGGGAGCGTGAAATCTGGAGGCGATCTCCGCCCAGAAAGGGTGCGGGCCCCGGGGCGACCCCGGCCCGGCGCGTAAACTGCGCACAGGCTGGACCGTCGGTGACGCTGCGCGCCGACGCCCGATGAGCAGGGCGGAGCCCGGGCGGGAGAAGAAGCGATGAGCGGGTTCAACGGACACCCCAACGGCGATCGCGGGCGGACCACCCCCAGCGGGCCGGGGCGTGCCGGCGTCGCGCCACGCGAGATCGAGCCCAAGGGCGGGGCGCTCGCGAGCGCCGACCTCCTGCTCCGCGGCGTGCAGCGGGAGGTCACCCAGGCGACGATCTCGGGCGTCACCCGCATCGACGCGCACTGCCACTCGTGGGCATCCAGCGGGCCCGCGCTCAAGGCGCTGGGCCTCATCGGCATGCCCGAGTGCTACAGCCCCCCCGAGAAGGTCTACGACCAGGCGATGGCGCGGGGCATGGACCTCGTCACGATCACCGACCACGACACCATCAAGGGCGCGATGGAACTCGTCGAGCGCGGGTTCGAACGCTTCATCGTGGGGCAGGAAGTCAGCGTGAAGTTCCCCGAGGACCGCTGCCTGCTCCATGTCCTCGTCTGGGGGCTCACGCCCGAGCAGGACGAGGACCTCAACACGCTCAACCTCCGGGACGATGTCTACGCGTTCGCCAACTGGCTCCGCGAGCAGGACCTCCCCCACGCGTGCGCCCACCCGCTCTACATCCAGAACGGCAAGCTCCGGCGCTGGCACATCGAGCGCGTCGCCCTGCTCTTCAAGGGCATCGAGTGCCTCAACGGCGCCCACGCCTACCAGGTCTCCGATTCCATCGTCCGGTTCATCAACGACCTCACCCCGGCGCGCATCGAGACGCTCAGCGAGCGGCACAACCTCAAGCCCGTCTGGCCGCGCGCGTGGGAGAAGGCCCGCACGGGGGGCAGCGACGACCACGGCCTGCTCAACATCGGGCGCACCTGGACGCAGGTCGCGGGCCCGGACGGCAAGAAGATCAAGGACCCCCGCGCGTTCTTCGAGCGCGTCATGAGCGGGGAGAGCACCCAGGCGGGGCTCGGGGGACACTCGGCGCTGCTCGCCCACCAGCTCGCGACCGTCGGGGCGCACTATTACGCCGATCGCCTCCACGAGCGCCAGGCCCCAACGACCAAGTACATCAGCTCGAGGCTCCTCCGCTTCGCGGGCGTCAGCGCCGATTCCCCCAGCAAGAAGCGCGTCGGCGCCTACAAGGTCGCCCGCAAGATGTGGCTGGGCAAGAAAGCGCCAAAGCCCCTGCCCATCCTCAGGCACCTCAAGCGGTCCATGAACGAGGTCATCGAGCGCTACCCCGCGCTCAAGGACCGCCTCGACCCCGACACCTGGACCAGCGGGGCGCCCCTCGCCGAGCACGAGGAGATGGCGGATTTCATCCAGGATCTCTCCGCGGCCCTCAGCCGCGCGATGAGCGGCAGCGCCATCAAGGCCTTCAAGAAGCGCGACCCCGCGGGGATCAGCGAGCACCTGGTGAGCTACGCGATCCTGCACATCGCGCAGCTGCCCTACCTGTTCAGCCTGTTCTACCAGAACAAGGAACGCAACTTCCTCGAGAAGTTCGAGCACGAAACCAGCGCGCCCGGGTCGGGCGTCAGTGTCCTGGAGCGACCCATGCGCGTCAGCCTGTTCACCGACACCTTTTACGATGTCAACGGCGTCTGCCGCTTCATCCAGAATGTCGCCGAGCGCGCGCACGATTCGGGACGCGACCTCGAGGTCATCACCTGCACCAACAAGCCGGGGCAGACCTTCCCCAATGTCTACAACTTCGATCCGGTCTTCGCGATGAAGATCCCGAAGTACGACAACCTCGATGTTTGCCTCCCCCCGGTCATGAAGATCCTGCGCCACCTCGACCAGCACCAGCCCGATGTCATCCACATCTCCACGCCGGGGCCCGTGGGCTGCGTCGGGTTCCTCGCCGCGAAGATGCTCAAGATCCCCGTCCTGGGCGTCTACCACACCGACTTCCCCGCCTACATCGACCGCCTCTTCGACGATCACGGGATGACCAGCGTGTGCACCAAGTTCATGCGCGCGTTCTACAAGCCCTTCAGCGCGATCTTCACCCGCAGCGACGACTATGTCGAGGCCCTCGCGGGCCTGGGCCTCAACCGCGAGAACATCGTCAGCCTCATGCCGGGCTTCGACGCGAGCCTCTTCCACACCCGCTACCACAACCCCAAGATCTGGGACGAACTGGGCGTGCCGACCGGGTCGGTCAAGGTCCTCTTCGTCGGTCGCGTCAGCGTCGAGAAGAACATGCCCATGCTCACCACCGTCTGGAAGGGTGTCCGCAAACGCCTCAAGGCAGAAGGAGTCGACGCCGACCTCATCGTCGTGGGCGACGGGCCCTACCGCGCCACTATGGAGAAGGAACTCAAGGGCAAGGACGCGCACTTCCTGGGCTTCCGGCACGGCGAGGAACTCAGCGCGATCTACGCGTCCTGCAACATCTTCGCCTTCCCCAGCACCACCGATACGCTGGGGCAGGTCGTCATGGAGAGCCAGGGTTCGGGCCTCCCCGTCGTCGTCACCGATCAGGGCGGGCCCAAGGAAGTCGTTGAGCACGGCCGCACCGGTTTCGTTCTCGATGCCCACGACACCGACGCGTGGATCGACACGATCGCGACACTCATCACCGATCACGCCCGCCGCGCCGACATGGGCGCCGCGGCTCACCAGTCGATGCAGAAGTACAGCCTCGATCACTCGTTCGAGCACTTCTGGGATGTCCACACCCAGGCCTGGCACGATCACCTGGGCAGGCAGGGCATCACCCCGGAATCCGCGGGCGTCGCGGAGGGCCTGACCGAGACCCCGCGTGCCGTCGCGAAGTCCGCGACCGATCCGGGCCTGACGGAAGCCCCCGCTCGGGCGTGACGCACCGATTCCGCCCAGAGGAAAGACCCGCCCCGATGCCCGATCCGCTGATCCGCCTCCGCCTGATCTACACGGGCCGCGTCCAGGGGGTCGGGTTCCGCGCCACCGTCCGCGCCGCCGCGAAGCGGTTCGGCGCGACCGGATGGGTCCGCAACGAGCCCGACGGGACGGTGCTCGCGGAGATCCAGGGCCCGCGCTCGGCGGTCGACGCCTGCCTCGCGGGCATCGCCGACGCGATGTCGCGCAACATCCACAAAACCAGCCGGAGCGAACTCGAGCCCGTCGCGGGCGAAGACTCGTTCGAGATCACCTACTGAACCGCCCCGAGACGGGGCGCCGGAGACCCATGCTCATCCTCTTCGACATCGACATGACGCTTCTCAAAACCAACGGCGCGGGACGCCGCGCGATGGCCGACGCCGGGCAACGGCTGTTCTCCCCCGACTTCGCCTTCGAGGGCGTCGACTTCGCGGGCCGCCTCGATCCGCTCATCATCCGCGACCTGCTCACCGCGAACGGGGTCGACCCCACCCCCGAGAACCTCGCCGCGATGAAGGCGGGCTACATCGAGACCTTCGCCGCGACCGCCGCGGAGTCGATCGAGCCCCTCCCCGGCGCCATCGAACTCGTCCACGCGATCGAGTCCGAGGCGCGAAGGGACCCGACGACCGTGCCGGGCGTGCTCACGGGTAACTTCGCCGAGACCGGCACCTTTAAGCTCCGCGCCATCGGGCTCGACCCGGGGCAGTTCCGCGTGCAGGTCTGGGGGGACGACTCGCCCCACGAGCCCCCCGTCCGCGACCACCTGCCCCCCGTCGGGATCGATCGCTACCGCGGGATGCACGAGACCGACCCGCGCGAGACCGTCATCCTGGGCGACACCGTCCACGATGTCGCCTGCGGGCTCGCGAACGGCTGCCGCGTCCTGGGCGTCGCGACCGGACGGACCGATGCGCAGACCCTCGCCGATGCGGGCGCCCACCGCGTCGTCGAATCGCTCGAAGCGACCGAAGACATCGCGCGCTGGTTGCTCGGGGGCTGAGAACCGGGTTCAATGGGCGCATGGAAGAGAACCCGCACCCGCGCCCGACCGCGATCGACACCCCCGCGCCCGACCCCCATCCCCATCCCATCGCGGAGAAGCAGCGCTACCGCTCGATCGATGTCGTCCGCGGCTTCGCCCTGCTGGGCATCCTCGTCCCCAATGTCATCTTCTTCGGCTGGCCCAGCGCCGCGGGCACCGGGCCCGACTACATGAACGCGACGCTGGGCGAGACCCGCTGGAACACCATCGGGCATGACCTCACCGCGATCTTCACCCTCGGCAAGATGATGGCCCTCTTCAGCATGCTCTTCGGCGCGGGGGTCATCGTCTATGCGCGCAAGTTCGACCGCGAGCAGGACGGCGAGTTCCACACCCGCCTCAGCAAGGGCGCCGGGCTCTGGTACCGACGCACCGCCTGGCTCCTCCTGATCGGCGTGCTCCACGCGACCTGTCTCTGGTACGGCGACATCCTC
>MDTD01195901.1_pt1 | contig 10536 bp, 8 predicted proteins | sample 811221 | NCBI WGS metagenome assembly MDTD01 (sample SAMN05326646, study PRJNA326480) | marine metagenome | isolation source: seawater | place: Pacific Ocean: South West | collected 2011
CATCCCGTGGAACCCACATGAGCGTAGGGCGCTGATATATTAAAAATCCAACCACCTACCAGCATCTCTGCACCTACGGACCAGAAACGGCGATACGAGATCAATTCGGGACCGATACCCACTCGTCGCCCGGCATAAAAGGCTTCGTGAGATCCTTATCGACAGCAACCGCGCCCTCTATCTCAGGCGCATATAGAGGTGCACGGCTCTCCGCAACATGGGCATCAAGCAACGCCATTAACTCAGATACCTTCTCAGGGTGTGCTGTGGCAAGGTTCACCTCTTCACTTGGGTCTTCAGCCAAATTGAAGAGCCATTGCTTTTCAGGTCTGGCGGCAACTTGCAGCTTCCAGTCACCATGACGGACAACACGGTTGTGTCCAGCAGACCAGTATAGAGTCTGCCTCGACCAACCGGATTGCTCCTGGCCACCCTCGGTAATCAGTGGCATCAGATTTTCTCCGTCAATGACACGATCCTGCGGGAGAGGTTGCCCGGCCGCAGCCAGCAGTGTCGGCATTACGTCGATATGAGCCACCGGCGTGTCGATATTTTGACCGGCGGCAATCTGCCTAGGCCATCTCACAAACAGCGGTACGCGAATACCGCCCTCAAAGTAGGTGATCTTCCATCCCCGATAAGGCGCATTAACATCAGCAAGGCCCACGTAGCCAGCGCCACCATTGTCGCTGGTGAAAATGACAATAGTGTTGTCGGCCAATCCCTCCTCTTCTAACGCAGCCATCACACGCCCGACGCTACGATCGAGCGCACGGGTCATCGCTGCATATACCCGCAATCGGTGTGGCTTGATATTACCAACCGCCTCATAGTCGGCACGCGTCGCCTGCAGTGGTGTGTGAATGCCCCAATGAGCAAGGTAGAGGAAAAATGGGCGATTGCGATTGGCCTTGATGATCTTTATTGACTCATCGGTCCAGTAGTCAGTCAAGTAGCCGGCAGGCTCAAACATGTCTGCTGTGCCGCTGTTGTAGGAGCTGGCATAGGTCAATGCCGACCACAAAAAGCGGTCGATGGGATCAAAGTCGAGCTTCGCATTGACCACATCCGGGTGATCCTCGGGTAAATATAAGCCGCTGGCCATTAGCAGACTCTCATCAAAACCCTGTTCGTGGGCAGCCATACCATTGCCGCGACCAAGGTGCCACTTGCCCACGTGCACGGTATGATAACCACGCTCCTTCAGTGCCTCAGCTAGAGTAATTTCCCCGGGTGGTAAGCCCTGAAGATCATATGGTGGCTTATTAGCTGCCGCTTCAGCGTCGTAGAGCGTTTTAGGCAAGGTACGATTCATGTCCGCCGAAACAATTGAGACTGCGCGCCCCATGGAAGGCGGCATCGGTGTGAAGGCGAATCCCGTGCGACTTGGATACCTCCCAGTCATCAACATCGCTCTAGAAGGCGCACATGTGGATGAGCCCGAGTAGGATTGGGTGAAGACTGCGCCCTGGGCCGCAAGCGCATCGATGTGAGGGGTTTGCAGGCGTCCGTCCGCTATACCACCACCGAATGTTGAGATGTCGTTATAGCCAAGGTCGTCGGCCACGATGAGAACAATGTTAGGGGGTCGCTCTGCAGCCGCACTTCCCACTGCATTGGGTCCCTTTTGCCATGCAATGTCGCGGGCTGGCGCCACCTGATTAGCAAAAATAGCAGTACGTATTTTGATCGCAGTCAACAATAGGTCACTGAGATGAATATATACTCCACCGGACGCAACCACTATCAGCACGGTCAGTGAGATCAAAAATTTGCGCATGTCACTCCGCCGCTAACGGGTTGCTGGCCGCCAATTACCTGCCAGCTTATATAATGCGAATATTTTAGAGATGCAATCGCGGGTTCTTGGGCCTAGAGCTCTCTCTTTGCCAACTCGTCGCGGAGAGTCTGCGCAACTAACCAGAGTCGATCCTGGCCCCAAGTGGAGAGCAAAGGCTCACCAGTCGGGCCCAGCAGACGAAAACTCGGTACGCCCCATAAACCTGACGCATACATCGTTTGCCGATTGGCCTCGAGTGTCATCTCCCAACGCTTGTCGGACCGATGAGCCTGAGCCGCAGACCAATCAAGACCTGCCGCCTCTATGACTCTTCGCAGACCGCGGTCGGTGTTGGTGTTCACCCCAAGAGCAAAGGCGTGGCGTAAAAAACTGGAGCAGAGCTCCACACCCTTTCCTTCCGATACCGCCCAAGGATACAACGCGTAACATCGCCTCACCGGATCTCCGATCGGGTCATAGAAATTACCGTAAGGTACTTTGGCTGCCCGCGCTTCTCTAGCCGCGTCCATAAAGATGTACATGCCTTTCTCGCGAGTGGCAGGGACACCGCGCATCACCATCGGCAGCACTGGCCGCAGATTTAATGTGACGCCTGCAGTCTCGGCAAAGGAGACAACCTGATCAAAAATGACAGCGGTATAAGGGCTGCGCAAAGACGCATACAACTCGAGGGTGTATTGCCCGTCATCCCGGGCGCCCTTCATGTCCGCGGTCGGACGCTGTGCCAACATTTGCGAGCCAGGTTGCCTGTCGGCACCCAAGGCCGCCAAACGTGTTTCTAGGTGATAAAGCCGATCAACCCCCCAATACCACTCGCCGCCGTAATAGAACATCGCCCCCGAGTAATGCTTCAACTCGCGCCGCTTTTGTGTGCCGGCCTCCAGGGCAGCCTCTGCCGCCTCCGGAGAGGCGCGACCGAGTCGATCGGCGAGCTCACTCATAGTAGCCAAGTCGGCTCGCCACAAGGCATCGCTCACTGTCAATGCCACTTGGGGAAAATCCTCTTGCGATTGTGCCGCAAGAATTTCATTGGCCGCGGCGATGAGCTCGGCAGTCGGCTCTTTGACATCCGCTGGAAAATCGAGGCCATAGCCGGGCGCGATCAGCGCTGAGTCGCATCGCGCGAGGCGCGCGAGTAGCTCCGGCTCCGGTGCATTTTTGCCCTCCTGACCGCGCACCAGGTGGCAGTGCAGTGCAATATCGTAGCGCTCGACCAACCGGTGAAGTAGCTGCGCTGTCAGAGCGCTATAACCCTCTTCAACTTGGTGAAAGTAATCGACCCGATGCGGGGCGCCCGTTTTGAGGCGTGCTTGCTCCGCCTTTCCATGACGTGCCGCAACGGCGCGGGGGGACGAAATTTTCGTCATTAAGCGCGAAGTCAGCCAACGCATCATTCGAGTGGGGTCCATGGTGGCGACCCCGCCCTGCTCTTTAAACTGCTCCGCCACCAGACCGAGGCTCAGCCCGTTCTGATCAAGGCCAGGATGAGACCGGTAACGGTCTCCGCACTCGCCATAGGCGACTGCCCCTGATGCTCACGTAGCCGGTACCACATCTCGAAAGAGGCGACAGCATGAACTGCCTCGCGTTGGTCTTCTGAAAGCGATGCGACTTCGGGTAGCCACAGCTCCAGCTCCTTTCGCAACCGCTTTTGATGCCACGCGTAGTTCTCGCGCAATTTGGGGAAGCGCCACAGCAAGGCCTGTGTGCATAAAATGATGGGTCTCAGCTTATCGAAAGCGTTGCCGTATAAATCGACCGATCGCGCCACGCGCTCCGCTAAACCACCCTGCCGATCATCGACCTGAAACAGCGCCTCGTAGGACTCTATCAGCATCTTATCCGCGGCCATGAACAGGGCGTCCATATCGGCAAAGTGGCGAAAGAAAGACCGAATACCGACACCGGCTCGATCTGCGATCTGCTGCGCGGTGGGAACAAGGACGCCCTCGTCCATCAGCGTCAGCGCGGCCTCGACAATCGCTATCTGACTGCGCTCACTGCGCTGCCGGCGACCATCCGATGATTGAACGATGTTCAACGCCACGCTCACTCCTTGCACTGTGGGACGAACTATTGGCAGTCAGTATGCCATGACAATGGTGCGCACCCAAACAATGTCAGTCTCAACCCGCCCCAGCAGGGTTCAGACCCTATACCCTGCGCCCGCCCGCAATGGGGCGCCGCAGCGGGCGTCATAGTGCCAACTACCTCGAGAGGTGATTAGCGCACAAGTGGACGTCCGTGGTGCACTTGGGAGTGTGCCGAGCCGAGCGCTTGCCGCGGTAAAAGTCAGCTTTTTGACTTAGCCACCCGCGCCTGAATCGCCGCGAGGTTGGCCTGATGCTGCGCGCGGTCGAGTCGATAAAATGCCAGCGCGCCCAACATCACCGCCCAGAGCACCCACTGCGACGGCACCAGAAGCGTGCCGAGCTGTGTGAGCGATGCCACAGGCACGTCCGGGGGTTCGGCACCATAGGGGAAGGCAACCGCTTGCAACATGAGTCCCGCTAAAAAGGCGCCGATACCCTGATTGGTTTTACGGATAAACGTCAGCGCCGAAAAAAATACGCCCTCGTTACGGCGCCCGGTTCTGACCTCGGTGTGCTCAACCAGATCCGCGAGCATGGAATACAGAATCGCCTGCATAGCAATGATGAGCCCAAGATCGATTGTGTTCACCGTCGCCAAAATTGGGAACAAGAGTGGATCCCCGTTTTCTGGCATCCAGCCCAACAGACGAAACAGCACAGGCATGGGCTGAACCGTAAAAGCCAACGCGCCCAACCTCAGCGCTGCGCCTTTCTTACCCCAGAGCTTTGAGGCCAAGGGTGCGATGAACAAGCCCATCGCAGCAGAGACCACGACCAGAAGCGTCCAGTAAAAGACCTCCGAAGACGATAGAGCCCAAAAGTAAGTCAACATAATAAAGGTCAGCGCTGCCGTCAGACCGGTGGCTGCCGCATTGGCTACACTCGAAATAAAAAGAGCAAAAAAACTCATGTCGCGCAGCGTTTCAATGACCTCTGCAAAAACTACCTTGAGTCCTTTACGGGCGTGGGGCGGGAGCGCTTTGAGCGCGCCAATACGGGAATGCGTGCCGAAGGCTGAGACCAAGATGGCTAACAGAATCACGCCTCCAGAAATCACACCATAGGTCTCGTAGCCGTCGCGATTCAGTGCGCCAACCGGATAAGCCCCGGAAGGCACCAATAAGAAGGCATACATGAATACCGCCATACCGGCGCCACCTGTCCAACCAAAAAAAGACCGCCATGCCTGAATGGTCGTGCGCTCATCATAATCAGCGGTAAGCTCGGGCATTAGTGCCGAGCTAGGTGTCTCATAAAATGTGATTAATGTTCGAATAAGAATCGCCAAAACGACTAGGTATAGGAATAGCGCACCGCCGCTCCAGTCGGGTGGTTGCCACAGTAATGAGTAACACAGTGCCACTGGGATGGCGGACGCATACATAAAAGGATGGCGTCGGCCCCAACGGGAGCGCGTGTTATCAGACCAGTACCCAACTACCGGATCACTTAGAGAGTCAAACACCAACGCAATCAGCAATGCCGTGCCGGCCAGTGCGGGCTCTAGGCCCACGACAGTGCCGTAGAACAATAAAAGGAAGTAGGCAAAGCCGTTTTCTTTTATGCCGTAGGCCACTGCACCAAAGCCATACGCCAAACGTGTCGTGAGCCCCAGCTTGGTAGTTGCTGCATCAGTCATGCTTTCGGGAGGTGCCGTTTACAGGCCAGACACAACAGCGCCCCTAAGGCAACAACGCCAGATGAAGTTACAACCCACTTCACAGAGTAGCTATCTGAATAACAACAACCCGCATGTAGCGAGGCAAATTGACAGCATAGATCAGCGCCCGATAGCCTGTATGTCAGCTCAGGGCGCAGCGGAGTCAGCCTCCAGATAGCATCGGGCACACAGCGCTTCATAGCGCGCTTGCTCACGATCGATCATCACCTGGTCGCCTTCTCGAATAATTCCCCGTTCACCGAAGCGAGCATTGAAGATCGCTTTATTACCACACCGACAAATGGTCTTCATTTCCTGCAGGGAGTGTGCGACTTCCATGAGACGCTGGCTACCCGGGAAAGCCCGCGTTCGGAAGTCGGTACGGATACCAAACGCCACCACAGGTATGCCATCAAGCACTGCGACCGCCAATGCCTGGTCGACTTGCTGGGGCGTTAAGAACTGAGCCTCATCAACCAGCACGCAGGCGATGTCCTGGCAGGCTCCCGTTTCCCGCTCGTGCAATACCGCACGCAGATCCTGCTCGGGCAAAAGCAAAATATCCGCGGCGCGGGTGACGCCAAGGCGCGATACGATCTGGTCATTGCCCTTGGTATCAACCGATGACTTCACCAACAGGACGCGTTGATCACGCTCTTCATAGTTATGCGCAACCTGCAGCATGGCGGTGCTCTTACCGCTGTTCATAGCGCCGTAGCGAAAAAATAATTTACTCATACCGCCACCTCAACCAATCACACCTCAGGTGTCAAATAGGCTTCGTTGCCGAGATTTGGTAAACGTTCACTTACGGGGCCAGCTCAGTGAGCCCGGAGAAGAGCGCCAGTGCCTCAGGGTTGGCTAGCGCATCCCGGTTACCGACAGTCTCCCCATGAATAACTTTACGAACGGCAAGTTCGGCAATCTTGCCGCTGATCGTTCGAGGAATATCAGAAACCTGAATGACCCGAGTCGGCACATGACGGGGAGTAGTGTTTGCACGGATCGTATGCCGAATCCGGTTTATCAGAACGTCGTCAAGGGTGAGGCCTTCGCGGAGCACAACAAATAAAATCACGCGCACATCATCCTGCCAGCTCTGCCCTACCACCACGCTGTCTAACACCTCGGAAACTTGTTCAACCTGACGGTAAATCTCTGCAGTGCCAATGCGCACGCCGCCCGGGTTAAGTACGGCATCGGAACGGCCATGAATAATAAAGCCCCCCTCCGCCGTTACCTCACCGTAGTCCCCATGGGCCCAAACACCCGGCCAGCGATCGAAATAGGCACGGTGAAACTTGCTGCCATCGGGGTCCTGCCAAAAGCCAACGGGGCATGAAGGAAAAGCCTGGGTGCAGACCAGCTCTCCCTTTTCGCCTTCGACAGGCTCACCTGCTTCAGTCCAAATAGCGGTGGCCATGCCAAGCCCCGCTGCCTGAATCTGCCCAGCATAGACAGGCAGGGTCGGCACGCCGCCAGCAAAACAAGAGACGATATCAGTACCACCAGAAATGCTGGCCAAGTGTAGGTCAGCCTTGAACGCCCTATACACCCACTGAAACCCCTCATGGGGTAGCGGTGAACCTGTCGATAGTATTGTTTTTAGAGACGATAGGTCGTGGTGATCAGCCGGTACAAGACCCGACTTTTGTAAGGCGCCGAGATACTTCGCGCCTACTCCGAATACCGTGATGCTCTCTTCTTCAATAGCATCTATTAGACGCCGACCATCTCGAACGAATGGTGAGCCGTCGTAAAGAATGAGCGTGGCACCTCTCGCCAACCCACTCACCAACCAGTTCCACATCATCCAGCCACACGTCGTGAAATAAAAAAACCGGTCCGCACGGCTTATGTCTGTCTGCAGGGCATGCTCCTTGGCATGCTGTAACAGCGTCCCGCCAGTGCCATGCACAATACACTTTGGCACACCGGTGGTACCCGAAGAGTAAAGAATAAAAAGCGGGTCGTTGAATCGCCGTGGCAAAAAGCTGAGCGGCTGCGCATCGCCAACCATGCAGTCTTCCCACATAACGGCGGCGCAGATACCGCCTACATCAGGGTCGAATGACAACTTGGGCACCACAATCACCCGCTCGACGGTGCCGATGGCCCCGGCGATCTCACCAGCACGCGCTAATGAGTCACAGGCTTTGCCGTTGTAGCGATAACCGTCCGCGGTAAACAACAGCCGGGGCGCAATTTGGCCGAAGCGATCCAGTGCACCTTGCTTACCAAAATCCGGCGAACAGGAAGACCAGACAGCTCCCAGACTCGCGGTCGCCAGCATCGCGACAACTGCCTCAATGCAGTTCGGCATAAAGCCCGCAACGCGATCACCGGGTTCGATACCTGCTCCCGCCATCCAGTTGGTCAGTTTCCTGACCTGCTCTGCCAGCTCGCGATAGGTCACGGCTCGCCGCGAATCGCTCTCGTCAATCTCTACCAATGCCTCTCGCTCGTCACGGAAGCGCAGCAGGTTCTCGGCATAGTTCAGTGTGGCGTCGGGGAACCATTCGCAGCCGGGCAGGCGCTGCGGGTCGTCACAAACCGTTTCGCCCGATGAACCGAGAACTTCTGTGAAGCGCCACACCGCTCTCCAGAAAGCCTCCGGTTGCTCCAGCGACCAGCGATGCAACGCAAAATAGTCGCCAACCGCATCGAAGTTATCGGTGGTGGCCAAGCCATGCATAAACGCTGTGAGTTGTGTGGCCGCGGCCCGCTCGGGCGACGGCATCCATAGCGGCTGCGGGGCCAGTTGCGTCATAAATCTTCAACAGACAGCCCGAGCTTGCCGCTCTTGCGGCGACTGTCGGAATGTGGACGCGCCTGTAGCCTCGATTCAATAGGCAATGTCTCCGCTTGCGGGAGCGTCAGCATGCTCGCCGGCGCCACCTCTGGAACCTGCCCCGGCGCACAGGCGGGTGTGCCCAGCTTCCCCACCCACGATACTTGAGCATCTTCATGGGTCACGTAAAATATCCCGTGCACTGCCCTACTCCAGCCACTCTTTGAGACACTCACTATAGCCGCTGGACGCGATCGCCTAAATAGATCGTTTCCAACTAGACGAGTTTATCGGCACAGCGCCCATCCATTTCGCTAGACCTCATTTGGGGGTGGCTACAAGCGCCGGCTGAGGCATACTAACCGCGACCAATGATAAGGAAGCAGCCACATGAAGAGTCGCGCAGCAGTTGCATTTGAGGCTGGAAAGCCATTAGAAATCGCTGAGGTCGAAGTCGACGGGCCGGCAGCCGGCGAGGTTATGGTGGAGATCAAGGCCACAGGAGTCTGCCATACGGATGCCTTCACCCTATCAGGCGATGATCCTGAGGGCGCATTTCCCGCCATACTCGGTCACGAAGGCGCCGGTGTTGTGGTTGAAGTGGGCGAAGGGGTCAAAGACTTGAGCGTTGGCGACCACGTCATTCCGCTGTACACGCCAGAGTGTCGGACCTGTAACTTCTGTCTTAATCCCAAGACCAATCTTTGCCAGGCGATTCGCGAGACTCAGGGTGAGGGCTTGATGCCGGACCGCACCAGCCGATTTTCAATCGATGGCGAACCAATACTCCACTACATGGGCTGCTCAACTTTCTCAAATTACACTGTTTTGCCTGAGATCGCGGTAGCGAAAGTTAGAGAGGACGCACCCTTTGATAAGATCTGCTACGTTGGTTGCGGTGTGACCACTGGCATCGGTGCGGTAGCGTTCACTATGAAGGTCGAACCCGGAGCAACGGTTGCCGTATTTGGACTCGGGGGCATTGGCCTGAATGTGATTCAGGGAGCCAAGCTGGTGGGTGCGCGTCGTATCATTGGCGTAGATATAAACCCCAGCAAAAAAGAATTGGCTACGCAGTTCGGAATGACAGATTTTGTTAACCCAAAAGACGTAGACGACGTCGTCGATCACCTGATTCAAATGACGGGTGGGGGTGTCGACTACAGCTTTGAGTGCATCGGTAACGTTAACCTGATGCGGCAGGCACTCGAGTGCTGCCACAAAGGCTGGGGGCAGAGTTGCATTATCGGTGTCGCAGGTGCCGGGCAAGAAATTTCCACAAGACCATTTCAACTAGTCACAGGCCGTTCGTGGCGTGGCACCGCCTTTGGTGGCGCCAGAGGCCGCACTGATGTACCGATAGTCGTGGACTGGTATATGGAGGGTAAAATCCATATTGACGAGATGATCACGCACACCCTGCCACTGTCCGAGATCAACACGGCGTTCGATCTGATGCATGAGGGCAAAAGTATCCGTTCCGTGGTGACCTTCTGATGTCACTGGAGTGCCTCAGCACGTTTCGGTGCTTTGGCGGTGAACAACACCGCTTTAGGCATCGCTCCACTGCCTTGAACTGCGACATGATCTTCGCGATCTTCTTACCGCCGCAGGCAGCTGACGGATCGGTGCCAGTGGTGTATTACTTGTCAGGCCTAACCTGCACCGATGAAAACTTCGTGACTAAAGCCGGAGCACAACGCGCCGCCGCAGAGCTCGGTGTGGCCATTGTCGCGCCGGACACGAGCCCACGAGGTGACGGCGTGCCGGATGACCCGGAGGGTGGCTATGACATGGGACTAGGTGCCGGCTTCTATCTGAATGCCACTCAGGCGCCGTGGTCACATCACTACCACATGTACGACTACGTGGTGACGGAGCTGCCCCAGGTAGCGGCGCAAGCCTGCCCGCAGTTAGACACGTCGTGTGCCGCCATTACAGGGCACTCTATGGGTGGACACGGAGCTCTAACGATCGGGCTTAAGAATCCCGACCGCTATGCATCTTTTTCTGCTTTTTCACCTATCGTAGCGCCGACCCAGTGCCCCTGGGGACAAAAGGCATTCACTCACTACCTAGGCCCGGACGAATCGACCTGGGCGGAATACGACACCTGTGAACTGATCAGGCAAGCGACAGAGCGGCGGCCGATACTTATCGACCAGGGGGCAGCAGATAACTTCCTCAAGGA
>MDTD01028055.1_pt1 | contig 10535 bp, 13 predicted proteins | sample 811221 | NCBI WGS metagenome assembly MDTD01 (sample SAMN05326646, study PRJNA326480) | marine metagenome | isolation source: seawater | place: Pacific Ocean: South West | collected 2011
CGAGTACTTCAATGAAATGTTGGTCGGTATCACTCGCCGGGCCGACGAGCTCGATGGCATCTTTTCGCCGTTCCTTGATCGCGAGCTCGATGTGCTCGACTGTATTGAGCGAAACTTGCTTCGACTCGGCACGTTTGAGTTGTTAGATAGAATTGATGTGCCTGCGAAGGTCACACTGAATGAGACGGTTGCCCTCGCTAAAAAGTTTGGTGCGACGGACTCCTATCGCTACGTCAATGGTGTGCTGGATCAAGTCGGATTGAAGCTCCGCGCGCAAGAGCTGGCTGAGCACTAACGTAGCCGTTGTGGGTGAGTTCGATGTCATCACTCGCTATTTCTCTTCACTCGGCTCGGGAGACTTTGTCGATCTTTCGGTAGGTGACGACGCCGCTGCGCTTACGGTCCCTCCTAACTCGGAACTAATTGTCTCAACCGACAGCTCGGTGCTCGATACTCACTTCACTGATGACGTGTTCCCCGAGGATGTTGGGTATAAAGCGGTCGCATCGGCGGTGAGTGATCTAGCAGCGATGGGAGCTGAACCGCTCGGTATGACGCTAGCGCTAACGATGCCCTCAGTCGATGATTTATGGCTACATGGGCTCTCACAGGGACTGGCAGGTGCCTGCCATGAATACAGTTTGCCTTTGGTAGGTGGTGACACCACGCGAGGTCCCTTGTCACTCACGCTCACCGTGATGGGGTTTTGTCCTCGTAACGAAAAGCTCTTGCGGTCAGAGGCGAGGGTAGGTGACAAGATTTGCGTCAGCGGTAGCTTGGGTGACGCGGCATTCGGTCTCGCTGTCATGCAAGGCCAGTACCGTGGATTAGAGCTCGATTTCGATGATCAGGAGTATCTTGTCGGTCGGTTTACCCACCCAACAGCCCGGCTCGAGTTGGGTCGTCAACTTCGACAACGTGCAACAAGCTGTATCGATTTGTCCGATGGGTTGCTCCAGGACGCGGCGCATGTGGCCAACGCTAGCGGTGTTCGCTTTAGTATTCACTCCGCCGCCGTTCCGCTTTCAACCGCGCTGGTGTCAGCTGTGGGTGAAGCGCAGGCACTCGAGTATGCGCTCAGCGGCGGTGAAGACTACGAGCTACTTTTTACCCTGCCACCTGATAGAGATGTTCCCGACGAGGTTAGCGTCATAGGAATAGTCGAGGCAGGTGAGGGCGTTTATTGCGATGTCATGTCACGGGAGCAAGGCTATGACCATTTCCACTGAATCCGGTCGACTACCGGTGTTAGTCGCAACCTTTTTCGGGGCAGGCTTTTCGCCGGTGGCGCCTGGTACGGTGGGTAGTCTAGCGGCATTGCCGCTGGCTTTTGTCCTTCTGCATATGGAGATCGTCGTAGCGATCTCGACCGTTATCGGTCTCTTCTTTTTGGGCCTCTGGTCGGCAAATCATCTGGAGAAAGTCTCGGGGCAGCACGACGCCCAGATGATTGTGATTGATGAGGTCGTCGGCGTATGCGTGAGCGTCTTGCTCCTTAGCTGGTGGTTTCCGGGTGCGGCTGATCCCTATTTGCTGCTGCTCAGCTTTTTGAGCTTTCGCTTCTTCGATGTACTAAAGCCATGGCCCATCGGTTGGATCGATCGGACGGTCGGAGGTGGGGTTGGTGTGATGATCGATGATTTAGCTGCAGCGTTGATGGGAGTCTTGGCTGTTGCCGGTGGCTATTCCATCCTGCTGCTCTTCTCGATCTAAACTAATGCGCTAGCGTTGACCAGACTTTAGTGAGTCAACCGCGAGCGGCAGTCGCTTTAAAAAGAGCGGTGCACCATAAGGCGACCCAGCTGCTTGAGCTCCGATGCTGCATCACCAAACTCATTCAGTGCGGCTGTGGCCTCGGAAAGCAAGGTTTCAGCGTAGTCTCGTGCGCCCTCGATGCCCATTGAGGCTACATAGGTAGACTTCTCGGCATCAATGTCTTTACCGGCTGTCTTCCCTAGCTCTTCGGATGTTGCGGTCACATCGAGGACGTCGTCCATCACTTGAAATGCGAGCCCGATCCGCTGTGCAAAGGTGCTGAGCGATGCTTGCTGTGCGTCAGTTGCATTTGCACAGATTGCGCCCGCTACTACAGAAGCTTCAATGAGGGCGCCGGTTTTCCGCGCGTGGACTTGGGCAAGTTCGACTGGCGCAAGTGATTGGCCTTCCGCTGCAATGTCCATGGCTTGACCGCCCACCATCCCATCGAACCCCACCGACTTGCTGAGCAACTTAACCAGTTGAACTTGTTGCAATGGCGCTAGGTCGGGTGTGTCGACAATCCACTCAAAAGCGAGAGCCTGTAGCCCGTCGCCGACCAGAATCGCGGTCGCCTCGTCATAGGCTTTGTGGACTGTAGGCTTTCCGCGACGTAGGTCGTCATCATCCATCGATGGGAGATCATCGTGAATCAGGGAGTAGGTATGGAGAAACTCGATGGCCTCACCCGCCCTGGCGGCTGAGGGTAGCTCGCAACCGGCAACTACCGCAGAGGTCACTCTGCATAAACGACTGCGAAGCTGTTTGCCTGGGTTAGATAGTGCGTATGTCAGCGCCTCATCGAGACGCGAATCACTGCAGTCTACAGGGGAGGACAGTTTGCGACCTGACGTATCCATCTGGCTGTCTCTGTCCTAACTTTCGGTATTGCCCGATACGGTCTCGATTCGCTGTTCAGCCTGCTCGAGCGCCTTCTGCGCCGCTTGCGCAATTTTCATCCCGGATTCGTAGACAGCAAGCGCGTCTTCGAGCTCGATTGATGGGTCTTCAAGCCGTTTGACTAGTGCTGAAAGTTCGTCAATTTGTTCGCTGAGTTTTTTATCGTTCGTTTCGTCGCTCATGATGCCACCGCAGTCTTCGCTGCGCTGAGTTTACCGTGGCTTGCACCAGCTTTGGACAAAATATCATCACAGCTCAGACCTGCATCAACACGGGTCTCACCTTGGCTGGCATGGTCGATAAATCGATCATCGATTGCCACATGGCGAATCTCGATCTCCAAGCCTTGCTCGGTGAGGAATTCAGCGACCGCACTGCCTGCACCACCGGCAACAACATTCTCTTCAACCGTTATCAATAGGGAGTGTGTCTTCGCGAGGTCACAAATAAGATCGGTATCGAGCGGTTTTACCCATCGCATATCGGCAACGGTTGCGTTGAGCGTCTCGGCTGCCTTTTCTGCCTCGGTCAGCAGCACGCCGAAGTTGAGAATCGCAATGTCACGGCCTTCTCTTACGATTTGCCCTTTGCCAATCTCAACGCCGATGAGCTCGGGTTCAATACGCACACCGATACCTTCTCCACGAGGGTATCTTACTGCTGAGGGACCTTTGTGATTGTAAGCGCTCACTAACATCTGACGGCAGTCGTTTTCGTTACTGGGGGCCGCAATGATGAGATTGGGTATGCAGCGCATGTAACTTAGATCAAAGGCGCCGTGATGCGTGGCTCCGTCTTGACCTACCAGGCCAGCACGATCGATGGCGAAGGTGACATCTAAATTTTGCAGAGCGACATCGTGGATTAGTTGGTCATAGCCGCGTTGTAAAAACGTGGAGTAGATGGCAACAACGGGTTTCAGCCCATCGCAGGCCATACCGGCTGCCAGCGTCACCGCATGCTGCTCGGCAATGGCAACATCGTAGTATCGGTCAGGGTAGTTAGCTGCAAAGTTCACCATACCTGAGCCTTCGCACATGGCAGGGGTGATTCCAGCCAGTAGCGGGTCAACCTCTGCGGTATCACAAAGCCACTGACCAAATACATCTTGGTATTTGGGTGGTTTTGGTGCGGCTGGTGACGCCTTCTCTACTTCTTTTTTGGGTTCGATTTTGCCCAGCGCGTGGTAACCAACCGGGTCTTGCTCCGCAGGGGTGAAGCCCTTGCCTTTGATCGTACGTATATGAAGGATCTGGGGGCCGTTCAGCGACGAGACACGCTTAAGTACTTCAACCAGTGACGGCAGGTCATGGCCGTCTAGTGGTCCGATGTAGTGCCAACCCAGTTCCTCAAACAGTGTGCCGGGAGCGACCATGCCTTTCATATGCTCTTCCGTGCGCTTCGCTAAATCCCAGGCAGGTTTCACGTGCTCCAATAGCTTCTTCGATGTCTCTCTCAGGGTCAGGTAGGTTTGAGTTGCCCAAATTCTGGCGAAATAGCTCGCGAGGCCACCCGTGTTATGACCGATGGACATTTGGTTGTCGTTGAGAATTACCAGCATGTTGGGGCGCTCGTGCCCAGCATGTGCCAGTGCCTCAAAAGCCATACCGCCGGTAATCGCACCGTCCCCGATAACGGCGACAACTTTACGATTAATGCCTTGCTGTCTTGCTGCCAGTGCCATACCCATCGCGGCTGAAATACTGGTAGAGGAATGGCCGACACCAAAGGTATCGAACTCACTCTCGCTCCGCTTGGGGAAGCCGCTCAATCCACCTTTTTGACGCATGGACCCCATTCGGTCTCTTCGCCCCGTAAGTACTTTGTGTGGGTAGCATTGGTGGCCCACGTCCCAAACAATACGATCGTCCGGGGTATTAAAGACGTGGTGCAGGGCGACCGTTAACTCTACAACCCCCAACCCGGCGCCGAAGTGACCGCCCGTGGTTGACACTGAATAGAGAAGAAATTCACGCAACTCATTGGCGAGCGTTACGAGCTCGTCGCTGCTGAGCGCGCTGATCTCCTCGCGCACGGCGTCGATGCGGTCTAGGATCGGTGTCTGTGGTGCCGTTGTTGGAAGTTGATCAAAATTCATTTTGACACTATACCTGTAAATTCTTTTTTACGCTCATTTGACAGTGCAACCAGCCAGTTCGTCAACTTTGCATAACCCTCATCGGTCAGCGTGTTTCCGTTAGGCCAAAAATAATCTGGACTTACCTCACCGTTATCACCTGCATAAAGGTCGTCGATAGATAAGTAACGTGTGCCCAAGGTTCGTACCGACCAGTCTCTAAGCTCGTTCTTGAGGTTCGCAAACTTACCGCGATCTGATGCCGATACGATGGGCGACGTTATAGGGGCTATGACCGCGAGTTCAAAGCGCAAACCGTACACGGAACGTTGTTCCATGATGCCCTGTAGGGAGTCTAGAAGATCCTCAGAAGGTGTCGCGATTAGGTGTTCTGTATCCAGTAGCAGGAACACAGTGCCAGGCTGATAGTGACCAATCAATCTGGGGAAACACTTGTCGAGATGATGCGGCTGCAAACCGCCGATGGTTCGCTTAAGAACGGGAGCAGCGCCCAATTGGTTTGGTATTTCCCTCCAATATTTCACTCGTTGATTACCAATGATCAGCGCGGGGTTCGCTGGAAGCGATGCCGAAAAGTCCTGTATTTCAAACGCACTTTGCGCATCTAGGCATGAGATGGCCTCTGCATTAGGGTCTAGTGCCGTCAGCCTGAGGACCACCACTAACAAGGGTGCCAAAATAATGAGCCACACCACCCGTAACATACCTGTTTCCCTGAAACTGCCTTTCGCCACCAGCAGTATGCCCTTTGCGACACTTCCTGCATAATCAAACTGTGTCGAAGAGATGATTTAAAAAGGCTCATGCTTTACCAACGCCGCATTGCTGATAATCAGATCGTTTCCGCCAAGCTGGAACTTCACTTGCGTGGAAGTCGTTACGCGGGGGTAGGTGCTCAGTTATTGGGTATTGTTAGTCTGGGTCTTGCGGGCTTCTACAGCTTGAACGGCCAGGTCATGCTCGCTTGGGCTGTCTCATTGCTCCTGCTCAATTTTTGGTGGTCGCGACGAATCAATCGCACACTTGAGACGAGTAGACACTTCACCCAACGCCCTGCGGTGTTTAATGAGCTTTTGCTTTATGCGGCTGTCTCGGGCGCTATTTGGGGCGGGACGGTCATATGGCTCGACAGCTACCTGTCCGATCTTATTTTTTATCTGTGTGTAGGCGTGGTTGCCATCATCTCCGTGGTCACTATCGCCGTGTCGGTGGTTATTCGTCAGGCCTACCTGACTCAACTGGTTTTCTCTTTAGGGAGTATTGCACTGTGGCTCGCCTGGCACGCGGAGGCGCGCCCATTTAACGCAGGGTTTGCAATTCTTCTCGTTGGGTTATCAGTATTTCTTGTCATCGCGAGCGAGTGGATGAGTGGCGCCTTTTCGGAAATGGTGGAGACCAGTCTTGAGCGCGCCGCGATGAGCAAGGACTTGGCGTCGCTAACAGACAGTTTGAAAACGAGAAACTTGCAGCTCCAGGACGCCCGTCGTCAGTTAGCGGAACAAGCGACCATTGATGAAATGACAGGGCTTCGCAACCGTCGTGGTGTCAACATCATCATCAACGACGAGCTGGCTCGCATGAAGCGAATGCAGCTCCCTATCGCCGTTATCGCGCTGGATGTCGATCACTTCAAAACCTACAACGACAATTACGGCCATCCCGCGGGAGATCAGGTGCTGCAGCAACTGGCCAATGTCATGCTAGAAATGACCAGCCGGGCAGGTGAGTTTGCGGCGCGGATGGGCGGAGAGGAGTTTGTTCTCTTCTATCCAACGGTCAATCGCACGGCTGCACTTGAGCTCGCCGAAGAGCTGCGCATGAAGGTCTTGGATTTAAAAATTCCTCATGAGAAGTCACTGACCGCCGAATACGTGACTGTCTCTATTGGCGTCATATCCTGCGTGCCGGAGTGGGAGCTGGAGTTCGATACCTTATTAAAGGCAGCGGACGATGCTCTTTATCTCAGTAAAACCAGTGGGCGTAATCGGGTGACGTGTGGAGAGTTAGAAGCAAACGACCAATCCTAAAGGTCAAATTGCTTGCGCAAACGCTCAAGGGCTTTGCGCTGATGCTTCCCGGGTTTTTGTGTGGGTCGCGCTACAGCCCCGCCTGCGGCTTTTCTAGCTTGTGACTCTCGCTCCCGCTTTTCGATGCTAGCTGCGGTTTCCTCGTAGAGCTCGCGAGCCACCGGTGCTGGTCCTCGTTGCGCACTCAACCCCAGCACGACGACTTCTTTTTCATCCCAGCCCTGTTTGATGACTAAGGTTTCACCCACAGAGATCTCTCGTGACACTTTGACTCGCTGCCCATCCAAGTGAACCTTCCCTCCCTCAATGGCTGTTTTGGCAATTGATCGTGTTTTAAAAAAGCGGGCCGCCCACAGCCACTTGTCTACGCGTAAACGATCCATTACGCCACGTCGCCCCTGCGCAGGCTCGCACTGAGCTGCTCAAAATCATTTATCGCAAGAGAGGTTATTGGAATGCGTTTTGGGCGCGTGCTATCCGGGTGGCATATGGCTATCGATCTCTCGATACCAAAATCGATCGCGGCCGAGAGCACCGCGGGTGAATCATCGAAGAAGAGTGTTGAGCGGGAGTTGAACTTCAATTCATCCTGAAGGTTTCGCCAAAATTTTGGCGACTCCTTGGCATGACCTACTGTATGGCTGCTAATGGTGCGATCAACCAAGTCCGCGATTCCTGTGATCTCGTGTTTCAGACGCACGATGTCGGGGTGTGCATTGGTCACAATGGTCGACCTCACATCGTTCTTTCGCAAAGCATGAAGGAATTCTTTGGCAAAGGGTAACCACCGGATACCACCCGCATAGGCTCGTGAGTGCTCGATAATGCTGTAGCCGTACTGCTGACTCCAAAAATCAGTCGAGTACCAATTCAAGGTTCCAGCAACATGCTTGAATAGCGGCTCAAACTTCGCCACGGTTTGCTCGACGCTGATATCGTGGATTGACGCGTATTTTTCGTGGATGCGCAGTCCCCAGAAGTCATTATCAAAGGCGAGATCCAGCAGTGTCCCGTCCATATCCAACAGTACGTGGTCAACTTCTGTCCAATCTACCGTTTCAAGATAGCTACCATTCCCGGTTTTGCGCGTCATGTGGTGGTAGCCTTCTGTCATGTGGTGGCTTCAGTCGAATAACAACGAGAGTTTAAGCGCTTTTCTGAACGAACGTGATGTGGAGTTCGTTCCGTTACTGACATCGCTACTGGAAATAGTCGATGAGGCCGCCGCTCTTGCTCGCAGCTTTTACGAAAAAGTCGATGAACTGGAGGTTGTCCGAAAGGGCGATGCCACGCCCCTGACTGATGCAGACACTGCACTCCATCTCTTGCTGTGCAAGCGGTTACATGCGTTATCGCTGGCCATACCGATTCTGTCAGAGGAATCGGAGGGCGCCGACATAGCTGACCGTCTAAGCTGGCCAGCTTGCTGGGTGGTGGATCCACTTGATGGGACCAAAGAGTTCATAGAAAAGACTGATCAATTCACCATCAATATCGCACTGGTCCTCAATGGGGTATCTGAGTTGGGGTTGATCTCCATTCCCTGTCGCAAAGAACACTGGCTGGGCGTGGTTCAGAACGGCGCTGCGGTCTTTCCGGAGGGCGAGGGCCTAGATGGCTCGGTTGTTAGCGTGCAGGGTCTGGACGGGAATCAGCCTCTGGTCATGCTAGCGAGTCACAGGCACTCACCGAAACGCGTCCAGGCACTATTGGATTGCTTGTCGTCGCATTTTGGTGAGGTAGAGCGTCGCAATTCTGGCAGTGCCGTAAAGTTTTGTGATGTGGCCGCCGGAAACGCGGATGTCTACCCGCGCACCTCCGCGTGTAGCGAGTGGGATGTCGCAGCGGGCGATGCTTTGGTTCGTGCAGCAGGAGGTCGCGTAACGAAGTTCGACGGTGAACCGATAACATACAATCAGCGATCATCGTTACTGGCTGAGTCATTTATCGCGGGGGGTGATGCGAGTGTTGATTACGCTGCTATTTTTAACACCCTAGGTCTTAGTGACCGAGGCTAAAGTGCTGACTTCTGGCAGCTTGCCTGAAACCGTTAGGAAAATTCATACTTGCTTGATAAGCAGCAACATGCGTTGATTGTAAAAGCTGTGCTTGGGGGAGCATGCGCATGACACCAGAGCTGAATCAGCCTGCCGCTAACGAGCCAATGACGCCTGAAATGCGACTGTCATTGATGATCGAGCGTCATCGGGCCATCGACCAAGACTTGATTGATCTTCAGGCGCACCCCTGGGGAGATCGATTGCTGATTCAGCGGATGAAAAAAGAGAAGTTGCGCTTGCGTGACGGAATAGAGCGCCTCAAAGACGAGTTGATCCCTGATTTGGATGCCTGAAGCTCTGTTGGAGCGGGTGACCTTCGCATCCCAGTAATATTTTTTTGTTCTGTAGGCCACCTGAAAATCCGGTGAGGGCGCCGCTCGCACCCACGATGCGGTGACAGGGAATGATGACAGGAATCGGGTTTCGACCCACCGCCCCGCCCACGGCGCGTGACCCCGTTGGTTTGCCGAGGCGCTCGGCAATGTCGCGGTAAGAGCAGGTCATACCCCACGCTATGCCTTGGAGTTCGCGCCAAACGCTCCGTTGGAACGCCGTACCCTTCGGTTTAATCGGAACCGAGAACTCGTATCGCTGGCCACTGAAAAACTGTGAGAGCTGATCGGCGGCTGTCGTCAGTACGACGGGCTCTGACCGGGTAGTACTGCTCAGCACTTTGTGGGCTCCCTCCCAATTGAGTTCTATCAGGTAGTCCGCCTCACTGACGAGCTGTAGGTTCCCGAGAGGGCTGTCCATTGCTAGAGCATGAATGGTCATCAGTTCAGTTACGCGTCATCGGAGGATTTTTGGGTGTGCATGACTAACAATACTAGGCTCAGCGCGAGAAGCGCATATTGACCGGTGACCAGAACGTTACTACCCAATGTCAGCGGGTGAGCCAGTACAGAAGGCAAGCAGATGATGGCACTCAAAACGAGGCTGAGACGCTGATACCCCATGAGTCCAAGGGCGACCAATAGAAACAGGACACCTCTCGCCGCTTCAGAAAGGCTCAGAATGTCGAGAGAGACAACCCACAGTTGACCGATGAGGCCTGCACCGATAGCCACTGCAAGGCACACCGCAGCCAGTCTAAGCTTTGTGTACATATCGGTTCGCGACCCCGCAAGTGAATGAACGTAAATAGCACGTAAATAAAAGAAACCGTATACCATATCCCTCCATGATCAGCTTGCTAATCTCCCGTCTCCGACCTCACCTATGACTTCCATAGAGCGCAATGAATTAGAGTTGGAGCTGCGCCGTCGGCTGTCGCCGGTTCTGGACTCGGGCGTTCAGCTCGTTGTGGTGGATACGATCGATTCCACGAATGCGCAATTAAAAGCAGAAGCTGTGACAGCTAATCGGACCTTGCTGCTGGCTCTTGAGCAAACGGCGGGTGTTGGGCGCCGCGGTAGTCCGTGGCAGAGTCCGCCTGCCGGAAATTTGTATTTGTCCTACTGCGTCCACTCAGACCGCCCACTGGCCGAGCTGAGTTTGTGGTCATTGGGCGTGACGGTCGCTGTCGCCGATGCGCTGGAGCGGCAGCTATCACTTGAATGCAAAATCAAATGGCCCAATGACCTATATCTTCAAGGGATGAAAGTCGGTGGCGTACTGTTGGAGACGGTGAATCTACCCTGCGACGATGTTGCCGTGGTTATTGGGGTTGGACTCAACGTGGCATCGCACCCTGAC
>MDTD01035945.1_pt1 | contig 10535 bp, 11 predicted proteins | sample 811221 | NCBI WGS metagenome assembly MDTD01 (sample SAMN05326646, study PRJNA326480) | marine metagenome | isolation source: seawater | place: Pacific Ocean: South West | collected 2011
GAATATCTATTAGGTGACACCCAACGTCTCCTAATGCTCCAGTACCGTAATCCCACCAGCCTCTCCAATTAAATGGGTGTAAGTTTGGCGTATAGGGTTTTTTACTGGCTGGGCCAAGCCATAAGTCCCAGTTTAACGACTTTGGCTTTAAGCTCACATCAGGATCAGGCATTTTGATTCCTTGAGGCCAAACAGGTCTATTCGTCCATATTTTGACTTCAGAAATCTTTCCAACTTTTCCAGAGTCCACCCATTTTTGAACCATATTTAGTAATGGGTTGGAGCCTCCCTGGTTACCCATTTGTGTGACAACTTTTTGTTTTCTAGCCAATTCAGTTAGCACTCTTGCTTCCCGGATGTTATGTGTTATAGGTTTTTGAACATAAACATGCTTGTTCCTATTCATCGCAAAGACTGCTGCTGGAGCATGAACATGATCAGGTGTTGAAATTGTAACAGCATCAATTTCTTTAACCTCCTCAAGCATTTTTCTGTAGTCTGAAAACAGCCTAGCTTTAGGAAAATTATCAATACTTCTCTTTGCACTACCCAAAAAATCAACGTCGCATAGTGCCACGACACGTTCTCTTCCATTAACAGAAGCATTCATTATATCACTGGTACCTTTACCTCCAGAACCAATAGCGGCTAAATTTAACTGGTCACTTGGTGAAGTATAGCCCTGGCCTCCCAAAACATTTCTTGGAACAATAAAAACTCCAGCTCCTATTACGGATGATTTTTTTATGAAATTTCTTCTCGATTTTTTAGACATAAACAATTATTTGTCTTAAAATTAGTGGAATAAATTTTAGAAACAAAAAATAAATAAATGATTGTTTAGAATTACTTCATTTGCATTGAAACTCTCGGTCTGGAGGGAGTTTCTTTGCCCATAACAATAGATTTAGTTCCCAAAATTATTGCCTCAATTGTTTTTGAAATAGTGTATGAGTTTAAGGTACTAAGTTCATCTGTCACTTTATGATAGTCCAAATCTTTCTCCATGGGACTGGTTGAAATTGTGTGAGCAGGAATTCCAATTTTTGCTAATGCTGCATTATCAGACCGGAAAAACAAATTAAAATCTTTGTATGGATCAGGAAACAGTTGAAACTCGGATCCTGCCAGATTTTTCTGAATGATTTGACCCAAAGTTGTGCGGTTAAAACCTGTGAGCCAAGCGGTATTAGGTCCAAAGGGAGACTCTTTCCCAATCATCTCAATATTTATTCCAGCAATATAATCTTCAGGCTGAATAGTTGTGCCAAAATAGTTTGACCCAATTAACCCCATTTCTTCTGCGGTAAAAGCAACGAACAAGAGACTACGCTCATTGGTTCTTTTTTTTGAATAATAATCTGCAATTGCAAGGACGGCGGAAACCCCAGAGGCATTGTCATTAGCTCCATTAAAAATTTTATCACCTTGAAGTTCATGATCCATTCCCAGGTGATCATAGTGTGCTGAAATCACAATAATTTCTTGGGCTTTACTGTTTCCCCTCAGAAGCCCTATAACGTTGAACAGTTCCATACCTTGGGACTTAAAGTTTTGCCTGTAATTTTGATTCTTGCCAAATTTAGATAGACCCATTTTTTCAAATTCAGATTCAATATATTCTGCAGCCTTTTCAATTCCCGAAGTACCAGCTTTTCTACCTTCCATTTCATCAGATGATAGAATTTTAATGTGAGACTGTACTAATTCTTCTGAAATAACTTGAGACTGTAAGTAGCCAGTTAAAAATAAAAAAAGAACAAAAATTTTTTTCATTTATTAATTTTATGTGAGTTTAAGACTAGAAGTGAATTAGAGATACTAATTGTGGTTTTTTTCTCCTGACCTGTCTTTGATTGCTTTATGAATTCCAGCACAAGCATCGTAATCCTCCAGTCTTTCGTATTTATACAGCAGTTCATAAAGCTCATTAATTGTTGCACCTTCATCTAGTCTATGAACAGCTTTTTTGTAGAATTTTTCAGTTATATTCATGATTTCAATGTGTTCTCATATTAAATACGCAAATAAGATACCAAAAAAAATAAATCTGTCAAAAAGTCAAAAAAATGATACCAAATACCTAAATAATAAATGCTTTATGATTCAATTTAAGTTTGAAAAAAGATTGTTTGTACCTTTATCAAATAAATATCAAGATTGAAAAAAATTAAATTGATTTGGGATTTTAGAGGTCCTCTCTCACAAAAAACTGCTCAACACCATCAAAAGCATCTAGAGGAATTTTTCAAATTAGAGAATAAAAAATTGTTTGAACATGGCACGAAATCACTGAGTGATATCCATAATTATACGTATGCTATTGTTTTAAAAGAAGACCTAGAGTTTTTCAAAGCGACGCTGAAACCTCACAGGGGCCAAAGTGTGGAATGATTTTAATATTGTTAGTTTAACATTCACTACACTAAATTTTTTGTGTTTGCCTAGATTGTGTTTCTTATTTCTTCAATCGAATTGGTCAATTGTTGAAAGGAATCTATTACAAAGTATTTTTTTTGTAGTTGGTCAGTTCTAAAGTGCTCATTCATTATTTCACTAACATCATATTTTCTTTTCATTGAATTTTTATACATTGCATTTTTACACTCTTCTTTAGAGGAAATAATTCCAGCACCATAAATTTTATAAAGCTCTTTTGATCTAATAAGACCAAATTCAATTGTAAACCAATATAACCTCTGAAGCCTTAACAATTTATCGGGTTTGTTTATAACGGAAACCCCAATATTTCCAAGCTCGTAAAAAAATTCGGTATAAGATTTATTTGATAAAAGTGGTACGTGGGCAAATACATCGTGAAACATGTCAGGTTCCTCTAAATAGTCAATTTCTTCCATAGATCTAAGCCAACATGTGGTTGTGAACCTTTTTTTAGAAAGATTATAAAAAAATTCTTTAGAATCAGCAATGTTAGGAACTGTTGTTATTTTCCATCCTGTTAAATTGTTAAGCTTTTTATTCACCTCATCGAACCTTGGAATTGTTTCAGCTATGAAGCCGACTTTTTTTAATGAATCTAAAAATTCAATTGCAACAACATCTTTTAGAGTATCAATTTGTCGGTTGAATAAAAGCTTCCAAACCTTGAAGTCTTCTTCGGTATAATCTTCGTAAATCTGTTTGTTTGGTCGGATAATTTTGTTTTTCAATTATTAAAATATTCTTAAGGTTTTTTGGTTGTCTCGAACAAATAAACTGAATACAACAATAGCGCTGTTGAAGTAAGATAAACAATTAACTTAATTACAGGACTTTGTATTTCTAATAACCCTGGAACAACTAAAGATAAGCATATTGCCAGGAGCATGATAATTAAAGGGGTTATCTTAATATGCATATAATAAAAATAAAAAATAATTATAATTTTAATTTATGGATTTAAGAAAAAAAATATTGTATATAATCTTGTTCCTGAGCTCCTCTATTTATGCTCAAAAACTCTATTATCCAGGAAAATCATGGGAAGAAAAAAAACCAATTGATTTTGGAATTGACAATCATAAAATTGATAAAGCAATAAATTTTGCAATAAGCAACGAGAATAGTGTAGATACTAACTTAGAAAATGCTATAAAAAAAGCATTCGGAAATGAACCATATTTTGAAATTAAGGGACCAACAAAATATAGAGGGAAACCAAATGGACTCATAATTAAAAATGGTTACATAATTGGTAAATGGGGTGATGTTGACAGAGTGGACATGACATTTAGTGTCACTAAAAGCTATCTATCCACTGTTGCTGGTATTGCTTTTCAAAAAGGGTTGATAGGCTTAGACAGTAAATTAAAAAATTATGTTTGGGATGGAAAATTTGATTCCGCTCACAATCAACTTATTACTTGGCACCATTTATTAAATCAGTCTTCTCAATGGAAAGGAAACCTTTTTGGTACATATGATTGGGCTGATAGACCCAAGAAAGGATTGAGTATTGAAGAACTAAAAACTCAAAATATTCCCAAGCCCGGAAAAGCATATAAATACAACGATGTTAGAGTAAATTTACTTTCATATTCATTGCTCAATGTTTTCAGAAAACCACTTCCAGAGGTCTTAAAAACAACTGTAATGGATCCCATTGGAGCTTCAACAACATGGAGGTGGTATGGGTATAATGAATCAAAAGTTATAATTGACGGTTATCAAGTTCAGTCTGTTAGTGGAGGAGGTCATTTTGGAGGTGGTATTTTTATTAACGCGCTTGATCATGCAAGGTTTGGCTTGTTATTCTTGAGAGGTGGTGTTTGGGAAGAAAATAATATAATATCACCAACATGGATTGATTTAATGACAAAACCCTCAGAAAATAATAGTTCTTACGGTTACATGTGGTGGCTTAATAAAGGGGATAGAAAATGGCCAGAGTTGTCTGAAAATATTTTTTATGGAGCAGGGTTTGGAGGTAATTACGTAGTCATTATTCCTGACCAACAATTGGTTATAGTAGCCAGGTGGATTGACTCATCTAAGCTTGGCGAGTTTATCAAAAAAATAATTGACGCGCATGTTTAAATACTTAACATTATGATAAATGATTTTTTTGCTTTTTGTGGCCTAAATGATTTTGAGTTTTGGATTGTAGTCCGTTTATATTTCGCAGCATCCATTCCCGTTTTTTTGTTATTGAGGCACATCTTTTTAAAAAAAAATATATCACATGTGTCAAAAGTTTTAATATGGTCATTTGTAATTGCTGCTGTAGGTTGGGAAATATGGCTTACTTATGGACTTGGAGGAGGATTAGAAGTCGATGAAAGGAGAAGTGTTGCTTTATCTTGTGCAGTCCCTCAAAATGTTAATTGGCTGATGAATTCACTGGCAGACGTATTCATTGTATGGATTGGCATACTGTTAGTTGACAAGCTATTTTATAAAAGAGGATCAGTATTTTTAAAATGGGAATGGAAAGCTACAGTGGTATTGTTTTTGTGGTTCGTGGCCCAAAACATTTATGTTGAATCGTTTTTTTATCACTTACAACTAGGTTCGAGCGGAGATCTCTCATGGGCTCCGCTTCAACCGTTAGGCTCTTGGTATAATCCTACACTTTTTAAAATCAATGGCAACCCTATCACTTTTCAATCACAGTCAAGTTGGGTATTGATGACCCCAGTAGTTCAATTTTTGGCCATTTATTTCAAAAAAATAAATAAGAAAAATCAATAATATAAAATGAATTCTTAATGGGCCTGTAATCAACTTAGTCAGAATAACTTATTTCTTTTGACTTGTTGTAGTGATCAATTATAAAGTTAGTCATGATGTCAAGATTTTTCTTAGCAAACATCTTACCATTTGTTCCAGAGTGTACACCCTCTTCTTCAATGATTAATTTTGAAGATAATCCTTTTTTAACCAATGCGCTATGGAGCATTTCACTTTGGCATACCGGAACAGCCGTATCCTTAGCACCATGAAAAATTAAAAAAGGTGGTGTTTTGGGATTTAGGTAAGTAATGGGATTTGCTAATTGAATTGTAATTTTATTTTCATTAATTGGTCCACCAATAAATGCAATGCGCGCATCACTGTTTCTTTTTTGACGTACTGCCGCTGAACAGTCATCCATTTTTGAAAGGTCTGTTGGACCATACCAATCAACTACCGCTTGAACAGCACTGTTTTGGTCTAGGTGATCTCCCAATGATCCATTCAAATCAATTTCTTGCCCATTATATTTAAAGTTGTCTAAGTATGATGATGCACCCATAAAAGCTGCTAAATGTCCACCAGATGAATATCCCTGGATCGCAATGAAGTTGGGGTCAATATTTAAAGCTTCTGAATTACCCTTTAAATATCTTATTGCCGCCTTAATGTCATGAATCTGAGCAGGAAAAGCATGTGAGTTAGTAGATCTGTGATTCACCGTAACTAAAATAAAACCGTTTTTTAGTAATTTTTTTGCAGCATCTTTGATATGATGTAGTGATCCGTCTTTTCCAGCATTACCACGCCATGCACTCCCGTAAATTACAACAACACATGGATATTTTTTCTTTATGGTTTTAAAATTACTAACAACCTTATCTATTTTATCATATTGTTGATTGAGTGCCAACACTCCAAGGTTACTTAAGTTAATTTTCAGTTCTGTAGGGTAATAAATGTCTAATCTGTGACCATTAATACCATCACCAACGTAGTCAATTGATTTAAAAAAGTTTGGATAGGACTCCAATCCCCTGTTTCCCCAACCTGAATTATATGCAACCCCCCATTGCGACATTGAAGAAAACGAAATGAGTAAAGATGATGCAAAGAGCAAAGGTTTTAAAATAAGATTTATCTTCATAGGGGTTTTCATAATAATTACAAGATAATTAAATTTTCAATTAAATTACAGGTTTGAAAAGCACTATTGGACAATTTAAATTTCATACTTTTACCCAGTTTTTGATATCGAAAATTTAAATGAGAAACCTACTACTCTTAATATTGTTTATTTACAGTTGCTCCTTTGAAAACAAGACAGCAAGCCAATACGAGTTAGTCAATAATTGGCCTTTAGTCAGCTCTGAAGTGAAATTTGGAAACCCTACAGGTTTAGCGTTGAACTCCAATCAAAATTTAGTGGTCTTTCACAGAGGTTCAAGATCGTGGCAAAATCCAATGCCAACAGAAACAATAAAAGAAAATACAATCTTAGAAATTGACACAAACTCAGGAAAAATTATAAACTCGTGGGGCTCAGATCTTTTTATTATGCCACATGGCTTGGAAGTTGATAGAGAAGATAATATCTGGGTGAGTGATGTTGGTTTGCATCAAGTTATAAAATTCGACCCATTAGGCAACCAAGTTATGATAATTGGAGAAAAAAACAAGCCTGGAAATGATGAAGACCATTTTAATTTGCCTACAGATATAGCAGTTGCTAAAGATGGTTCCTTTTATGTTAGTGACGGTTATGGTAACAGCAGAATAATAAAATTTTCAAAGAATGGAGATTATCTTTTTGAGTGGGGAATATATGGAAATAGTAAAAGTGAATTTAATATTCCACATGCCTTAGATTTAGATGATAAAGGTTATGTCTATGTCGCTGATAGAGAAAATAATAAGATTCAAAAATTTGATTCTTTAGGAAACTTTATCGCACAATGGAAAAATAAATCAATAGGGCAACTCTACTCAATAAATGTAAACAACCATGAGAATCTACTTGTGGGCATTGATTATACTGTAAGAGAAAATGGAGAACCGGTTGGTTCCGATATCATCCATTTTGATCTGGATCTTAATTTAAAATCAAGATTCGGGAGATCAGGATCATATAGTGGACCGAAAGCTAGATATCATGATGTTCAAATTGATAAAAAAGGGAACATTTTTGTGGGAGACATATTAAATAACTCTGTTCAAATGTTTAGGCCTTTAAATTAGAATTTAATTGAAAAACATAGTTTTAATAATACTGTTTATCCCATTTTTTTCTTTTGCTCAAGTAGAGAAAATAAAGGCTTATATTGACTGCAGGTGTGATGAAAACTATTTGAAGCAACAAACTTCTTTTTTAGAGTATGTAAGAGATCAAGACTTAGCAGATATTGAAATTTTCGTTAGAGATGTTTGGAACCCTGCAGGGTCGCGTGCATTTGAAATTAAAATTGACGGTAATAATGAGTACAAGGAATTAAGTTCAACAACATTAGCAATTGGGTTTGCGAATGACACTTCAAGCACATTAAGGGAAAAGCTTCTTAATAAACTAAAATTAGCATTAGTTCCATTTTTGGACAAGGCTGATTATAGTTTAAAATTAGATATTGATTCCAATTTTGACAAATCAATAATTGATGATGAAAAATGGAAAAATTGGGTTTTTGAATTATCGGGTTCCTATAATAGTGACAGAGAAGAAAGTAGAAAAACCAATAGGTATGATATTGAATTTGAAATTGATAAACTAACTCCTGATTGGAGAATTGGTATTGAATTGGAAAGGAGTGAATCAAATAGAAGATATTACAGTGATGATAATGTTTATACGAGCAATCGAAAAACCACTAGAATTAGAGGAAGAGTAGTTAGAAGTATTTCAGATCACTTTTCAACAGGAGCATTTTTTGGGGCTTCTCAAAACACATATGAAAACCTTGATTTTAGCAGTTACCTCTCTCCTGCTATTGAATACAGTTATTTTCCCTATGAAGATGTATTGAGTAAAGAAATTACTCTTGCTTACAGAGTAGGTTTTGGCAAAAGAAATTACATTGAAAAAACCATCTACGGCTTTGAAAAACAAAACTTGACCTCACAAACTCTCAGTATGAATATTCGTTTCAGACAGAAATGGGGCAATATTAGTACAGCTATTAACGCAACACAATATTTGAACGACGGGTCAAAAAAAAGATTTTCGTTCAGAAGTGATTTGGACTTTAGAATATTTGAAGGGCTTGCCCTAAGGCTTTCGGGCAACATTAATTTAATCAGGGAGCAATACAATTTGGCTGCTGGCAGTACATCTATTGAGGAACTGTTATTACAACAAAGACAGATCGCAACAGATTATGAAACAAGATTTTCAATTGGCTTAAGCTATACGTTTGGGTCAATTTACAACAGTATAATTAATACCCGATTGTAAGAGTTCAGAATCCAGATTTTTTTAATGTCAACTAAAAATTAAATCTAATCGCTTGGACCGTGAAGTTCAAAGTACTTTACTTCAGCAGTTTTTTTCAATATATCAACATCCCACATGACAAAATTCATTGCACCGTTGTTTATAGCGTCAGTGAAATAGAATTTTAGAAACTGTCCATTTCTTTTCCATGTTCCTTTGAGTGGGGTCGAAATCAGTGTGCCATCTTCCAATATGGTTCTTCCTTGACCGTCCAAAGTTCCACTCGTTTTGGAAGTGTTGATTGATGATACTTTGAAATTTACAAATACAGATCCATAGCCGCTAATTTGACCTTCAAAGTTCATATTGGAGTAACCCTCACCAGGACTAATTAAAACAATTTCCAGAGTTCCTCCACCTTTAGGCTCAGATAAATTTTGTGAAACAGAATTGAATACAAATGCTAAACTAATAGCTAGTGTTAAAAGGATATTTTTCATGTCTATGCGTTTGTGATTTATTAACTAAGATATTAAATCGTTCGGAAATCAAAAAAACAAAAAAAGTAAATCATTATTTCATAATTTAGATGACTATGAAGAGATTATTACACGTAGCATTGCTTTTGGGTTTTGTGTTGTACATTTTAGTATCGTTTTACATACTGTTTTCTGAAAGTCCAAGACCAAAGCTCCTTACCGTTTTATTAATCTTGTGTGCTTTTGCTGGAGTGTTTTATTCTGCTGATAAATTGAAAAGACAATAATTCTTTTAGAATGTGGTTTTTTAAGTTTTTAAAAAATAAATCTGAAAATAGTAGAACGTATTTTAAATACGCAATTGGTGAGATTTTTTTAGTTGTCATTGGAATACTCATCGCACTACAGGTAAATAATTTTAATGAAAACCTCAAACTGGTAAAAGAAGAAAAAAAAGTATTACTTTCTCTGCATTCTGAAATATCAAGTAGTCTAAATAGTCTGAAAACTTCTTTGGATGAAAAAAAGAACATTATCAAAATCAATGATGAAATATTAAATTACACCGGACCAAAAGAAAAATGGGACTCAAAATCAAAGCTCGACAGCTTAATGTACTTTTTTACGGTTTCAGGTTGGATTTTTGTTGCTGATGTTGGTGTTTTAAATGAGACAATCAATTCAGGCAAACTATCTATTATTAGCGATATGAAAATTAAAAACTTGGTTTCTTCACTTCCTCAGCAAATTGCTCAATTAGTAGAGGAAGACAGGTTATATCGGGATGATTTACACATGTATTTTTTGCCCTACGTAAGTAAGAATTACAAACTAAGAAACATCACAGAATTTCGTGAACTTTATAATTATAGTGAATCAAATTTGGGCAAATCGAAATATGATTTGAACAACTCTGAATTACTAAATGAACTTGAGTTTGAAAACATTTTAACTATACAATCAATTTGGATAAAGTTTTCAATTGAGATGGGAGAGAACTTGAACCTAAAATATGTTGAGATCCAAAAATTAATAGAAAGCAAATACCCTGATGTTGATTATTCCAGGTTAAACCAGGACCTAGAAGATGGGTTTTGGGGGTGATTTTGTAAAAGGTATATTTAAAAGAAAGAGTTAAATAAATGAAGATATTAATATTTGTATTTAGTTGTGGTTATTTTATTTTCACAGTAAATCCATTGTTTTCACAGGAGCTAAAAAACAAACAATTGGGTAGGGTATCAATTTTTGAAGAGCCCAAGTTAGAGGAATTAGAAAAATGGTATGAATTTGATCCTTACCTGGGTAAGGCTTATGAGTACGTTAAAAATGAAAAAAAGCAATTGTATGGGAATTTAAACAATCCGTTTCTAGACAGTATTTTTAAAAAAAAATTTTATAAAATCACTTATTGGACTATATATGAATCTGCCAAGGCTTACCGCGATTCTTTGTATTAC
>MDTD01193510.1_pt1 | contig 10535 bp, 10 predicted proteins | sample 811221 | NCBI WGS metagenome assembly MDTD01 (sample SAMN05326646, study PRJNA326480) | marine metagenome | isolation source: seawater | place: Pacific Ocean: South West | collected 2011
GCTCCGCCGCCGCGCCGGCGCCGTACACGCCGGGACCGAACTCCGCCACGTTGAGGTACACCTCGAGAATCCGCCGCTTCGGCCAGAGCGCCTCGATGGCCACGGTCAGCCCGGCCTCCAGCACCTTGCGCACCCAGCTCTGTCCGCGCCACAGAAACAGGTTCTTGGCGGTCTGCTGACTGAGCGTGCTGGCGCCGCGCAGGCGCCCGCCGTCACGGGCGTCCGCCAGCGCCCGGCCGATCTGGTCGAAGTCGAAGCCGTGATGGGTGGGAAACTTCTGGTCCTCGGCCGCGATCACCGCTACGGCGAGCGCATCCGGAAGGCAGGCCCAGTCCACCCAGCGGTGATCGATCCGCCGCGGCTCGCCCGCCAGCCAGCCGTCGAGGCGTTCCGCCAGCATGAACGCGCTGGTGGGCGGGGGAACGTGACGGCCGGCCGCCCCCAGGGCGATGCCGCCCAGGGCAACGCCGGCGGCCACGATCCAGACCGCCCGCCACAGCCGCCGCCAGGGCGCCCGGCGCCGCGCTGCTCGATAGGGCGGTACCACCTGCCATCACACCTCGCCAATGCGGCGCCCAGTGTACCGCCACCGGGTCGCTGCCCGCCGCCGAACTGTTAGACTCGCGGGCCATGAGCCGGGGGGCAGACAGCGGCGGCAGCCGCGCGAGCGAGGGACGCGTCGAAGGACGGGTTCAGGGCGTGTCGTTCCGCGCCGCCATGCAGGCGGCGGCGCGCCGCTGCGGCGCCGCAGGATGGGTCCGCAACCGCCCGGACGGCAGCGTCGAGTTCCTGGTCCAGGGCGATGCCGCCGCCGTTCAGGCCATGCTGGACTGGGCCCGCCGCGGCCCGCCCGGTGCGAGCGTCGATGCATTCAACGCCCGGGAGACCGACCCGAGCCCCGGGCTCACCGACTTCGAGGTACGATTCTGAGCAAGCAGAACCTGCGCATCATGAGCTGGAACGTCAACGGCCTGCGCGCCTGCGCCGGCAAGGGCTTCCTGGACGTCCTGAACGGCTGCGGCCTCGACATCGCCGGTCTCCAGGAAGTCCGCGCTTTTCCCGACCAGCTCGAGGAGCCGGTGCGCGCGCCCGATGGCTGGCACGCCTGCTTCGCCCCGGCGGAACGGCCGGGCTACAGCGGCGTCGCCATCTACAGCCGCCGTGAACCCGACGACGTGGAAACGTCGCTCGGCGACGCCCGATTCGACGCCGAAGGCCGCTTCGTGATGGCACGCTTCGGCCGCCTCAGGGTCGCCAGCGTGTATTTCCCCAAAGGCAGCGGCCGGGAGCGTGACAACAGCCGGGTACCCTACAAGCTCGACTTCTACGCCGCCGTGTTCGAGCAGGTCGAGCGCCTGAAGCGCGCCGGGCCGCTGCTGGTGATGGGCGACTTCAACACCGCCCACCGGGAGATCGACCTGGCGCGGCCGGCATCGAACCGCAAGACCAGCGGTTTCCTGCCGGAGGAACGGGCCGAGCTGGATCGCTGGCTCGACGCCGGCTGGATCGACACGTTCCGCAGCCGGCATCCGGACACGCCGGACCGCTACACCTGGTGGGCCCAGTGGGGCGGCGCCCGGGCCAGGAACGTCGGCTGGCGGATCGACTACGTGCTGGCCTCGCCGGCCGCCGACCGGCGTATCACCGACGCCTTCATCTGGGACCACGTCACGGGCTCGGACCACTGCCCCGTCGGCGTCGAGCTGCTGCCCGGCTGACCCCGGATGCCCGTGGCGCCTCAGTCAGCCGCCGCTTCGCGGGCGGCGGCTTCCCGGGCGGCGCGAACCTTGTCGCTGGTCTGGTTGAACAGGATCTCCCGGCGGCGGCGTTCTTCCTCCTCGGTCCGCTCCTGCTGCCCCAGCTCGCGCTGAACCCGCCAGCCCCGGTCCACCGCCGGGCGGGCGCCCACGGCGTCGACCCAGCGCTTGAGATGGGGAAAGCGGGTCCAGACGTCTTCGTCGATGAGGCGCCCGGCGGCCATGGCCCAGGGCCAGGTGACGATGTCGGCGATCGAGTACTCCGCGCCGGCCAGATGCTCGTTGGCCGAGAGCTGGGCGTCCATCACCCCGCACAGCCGGTCCACCTCGCCGACGAAGCGCCGGGTGCCGTACTCGAGCTGGGCGGGGTCCTCCGCCAGGTTCCTGCCGTAGTTCTTGAAGTGATTGGCGTTGCCCATCATCGGCCCGAGGTTGGCCATCTGCCAGTGCACCCACTGGAGGGTCCGGTAGCGCTGGCGCGGCTCGGACGCCAGGAACCTGCCGGTCTTGTCCGCCAGGTACTCGAGGATGGCGCCGGATTCGAAGATCGACAGCGGCTCTCCGCCGCCGAGCGGCTCGTGGTCGACGATGGCGGGCATCCGGTTGTTCGGGCTGATCCGCAGGAACCCGGGCTTGAACTGGTCGCCGCCGCCGATGTCCACGGGCACGATGCGGTAATCGAGGCCGCACTCCTCCAGCATGATGGTGACTTTCCAGCCGTTGGGCGTGGGCCAGTAGTGCACGTCGATCATGGGACGCTCCTGCGCGGTGGCGGTGATGTGAGGGTCAGGTACCGTCGGCAGGCTATCAGCCGAGCAGGAACCCGGGAACCCTGCCCGGCGCCTCGATCCGCACCCGCTTCAGGCGCCCGGTCGCGCCCCGCTCGATGGACACCCGGGATCTCGGAACGTCGAACTGCCCGGCCAGCACGTCCGTCAGCCTGCGGTTGGCCTTGCCATCCACGGGCGGGGCCAGCACCCTCACCTTGAGGCAATCGGCTTCGGGCACGACCGAGTCGGCGCTGGCCCGCGGCACCACCCGGACCGCCAGCAGCAGGTCCCCGCCGTCCCAGCGCGCGCCACAGCGCAGCGGCCCGCCCGGAGCCCCGGCATCTGGAGCATCGTCATGCATTTCGTGTTCGAGGTTCACGTCCGTCCCGGCTATCGCGCCGAACAGTACGCCGAAGCCTGGGTCCGCGCCAGCGAGCTGATCCAGCAGGCGCCCGGCGCCCGGGGTACGCGCCTGCACCGCAAGATCGGCGATCCGGACGTGCTGCTGGCCATCGCGAGCTGGGAGTCGAAGGCGGCCCGCGACGCCATGGAGTCACGGACCAGTCAGGCGGTGCGGGACATCATCGCCGAGCAGGCGCAGTTCGTGGAGGTGCGGGTCATCGGCGAGTTCGAGGATGCCGAGTGGGTGGTCGAACCCGGCGGATGAGCGGCCGGCGCCCCGCGGGACGCCGGCCGAAGGCGGCTGCCGGGCGCAGCCTCAGGGTGCGAGGTCGTCCAGCAGCAGCAGGGTCGGCGGCACGCCGCCATTGACCTGATCGATGGCGGCCGCCGTGTACAGGCCGCCGCCGTCCAGGGTCAGCGTCACCGGACCGATCGCGGGCACCGTGGAACCCGCGCCCGTCACCACCACGTCGTAGCTGCCGGGGGCGAGCTCGACGTAGCCGGTGTCGGCCAGGAACGGCACGCCGCTGAAGGCCGGCGCCGCGCTGCTCAGATCACCGCCGGTGCCGCCGGGGACCACGTAGATGTCGACCGCCCCTGCGGACGGAGACGCATGCAGAATGCGCACCCGGGCCTCGGTGGCGACGCGGCGGGTGTCGTCCACCAGCACCAGGGGGGCGATGTCCGCCAGCAGACCCGTGGCATAGACGCTGTAGGACGTCCCCTGGGCCAGGGTGAGATCGGCGTCGATCACCACCGGTGCATCCGCGCCGGTCGGAACGACCTTCACGTTGATGTCCCCGGGCGGCAGCCCGAGGTAATCCGTCCCGGCGCCGAAGGCGAGATCCACCACCGGCCGGCTGGCGAAGTCGTCGTTCGCCACCACGTCCACGTTGGGCGCGTCCGGCGAGGCATGCACCACCCGCACGTCGCTCGGCGTGTCGACGTCGAGGAACTCGAGCGTGGTCGAGCCGGTGGTCGCCAGCAGCGACACCGGCGAGGCGCCGGTGGTGATGCTGGCGACCGCCGCCACCAGCAGGTCCGCGCCGCCGGGCAGCTCGATCGCGCCGGAGTCGTAGACGACCGTGGACGGCGAGCCGGGCAAGGCGACACGGATCCGGTAGGCACCCTCGGGCACCACCACGGCGTCCGGGGTCAGCGTCTCGCCGAAGGCGAACGTGCCCAGCGGCGCGCCGAGGGGATCCCCGGGCGCCGTGACGTACACCTCCACCGCGGGCGCGGCGGGCGCCGCGTGCAGCACACGCAGCCGCACCTCGTCGTCCGCGATCGCCGGCGGCGAGTCGGTCAGCACGATCGGGGCGATGCCGGCCACCTCGCCGGCGGCCACCACCGTCACGCGCTGGTCTTCACCAATGGTCACCGTCGGAGCGGCCTGGCCGGCCGCGGGAATGACTGTGACGTCGCCGCCGGGGACGTTGCCGACCACCTCGATGGGATAGTCGCCGACCTCGTAGGCGCTGACGCGCACGCCCTTGTAGGGCACGCTGCCGGCGATCTCGAGCCCGGCCACCCGGACGTCCACGTCGGGCGCGTCGGGCGAGGCGTGGATCACTTCGAGGGTGCCGGTGGGCTGGGGAACCTGGGGCTGGGCGGTCGACGAATCGCTGCCGCCACCGCTGCAGCCGGCGGCGAACAGCAGCGCGGCGGCAGACAGAGCTGATAACAGACGGACCGGGGACATTCGTGCGCTCCTTTGCTGAAGGTCGCACGAACTCTAGAGCGCGGCGGATCAAGCACCCGTCAAGGAAACGGCACCGGATCGTTCACGGGTCGTTCACGAAGTCGACGGCGCCGAGGCGGCCGGGCCGGGACCGGCCGGCGCATCATCCCGCCAGGGCCAGCGCCCGCTGCGCCAGGGCGGCCTGCCGCTCCAGGTCCGCGAGCAGCTCGGCCAGCCCGTCGCCCGGATCCTCGCGGTCGAGGCCCGCCAGCGTCCGAGTCGCGGCCCGGACCAGGGGTTTCATGCCGTGACTGCCGGCTACCCGCTCCAGCTCCTGCAGTCCGGCGCGCAGCGGCTCCGCCTCGCCGCGGGTGGCAGCGGCCTGGAGGGTGCGCAGCCGATCCTCCAGACTGCTGACGAACGCCCGTCGGTCCGGCGCAGCCGGCGCCGCGCCGCCCGCCGCAGCGTCGAGGAACCGCAGCACCACCTCCTCGAACCGGGCCTGGTCGATGGGCTTGGCGAGCACGTCGTCGCAGCCCGCCGCTCGGTGCTGGCTGCCGTGGTCGGCCACCACGTCCGCCGTCAGGGCGACGATCGGCACCCGGCGCGGACACTGCGCGCGGATCCGGCGCGTCGCCTCCTCACCGCCCATCACCGGCATGTGCATGTCCATGAGCACCAGATCCGGCGGGTCCGCGAGCACGGCCTCGACGGCCTCCCGGCCGTTGGCCGCCGTCTCCGCGGTGACGCCCATGCGCTCGAGATAGATCGACACCAGCTTGAGATTGTGCGGGCTGTCGTCCACCACCAGCACGCGGCCCGACCGGCGCGCCGGGGTCCGGACCCGGCTGCCGGCCCGGGGCTGCACCTGGAACTCCGCCGCGTCGGTGATCCACGCCTCCGCACCGGCGCCGGCCGCCACCGGCAGCGACAGTTCGAAGGTCGAGCCTTCGCCGACGTGGCTGGTCACCGTCAGCGTGCCGCCCATGGCCTCGGCGAGCTGGCGGGAGATGACCAGGCCCAGGCCGGTGCCGCCGTAGCGGCGGGTGACCGAGGAGTCGGCCTGCTGGAATCTCTCGAAGATCCGGCCCAGCGATTCGGGCGGAATGCCGATGCCGGTGTCCCGCACCGCGCAGCGCAGCATCTGCGCATCGCGGTCGTAGTCCAGGCGAATCGTGACGCCGCCCGCGGCGGTGAACTTGAGGGCATTGCTGACCAGATTGAACATGATCTGCCGCAGCCGGGTCACGTCGGCACGAACCCGGCGCGGCAGCGGCAGCTCGGCATCGAGCTCGAAATACAGGCCCCGGGCGCTGGCCAGCGCCCGCTGGCCAGCGCAGAACTCGGCCACCATCGGAGCCAGCGCGACGTTCTGCCACTCCAGCTCCAGCTCCCCCGCCTCGATCTTGGACAGGTCGAGCACGTCGCCGATGAGCTGCAGCAGATGCCGGCTGTTGGACAGCACGATCTCCAGACGCTCGGCCACCTCCGGGGGCGGGTCGCTCTCTTCCAGGATCGACTCGGTGAAGCCGATCACCGCGGTGAGCGGCGAGCGCATCTCGTGGCTCATGTTGGCCAGGAACTCGGATTTCGCCTGATCCGCGGCCATGGCCGCGTCCACCGCCCGGGCCAGCTCGTCACTGCGCTCCTTGAGCTCCTCGGTGCGCCGCTCGATCTCGGCCTCGCGGTCGTTGACGACGTGCTCGAGCTGGTGACGCAGCCGGCTCTCCTGGGCATTCACCTGACGCAGCTCGGTCACCGACGACTTCAGCCGCGTGGCCACCTCGTTGAATCCCTCGACCACCTCCGCCACCTCGGCGGGCGGGTAGCTGGTGGGATCGATGGGCTGCCAGTCGCTGGCGATCCGGAACGCCTGGACGTGGCGCTTGAGCTGCTCCAGCGGCTCGGTGATGCGCCGGCTGACCACCCGGGCGGCGATCCCGGACACCACCACCACCATCGCCAGGAACAGGGCGACCCGTTCGATCTCGTCCCACACCACCGCGTGCAGGTGGGACGACGGCAGGGTGATCACGGCGTGCCAGCCGTTGTCCAGCCGGTGGGAAGCGAGCAGATGGTCGACCCGGCCGCCGTCCGCCTGGGGAATGCCGGCCTCGCCGACGCCGACCTCGCCGCCGCCGGCCAGCACGGCGCCGAGCCAGCCGACGTCGCCGTGCGCCGGCAGCGTCGAGAACACGAACTGGCCGCGCTGGTCGACGATGGCCAGGTCCTCGCCGTCGATCCGCCGATGGGCCTCCCAGATCTCCGCCATGCCCGACAGGTCGAGGGACACCTCGGCGATGCCGGCGAAGGCGCCGCCGGCCTCGATCGGCGCGCTCATGGCGACCAGCCAGTCGTTGCCGATGCCGCGCCCCTCGAAGGCGTCAGACACGAAGGATTGCCCGGTGGCGCGCACCGACGTGAAGTAGTCCCGATCCGCCACGGAGTCGCCGATCAGCCGGTCCATCTCCGGTGTCCGCTCGCGGATGCGGTCCGCCACGGCCACGAAGGTGATGACGCCGTCCCGGTCGGCCACCAGCGCGCTCAGCAGGCCGTCGAAGGCCGCCATGTGCCGGTCCAGCAGATTCTGCACGCGCCGGCCGTCCCAGTTGCCGTCGGACAGATTGGTGGCGAGCAGCTCGACGCTCTGGTGGTGCCGGGACAGGAAGTCCTCGGTCGCCCGGGCCACCGCCTGGGCGTTGTCGGCCATGCGGGCTTCGAGCTGCTGGCGGCTGTCGTCCACGGCCCGCCAGGCCAGGGCGATGGCCAGCGCCGCCGCCGGAATGACGAACAGCAGCTCGAAGCTCAGGGCGATGGAACGTCGGATCGGCCGATTGGCGAACAGCCGGCCCGCCAGCGACCGCATGGGCATCAGTCCAGGCTCAGGCTCTTGCCCTGGCCCACCACCGCCACCTTCTTGGCCTGCTGCTCGTGGCGGCGGGTGTAGCGCTGCAGGGCGTCGATGACCTTGCGCTCCTCGAACGGCTTCACCAGGAAACCGTCGACGCCGATGTCCGTCGCGGTCTTGACGTTCTCCATGGAGCTGTTGCCCGACACCATGACGATGAACGAATCGCGCCGGAAGGCCCGCATGATCTCCAGCACGTCGAGCCCGTTGAGCTTGGGCATCTCGATGTCCAGCAGGGTCACCTGGGGGGGATGCTGGGCGAACAGTTTGAGCGCGGTCTTGCCGTCGACGGCCTGGACGATGCGCGCATCCGGCCAGTGATGCTCGATCACCCCGCAGAGAAACCGCCGTCCCTGCTCGTCGTCTTCCACGATCAACACGTTCATGCGTCGCTACCTTCCTGCTTCGTATGCCATCGGATCAGTGCCCGTCCCGAACGCGGCCAGCTCGGCATCGAGCGCCGCGAACGCCGACCTCACAGGCAGGTCGTCGACCGCGCTGCCGCCGCGGGCCGCCTGCTGCAGAGTCGCCGCCGCCGTCGACAGCCCGTCCAGGCCCAGATTGCCCGCCGTGCCCTTGACGCGGTGGGCGATGCCGGCGACCGCCTCCAGATCGCCCTGGTCGCGCGCCCGGCGCAGCTCCCCGGCGACGTCCGGCAGCTCGCCGAGGTAATCGGCGACCAGCTCGGCGAACGCCTCCGTGTCGCGCCAGCGGCCGGATCCGCGCCAGCCGTCCGCGGAGGCGGCCGGCAGCAGGCGGGCCAGGCAGTCGAGGACCTGGTCAGCGTCGGCGTTGCGCGGAAGCGCGGCCGCGAAGCCCTCGTCCGGCGCGACACCGGGGCCCGCGTCCGTGGTCAGCGCCAGCCGCGGGTCGTCGTGGCCCACGGCCTCCAGCAGCTCGACGGCGGACGTGCCGTCGGCGGGCGCCAGCTCGAGGTCGAGCAAAATCAGGTCGAATGCCGTCTGCAGCGCCCGGCCCACCGCGGCTTCGGTGTCGCCGGTGAGCGTCACCCCCAGTCCCGCGGCGGTCAGCAGCCCTTCCAGGCGACGCCCCTCGGCGGCATCCGCGCAGGCGAGCAGCACACGGCCGGAAAGGGCTCGATCACGACCCGGGATGGGCTCATGTGAATCCGCCTCCGTTCGCTCCATGCCGCCCACCGCCGTCCATTTGCTGCGCCTCCGGGAGATTAGATAATTCCGGCGGCCCGCACCTTGGCGTAGGTCGCAATTTGCCAACCGGGCCGCAATCCGGGGCCGCCCGGGGGCGCGCCGGTGGGAACCGGCCCCGGCCGACCCGGCGAGCCACCATCAGCACGAGGAGAACGAACATGACACTGGCATTCTGGTGCGTACTCGCCGCCGGCATCCTGCCGCTGGTCTGGGTCGGCTACGCCAAGGTGAACGGAACGGGGTCGACGGGGGAGCGTTACGACAACCGGGCCCCGCGGCAGTTTCTGGCAGGCGTGGCAGGCGCGTCGCGCCGGGCCCACTGGGCGGAGCAGAACAGCTACGAGGCCTTTCCGCTGTTCGCCGCGGGCGTGATCGTCGCCCACGTCGCCGGGGCGCCCCAGAATGCCGTCGACCTGCTGGCCGTGACCTTCCTGGCGGCGCGCATCGCCCACGGGGTGTGCTACATCGCCGATCTCGCGACCCTGCGTTCCATCGTCTGGCTGGTGGGATGGGCGAGCAGCGTCGGCGTGTACTTCACGGCCCTGTAGCGGCGGCCGGCGCCGCCTTCGGCCGGAACGCCAGCAGCACGTTGCCTTCCGGCTGGCCGAAGCTGCCGTAGCCGGAGGCCGCGAACACCATCCCGGCGCCGGCGAACACCGAGTGGCTGTCGATGCTGCCGCCCCGCCCCGGAACGCCGTTCACGGTGTCGAAGTCCCCCAGGGTGTCGAACGCGAACACCACCGCGCCGCTGGCCGCGTCGAACACGTACAGCCGGCCGTCGACGCCGGCGGCGACCACGGTCCGGTCCACCACCAGGGGCGCAGCCGACAGCCCGTAGCGCTCGCCGCAGAGCGGGAAGCGCTCGCGCCGGGCGTCCGGGCAGTCGGGCACCGCCGGCTGACTCCAGAGCACCTCGCCGGTGTCGATGTCCAGGGCGTACATGCCTGGCCGGGGGGTGTAGCCCGGCCGGTCCCGGGCCGGGTCGTTGACCGGCGCGAACACCCGCCGGTCGTCGACGGCGAGCCCCCAGTGAATGCCGCCGAGCGGGGTGCCCTGGGAGAGGGTCTCGCGCCAGATCAGGCTGCCGTCGTCCGGGTCGAGGGCCCAGACGTCGCCCGACTTCTGCCCCGCCAGCAGCAGGTCGTTGCCGTCCGGCCGGGGCACCAGCACGGCGGCCGCACCGAAATCGAAGTCCTTGAGCACGCTGTCCTCGGGACTCGGGCAGTTCGGCGTGGATGCCTCGCCCGGTCCCCGGCAGCCGATGATCCACACGTCGTTGGCCAGCGCCTGGAACGACCAGACCAGCTCGCCGGTGTCGAGGTCGAGGGCCAGCACCCCGTCACTGGTGTCCGTCGCCGGCAGCGACGTGTTCTGGCCGGTGGTGACGTAGACCAGACCCCGTCCGGGATCGACGGTCGGCGTCGACCAGATCGGCGCGCCGGACGGTCCGCGCAGCCGCACGCCGAGGCGGTTGACCCGGCCGTTGTACTGCGCCTCGCCCATGGTGTGGTAGGTCCACAGCCTGCGGCCGGTCGCGGCATCCAGGGCCACCACCGCACCGTGCTCGACGCAGCACTCGTAGCGCGGATCGGCGCCGCGGCCGACGCCGGAGGAGGACACCGGCACGATGATCCGGTCGCGGAACAGCACCGGCGCGCCGGTGATGGTGGCGAGCTCGGAGTGGCGGCCGTCCACCGCCCAGATCCGCTCACCGGCTTGACCCTCCAGCAACGCGCGTTGAACCGGGGCGCAGCTGACATCTTGGATTTGTGGCACCGGGGCGATTATCGCGAACGGGTGCGGAACATGCGGGGTAGCGCGCATAGGTTGAGCGAGGAGAGGTTGGTA
>MDTD01004439.1_pt1 | contig 10534 bp, 11 predicted proteins | sample 811221 | NCBI WGS metagenome assembly MDTD01 (sample SAMN05326646, study PRJNA326480) | marine metagenome | isolation source: seawater | place: Pacific Ocean: South West | collected 2011
AACACCAACTAATTATTGAAGAATAAGCAAAAAGGATCCCTAATAAAATCAATATAATAGCATCATAGAGATAGTTTGAATCTATATCAATAAATGACGAAATTATTACAACAGACATTAAAACTCCTTTTGGATTGATATACTGAAAAAAAAACATTTTCGTAAAAGTAATTGGGTTTGTTGATTTTTGGTTATCTAAACTTGAATTAATGGCAATCTTGTAGGACATATATAATAAAAAAATAGATCCAAAGATTTTTAAGTATAATTGTAGAAAATTATACTTTTGGAATATAATTATTAATCCGGCACATAATAAAATTAAAAGCGAACCCCAACCTAAGGCAACGCCGTGAATTAAAGGCAAAGTTCTTTTAAATCCAAAATTTAAACCTGAATACGAAGCTAAAAGATTATTGGGTCCTGGAGTAAAACTTGCAATAGTAAGTAGAAAGATTAAAGAATATAAATTCATAAATAGCTTGAGATAATTTTGTTTTTTATTTATATAATATTGTGTCTAAAGCAATACTAATTAGTAAATTTGGTGGTCCAGAAGTACTGGAATTAAAAGAAATAAACTTGCCTAAACTAGGACCCAAAGAAGTGCTGTTGAAAAATAGTTCTATTGGACTGAATTTTATTGATACATATCATCGTTCTGGACTATATCCACTCCATTTGCCTTCGGGTATTGGAGTTGAAGGTTCTGGAGTAGTAGTTGAGACAGGAAGCGACGTTAAGCTTTTTAAAATTGGTGATAGAGTTGCTTATAGTTCAATGCCAATAGGAGCTTATTCTGAGATGCATATAATGCCAGAAGAAAAACTTGTAAGTGTTCCAAATGAGATTAGTCATGAAATTGCAAGTTCAATGTTGTTAAAAGGTATGACTTGTGAGTACCTTCTTCATAGAACATATAAAGTTACAAGCAAAGATACTATTCTATTTCATGCTGCGGCAGGAGGCGTGGGACAAATATTTTGCCAATGGGCTAAAAAAATTGGTTGTAAATTAATTGGAACAGTTGGTTCTGATGAAAAAATTGAAATTGCAAAAAAAAATGGTTGTGATCATGTCATTAATTACACTACAGACAATTTTGCTAAAAAAACATTGGAAATAACAGATGGCAAAGGGGTTGATGTTGTTTACGATGGAGTAGGAGAAAAAACATTTGAAGGATCTATTGAAACTTTAAAAGTTAGGGGGATGTTTGTAACATTTGGAAATGCATCTGGGCCAATAAAAACAATCGAATTAAAAAAACATATAGCCCCAAAAGCAATTTTTATTACACGTCCATCAGTATTTCCATATACTTCGACCAGGGAAGAATTAGAGATGTCAGCTAAAATGGTTTTTGAAGCCTTTAAAGATAAAAAAATTATTATAAAAATTGTAAAAAAATATTCTTTGAGCGAAGCTAGGTTAGCACACGAAGATTTAGAAGCGAGAAAACTATTAGGGCCAGCGGTTATATTAACTGAAATTTAAATACTCTATAAAAGATCTAATAGATATGAGTAATAAAAATATACCAAACATTTTTGATATAATTTCTTTATCAATTGAATGAACGATTTTTGCTCCTATTGGAGCTAATAGCATCGTTACAGGTACAAAAATAATAAACCCAGGTATATTGACAAATCCAACACTGAAAGGGACTTGAACATTTGAAAAAAAAGTACCACTAATTGCCATGGTTATTGCGCCACAGACCGAATTCACAATACCAATTGTAGCTGACGTTCCTATTGCTATATTAATTGAATATCCTAAAACTTTTATAAACGGAACTCCAAGCGACCCTGCTCCAATACCCAATGGAACTGACATAAATCCCATAAATATCCCGTAGGCACTCTTTACAAAATTTGGAATATTTTTTTTTTTTTCTCCGACCTTGTTTCTAAAAAAAATAAAAAAAATCGCAACGCAAAAAGCAAAAAATGAAAACATTAGTAAAAGTTGAGGTGTTTTCAAATTTGTTGCGATAAATGTTCCAATTAAAATTCCAATAGCTACAGCAATACCAAAAGATTTAACTAATTCAAAATTCACGGCTTTATATTTTATGTGAGATAAAGCTGATACAATTGAAGTGGGAATTATTATTGCTAGAGATGTACCTAGAGCCATGTGCATTTTAACGGTCTCGTCATAACCTAGTTGAGTGAAAGCATAGTATAACGCGGGAACCATTATAATTCCCCCTCCTACCCCTAGTAGACCTGCAATAAAACCTGATACAGCTGCGGAGATAGCCAATACTGTTACGAGAATTATAATTTGATTTAAATCTAAGCTTTCAATCAATCAATTTACCATTTGTATTTTTTCATTATTTTGCACAACATTTAATATGTGTTCAACTTTTTTAAAATCAGAATCTCTTGCCATCATATTATCTGATAAATACCTTTTCCACTTTGATGAACCTTTTTGACCATGATATAATCCAACTGCGTGTCTCATAATTTGATTAACTCTTGTACCCTTTTGTATTTCAGATTTAACGTAAGCAATTAATTCTTCGACAATCTGCTCTCTAGTTAAAACTTCAAAATTTTTAAATATTTTATTCTCAATTTCTGCTAAAAAATAAGGGTTTTGGTAAATAGCTCTTCCAATCATGACACCATCAACATGCTTAAGATGCTTTTCGATTTCTTTTACAGATGTTATGCCTCCATTTATAATGATATCTAATTCAGGGTTATCTTTTTTTATTTGATAAACCATATCATAATTTAATTTTGGTATTTTTAAATTCTCTTTTGGTGACAATCCCTTTAATATAGCTTTTCTAGCATGTAAGATAATTTTTTTTACATTTGCTGATTTTATTTTGCTTACAAAATTATTTAAATAATCAATATTCTCGGTGTCATCAACACCAATTCTAGTTTTCGCAGTGATTGGTAACTTAGTTGCTTCGCTCATTGACGATAAACATTCATTTACCAACTCAGGCTCTTTCATTAAACATGCTCCAAATTTATTTTTTTGAACTTTTTTGCTTGGACATCCTAAGTTGAGGTTAATTTCATCGTACCCGTAATCTTCCGCAATTTTTACACAGTTAACTAAATCTTTTACATTTGAACCACCAAGTTGTAGTGCCAATGGTTTTTCAAAATTATTAAATCCTAAAATTTTTTCTCTATCACCGTTAAGAACTGAGGCTGTAGCAACCATCTCAGAATATAACATAGTATTTTTACTAATTAATCTTAAAAAATAACGGTCATGTCGATCTGTGCAGTCCATCATTGGTGCAACACTTATTTTTTTAGTTTCCATAATTTTTAATAAACTTAATAATTTTTGATGTTTTTAAAAAATAAATCAATTTTTTTCTATTCCAAGATATCTTTTTAAAATCTCGTGATTATTTTTCAATGATTTTGAATTATCTTCATGAACAATTTTACCCTTTTCCATTATATATATTTTTTTACATAATTTTAGAGCCGTTTGAACATTTTGCTCTACGAGTAAAATTGCTACACCTTGATTATTTATATTTTTTAATTCGTTACGAATTTGCTGAACTAACAAAGGCATTATACCCTCAGTAGGTTCATCTAAAATTAACAATTTAGGTTTTGCTACTAGGCATCTTGCTATTGCTAACATTTGTAATTCTCCGCCAGACAATGTTCCACCCATCTGCTTGTACCTTTCTTTTAACCTAGGAAATCTTTCTAATACCTCATCAATATTTTTTCCATTTTTATTAACCAAACTAATCTCTAAGTTTTCTTTGACTGTTAATGTCGGAAAAATTCCTCTTCCTTGAGGGACATAACCAATTCCTAAAGACTGAATAATATGTGGTTCAATTTTTTTTAAATTTTTGCCTTCAAAAGTTACTTCTCCAGTAACTGTTGACAATAAATGCATAATTGACTTAAGAGTTGTTGTTTTTCCAACTCCATTTCTTCCAATTAAACCAATAAAATCAGAATTTTGGACTTCGAGGTTTACACCCTGCAAAATATGTATTTTACCATAGTAGGCGTTAAGATTTTTAACAGTTAGCAATTGCTATTCATCCTCCTCTCCCAAATAAGTTGAGATTACTTTCTCGTCTTTACTTATTTCTTCTGGTGTTCCACTGGCAATTACAGATCCTTGAGACATTACAACAATATCTTGGGCTAATGAAAATACTGCGTCCATATCATGCTCTATAATTAATATATCCACAGTTTTAGATAAATTTCTTATTATTTTTATTGTTTGTTCAGTCTCTGAAGGACCCATACCGCAAATAGGTTCATCTAATAAAAGAAAATTGGGTTTTAAACATAAAGCTATTGCTATTTCAATTACTGATATATCGCCATGTGAAAGACTGCCAGCAATTAAATTAAGTTTATTATTTAAATTTAATAACTCACTAATTCTTACTATTTCATCTTGAATTTCCCTTTCGCACGAAGGAGAATTATTTAATTTAAATATCCCTTTGTTACTTTGTAAAGCTATATAGAGATTATCTTTCACTGTTAAATTATTAAAAATACTTTTTACTTGTAATGTACGACATAAACCTAATTTGGATATTTTATGAGTAGGAAAATTTGTAATATTCTTATTATTAAAAATAATATTACCGGTATTGCTTTTTAAATTACCACAGATAATATTAAATAAAGTGGTTTTGCCAGCACCATTTGGTCCAATAATTGCCGATAGCGTATTTTTTTTTATATTTATATTAACATTATTTAAGGCTTTTAATCCTCCAAAATTTTTATTAACATTCTTTATTTGTAATATCTCATTCATAAATCTTTATTTTAATATTTTTTTAAATAATCCAGCAATTCCATTTGGAAAAAACATGACAATTAGTATGACAGCAGTTCCTACTATTATCAAATAGTGATCCCAAAAATGAGATAATTCCTCACGCAATACTATCAACATTCCAGTTCCTACTATAGGTCCCAAGAAAGATCCAATTCCTCCAATTATAGCCCAAACAACAGCTTCGCCGGAAACATGATAAAACATATAAGAAGCTGATGCATATCTTCCATAAAAAGCAAATAAACATCCAGCAATACCTGCGACTAGTCCAGCAAAGACAAAGCCGAATAATTTTATTTTATAGGTATCTAATCCAATCAGTTCAGATTTCAAATTATTCTCTTTTATGGCAATAAAAGCTTTACCAAGTGGACTCTCCAGTAATTTAAGTATTGAATAGTAGCAAGTTAATACAAAAAAAATTATAAAATAATATTGATGAATTGAATTCGTTAGTGCGATTTTGAAATTTCCAAAATTTACTATGTCAGGCGGTGCAAAAGGTAGACCATCATCACCACCAGTGACTGGTTTCCAGGATAAGGCTACAAAATAAAATATTAAAGAAAATACAACAGTAATTATTGCAAAGTAATGCCATGTTAATCTAACAGCTAATGACCCTGCTAATAAAGCCATAGCAGTCGAAACACATACGCCGGTTGCAAACGATCCCCATAATCCAAATCCAAACTTTGTTATAGCAATGGCAACACCATACATTCCAAAACCAAAATATAGTGCCTGACCAAAAGATAATAAACCAAGATAACCAAATAAAATATTAACGCTTGCTGCCAACAATGACCAAATTAAAATTTCAGAGTAAAGTTTTACCCAAAATTCATCAAGAAAAATTGGAAATATAATCGGAACAAAAACTGTTATTATAGAAAAACAATAAAATAATTTTCTTCTATCCAGCAATATTTGCTTAACTTTTTGCACCTGTAAAAATCCCATGTGGTTTTAAAATTAATATTATACACATTAAACTTAATGAACTTATTCTTGCTAATGTTGGGTCGGTAAAGTTTGTTACAATTCCCTCAAACACCGACAAGATAATTGCTGCTGCAACCGTCCCTTCTAAATTTCCTAAACCACCAATTATGACGGCCATAAAACAAAAAGGCAAAATATCTACACCTGACTGAAAATCGACTGTTGTAATTGGTGCGGCCACAACTCCACCCTGAGCAGCAAGTGCAAATCCTATCGCAAAAGTAAATAAATATATTTTTTTGGTTGGGATACCCATTGCCGTAGCTATTTCTGGATTAAATCTTACAGCCCTCATCCATACGCCAAGTTTTGTTCTATGTAGAAAAATGAAGAAACCTAATATTAAAATGACTGCAAATAATGCTGCGATAATTCTATAAACTTCATATTCTATGCCTATCAAAGAAAATGTTTGATCAACCGGAACCATTAATCTTTTTGGTGCTGCACCAAATGTCGCTCTAACGCTTTCTTGAAGAAATAAAGATAATCCAAAAGTTGCTACAATAGTTAAAGCTGCTGCATTTTTAATAGGTCTAATAACTAAATACTCACAAATAGATCCCATTACAAAACCAATCAGAGGAACTATTAATAAAGCTAACCAAAAATTTCCTGTCATCTGTAACACGAACCAGGCAAGCACTGACCCTACCATAAAAAAATCTCCATGGGCGATGTTTATTACATCTAAAAGACCAAAAATTATTGATAATCCTAATGCTATTAAAGCAATGATAAGTCCCCATATTAAACCATTTAAAGCAAGAACAATTAAAGTTTCCATAAACTATTTTTTTTCTACTTTGATTGGCTGTGTTCTAAATCTATTAATCTTAAAATCAAAAATATCGAATCTATTATAGTATCCAGCTATATCATGAAATTGTTTAGTTATAATACATTTGTTTAAATCTATTTCTTGAGACAATATCGTATCTTTATCAGAATTTGTTTCAACAATTGGCATTCCATCAGGCCCAACAATCATAGATAGTCCCTTGGGGGTATTATTGATTATTTGATCTGCGCCATCAATTTCATCTGATAATATTTTTTTTGTTTTTTCATCAATTATTGACGAAGCAACAATATTGAAAACTTTGCCCTCAAATGAATGAGCTCCAGCTCTGATCCTAATTGCCGAAGCTAAGTCATATCTATCGTTAGCGTTTGGTGAATGAGTCGGCCATATTGGCGGATAACTAGAAACATGGATCTGTTCGCCGTCGGCAATCATTGAATATCTTGCTAATGGATTTGTGTTTTCTCCGCATATTAAAGCTCCTATTTTTCCTATTTTTGTATCAACTACTTTCAATCCATGGCTATCTCCGTTTGACCATGTTAATTTTTCAAAAAAAGTAGGCACAATTTTTCTATGATGATTAATAATTTCGCCACTTTCATTAATAATAACATTTGAATTAAATAAACAACCAACGCTTTGACTTACACGCTCACTAAAACCAACGCTTACAATTATTGAATTTTTTTTTGCTGTATCTGATATTGCTTTTATTTCTGGTCCATCAATTCTAATAGAATTTTCAACAAACCTTGCAAAAAAATCGTGATTGTTTATAGGTTTGCCTATAGCATTCCATATTGGAAAACCAGGTAAAAAAGACTCGGGAAAAGCTATTAGCTTTGAGTTTTGTTTTTTTGCTAATCCTATTGCATCAACAACTTTTTTTGTGGTACCGGCCGCGTCTAAAAATTCCGGTGCATAATGTGCAGCTGAAACAATTAATTTATTACTCATATAAATTTTCAGTCGCCACAATATTTAATTATGGCGACTGATTAAGTTAATTATAGACTATTTTTTCTAAAATCATACCTTGGAGGTAAGATTCTTTCCATTTCTTTTCTTGGGATTCTTTTCTTTAGAACAAATTTGGAATTTTCGACTCTACTCATGTAACAGTCTATCATTCCACTATGATCCTGTGCTCTTAAAATTTTAGAACCCTGAGGATGAGCTAAAGAATTTTTCATTTTAAGTCCTTCTAAAGCTTTTACTACCTCTGGAGTATCTTTTTTAGTTTTCCAGCCGGCTTTCTCAATAGCAGCTTTTAAAACAAAAAAGTTCTCATAACTTTGCCAGCAATGACTTTTTGCCATTACTTTATTTGACCCTTTCTCTTTAGCATAAACATTGTCAACATTCATTAGGTTGTTGAATTCTTTATGATAAGAGTCGTTTTTATATTCTAAAGGTCTTGGGAAGTTTTCAAGGAAATATACTCCCTCCGTTGCACCTCCAATATCTCTTGGGTCTATGCACTCTATTGTTCCACTAACAGAATACATCTTCATTTTTTCATCAAGACGCATTGCTTTTTGCTGAGTATAGAACGCAACAGATAAGGCTCCGAAAAATACAGAAAATAAAACTTCAGTATTTTTTGGTATTTTCGATAAATACGGAACTAAATCTTTTGTACCTAAAGGAACAGCTATTGGATCATTGACTTTACCGCCAAGGCTTTCAATTAATTTTTTGTGCTCTTGGTGGTGACTATGTCCCCACGCGTAATCTGGAAAAATCATCGTCCACGTTTTTCCAAGGTTTTTAAAAGCCCATGGTGCTCCTGCTGCTGCAAGCGCATAAGTATCAGTACCAGTTCTAAAACTGTATCTTGAACCTTTTGAGCCTGTTGCCTCTGTAGCCTCACCTGCAGAAAAATAAGGTGTCTTTAATTCTGTAGCTATAGGTATAGAAGCTAACATTATCCCTGAATGAACAGAACCAACAACAAATGATGCTTTTCTTCTTTCAATCAAAGATCTAAGTTTTCTTGAACCAGCTGCAGGATTCGACTCGGTATCTTCTATTGCAAGTTTTACTTTTCTACCTGCTATACCGCCGCCTTCATTAATTATCTTTACTGCTGCTTTTGCACATTTATCGTGCCAGTAACCCCAGGATGAGAAACCTCCTGTAAGTTCACACTGATGTCCTATTACAATTGGACCAGAAGGAGCTGCATATAAATCTTTGGTTAAACCAAGATACAATGCGGAAGCTGAAACCGTTCCTCCTAATGCCAATTTTAAGAATGATCTTCTAGAATTATTAGATTTTATAGAAGATCGTTTTTTATTTTTTTTCATATTGACCCCCGTGTTTAATTAAATCGAGACTACTACAGACTTTTGCTTTTGCAAATAATATTAATGCTTTACTCATCTTCATATATAGCACAATTATTTATTTAGTTTTCAATTAAAAGTTGTAATAAAAATTTTATAATTTTAATTTATAGATATTTTTTAATTTTATCAGAGTAAGATATTATCTTATGATTAATATAATCTTCGTGTACTTTTTCTAATTTATCTAATTTATAAATATAGTTTACCATAATTCCAAATGACTCTCTAAAACCATTTTCAGAAGTATTCCCATTGATTATAACATCCTCAATACTTGCGCCATTACCTAAATGGAATCTAGAAACTTGATTGAGTGGTTTTTTATTTATTTTTTCTTTTAATAAATAGTGAACTACTAGTTTTTTTATTAAACTTTTGTGCTCATCTATTTTATTTTTAAAGTTGGTAAAGTTTTCACTCTTTAGGAACTCTAATTTCTTTATATTTAATTCGTTTAATATAGTTTTTAACTTCTCGTCAGATAAATTTAAACACCATTTTCTAAAACCAGGCAAGGGTGATAATGTTCCAAAAAACTTGATATTAGGACACTCGTTTTGTATTTCGTATACTACGCGTTTAATTAAAAAGTTTCCTAGTGTTACTCGCATTAAGCCTTCTTGACAGTTGCTTATTGAATAAAATGTTGCTGTATTAGACTTGGATAGTTCTCCAGTGGAGGGCTTCATTATTTCTTGTATAGAGCTACCTAATCCTTTGCCAAAAGCAACTTGAACAAATATTAAAGGTTCGTCCGTTAAAACTGGATGAAAATAAGCATAAAATCTTCTATCTTCCTCTAGTCGTCTTTTTAAATCATTCATGTCTTTTATTTTGTGAACTTTCTCATATTTAATTATTTTTTCTAATATTGCGGCTTTAGTATTCCATGTGATTCTTTCAAGTCTTAAAAAGCCTGGATTGAACCATGATTTAAATAAATGTCTCATGTCCTGATCGAAATCTTTAAGATCTGGATTTTGTTTTATAAAATTTAATAAATCTTCACGCATTGAAACAAGTATTGAAGTTCCACTTGGCGCCATATTGAGTCTTCTTATTAACTCTTGTCTTTTACCTTCAATCTCTTCACCCAGTTTATCTAAATTGTCCTTTGATTTTGTTGATGCAAAATTTTTTATTGCATAATCAATATTATTTAAATTTGGTTTATATTTACTATTAATTTCTTTAAAAAAACTAAGTTTTTGATCTGTATCTAATACTTTGTATATTTCGCTAATTTCACGAGCTATAGCAATGCCTGATGCAGTACCTTTGTAAGAAATAAGATCGTCACAAAGCGTAATTAATGATTTTAAATCTCTGCTTTTTGAAAATTTATTTCCTAAAAGCGTTTGTCCAATATCAGCTATAGAAGTTAAAATTTTTTTAAAATCCAGCATCTTTGCCCATTAATTTATCTGGTAGCCAAGTAACTAATTCAGGAAATATACATAATATCACAATGCTTAACGCCATCATAAACATAAAAGGTATAGATCCTTTTAATATCTCAGATAAACTAACGTCTGGAGTA
>MDTD01076720.1_pt1 | contig 10534 bp, 9 predicted proteins | sample 811221 | NCBI WGS metagenome assembly MDTD01 (sample SAMN05326646, study PRJNA326480) | marine metagenome | isolation source: seawater | place: Pacific Ocean: South West | collected 2011
TAATACTAAAATTTTTTCTTTAAATATTTGACCTAAGGTTATAATTTTGGTTGCATTAAGAAAAGTTTTATCAAAAATAAATTTTTTAATTTTACTTTTATTTATTTTTTTATAAAAATTATCATCCCATCCTCTAAAAAACACTAATATTTTTCTTCTAAAAATTCTTGCAAAAAAAACAAATAATGAATCTCTATAAAAAGCTTTTGAATCTAAAGAGGGATTTACATGTATGATATCATATTTAAATCTTAACAATACAGAGATGAAATAAGTGTAGTTATATATTAACCTCCAAATTGTTTTAATTATTGATTCATTAGGAGATTTCCCAATTTCAAAATAATCTATTTTATCATCAACTTGAAGATTTAAAACTTTATAATAGTTACCTACACCTCCAATGTTTTTTAAATTTGGTATTAAAATTAATATTTTCATTAATTATTTTTTCGGCTGTAATATCTTAGTTTAAAACCTCTAACCATTCCTAATTCTCGAAAACTGAATAAGAGAAGTTTTATGATATCGTATACTTTAAGCTTATATAACTCAAGCTTTGAAGGTTTATATTCTTTTGATGGCTTTTCAACATCATATGAATAATCTCTCATACTTGAGTAGCAAATAGATTCAATCATTTTGATTTCATTTTTTTTGAATCCTTGCATAAACTTACCTTGATTGTTTTTGACTATGGCTATATTATTTTTTGTATCACCTAAATTTTCTACTTTATTATTTAATTTTACCATATCTGGCTCATATTCTAAATCTAAAAAAGAACAAATTCTAAGTAACTCAACATCGGGTTTCTGAATTAAATCTTCATATTTGATTTCAATAATCCTATGGTCTCTTTTATTTATTTTTGATATACTCTTTTCCCATTTATATGCAGATCTAACAAGACTCTTACCCCACGCTTTTTTCATTGACAAACAATAATCTCTAGGATCTCTTACAATGTGAATTATTTTAGCTGATGGATATAAATCAAAAATTAAATTTAAATGGTTTATATATGAAGGAGATTTGTCTCCCCAATACTCCTTTCCCTTCCCAATTGAATCTGTATAATATTCTACAATATATTTAAATATATCTGATGTATTATAACCATTCAATCCATTAAAAAAAATATCGCATGATGGTATATTATTCTCTAATGACTTTTTATAAAAAAAAGATGTTTTTAATATTGATTTATAGAAAAGTTTGAAATTTTCAAATTGATTTAAGGGACCGAGATTACTCTCTAATCTTGATAGATAAGGTAAAAATTCAGTCTCATTTTTTAAGAAATATATTTTTGAATGATTGTCCAGCAGCTCTCTTAAAAGCTTTGTGCCAGACCTTGGCATGGCTACAATAAAAATTGGATTAGACATTTTAGTTTGAATATCGATTTAAATTAATCCCAGATATTATCATAAATATAGTCATAATAGTTGGATGTAAAAATGAAGTATTTGAATAAAGTATTATGTCATATAAAATAGTAACTCCAATCATAAAACCAACAAATGGAAAAAATAATTGATTGCTTATTTGATTATAGTAAAGCTTTTTCCAACTATGTCTCATTATAGCGATCAAAAAGAGTAAAATTGGTAGGAATCCTAAGATTCCAATTTGAATAGAAAACCAAAATATTCCTAATTTACTTCCATATCCTAAGTTATACTTTGTTTTTCTTAAATTTCCAGATTGCCCAGTCAGTCCTGATTTAAGTATAACACCAGGACCATTGCCAATTAAAGGCTTATTCTCTTTTATGAAATTAACTACAATAGGAAATGCTGTTAGGCGACTTAATTTATTCTCCCTATCTCTGTACTTATCTCTAGATAAGTAATCACTAATATATTCAGTGGCAGAATCAATTATATTATTTGAGGTAGCATTAATTCTTGGGCTAAAGATTATCATAAAATAAAATGAGATAACAGAAATAATAAAAACGGAAAATAAATTTAGAACTATTTTCCCTAAATCTCTTTTCGAATTAATAAAGTTATAAATTAAAGTTACAATTAAATATATAAGGGGTATCATAAATAATATGGCAAGCTTATTCCCGATAATTCCAAAAAAAACAAAAAATGGTATCATAAATAATGAACGATACTTTTCAAATAAATAATAATAAATAAGGCATATAGAAATACAGATCATTGGTATTAAAGTAGAAAGGTTACCATTGTTTACTGAAAATGTACCAACTGCACCAGATTCATTAATTCCAATAAATAAAAATTTAATAATAATAACAGGGATTTGTAGTATGAGAACAAAGAAAAATATTCTAGATAAAAATTTTATATATTTAGTCGAAAATGAAGAATTAATAACTGCTAAAAACAATAAATAAGGAATTAATACAACCTCTAAAAATAAAATAAGGTTAATTATACTGGTCTGATTTACTATGAAAGATATTAATGTAATAAATATATAAAATATAATATATTGCCAACCCCAAAAATTATAATGACTATTATATTGAAAAACATGCAAATAAAGTGACCTTGAAAAGAACAATAGAACCAATAAGTCTATAATCATCTTAGAAATTGAGATAGAAAATCCAAGAATTTCGATAAGACCCAAGTTGCAAGATAAAAGTAATATTAAATATAATATCAACATTTTTCTATTATATCATTTCCGTACTTACTAACAATAAAATCAAAAATGTAATTTTGAACTAACAATGAATTAGTAACAAAAATTTGCGCTTTTTGTAATTGCTGCGTATCTGAGAACAAACTACTAGAAGAACTATCTTTGACTTTATTATGTCTAATCCCTGTAATCCTATGATGCCCCCTGATTAAAAGTCTTTGAATTAGCTCTTCTTTATTAAGACTAAACTTCAAAAAAATTTTATCTGGGACAGGGATACTAGATAAATATTTATTTAATAATGAATAATCTTTTTTTCTCAACTTCCTCTCTAAAACAAATAAGGAAAAGGCAGTATGAATAATCGCTTCATCTACAATAAAATTACCTTTATTTCTTTTTGCTAAAAAAATAAATTTTGAAAATTTTGAAATGTATGATCTGATTGTTTTGAATTTATATCTATGCTTTAAAATTATTTTAAATGCTATATAATGAATATTGTAAAATTTAAAGTTAATTAAGATTATAAATAAGTATGTTATTTTTCTACCAAATAAAATTTTATGATTAAAATATTCATCTAAAAAACTATCACCATTTATATAACCATCTAATGATCTGTTTTTAAAAGTGCTTTTTCCTGATCCTGCAGGACCAGTTATTTCTGTGATGAAAAGATTTTCCATAAGTTGTTTTTTACTTGTAAAAGTACTTCATCTAAAGGCAAAGTAGCATCGATCGTAATAAATTCTTTACCATAATTATTTACAATATTCTCTAGAACATCTGCTTTTTCAATAAGTATACTTAAATCATGATCTGGCTTCCTAGATATAGCTGTATCGCAATCAACTTTTAAAAAAATATTAACATCTGGTTTATTATTATTAAATTTTTTATAGATATTTTTTTCTATATTATAAAATATCGAATTATACTTGTTTCTTTTTATTTTAGGACCATCATTAATTCCTCTTACTATATCTTGGGGGAAACGATCAAACAAGGTAATAACTCCATCATTTTGTAATCTTACAGCTGTCTTTATTTTCTTTCTTTTATCAAAGGCAACTAATAACGATCTTACTGTATGAACAAAGCCAAATTTGATTTTTTTTGATTTTTTTTGTTCATGAGAACCTATTTTTAACTTTTTAGTCCTTGAAATTTTCTGCTTTATTTTTTTTATCAAATTAATTGTAAAATTCAACTTTCCATCTCCAGACCCTCCATAGAAATGTTGAACTTTAAGTTCTTTTGATATCCAGCTATAAATAATATTGGATACCGTTGATTTTCCAGCTCCATCCATGCCCCAAAATGCTATTGAAACACCACTATAGCTATCTATTGTTTTTTCGCTAGTTTTACTTTTTTTTATTAATCGTTTTTTAGCAAATGAAAAATATTTTTTTATATTCATAGTTAAACTATAGAGAGGGATTTTATTAATTATTTTATTTTTAAGGTATTTATTATTTACTCTTTTAAGAGTAAGTAAGTCTTTATTTTGAAAATGATGATCTTTAATTTTATTGATATAATCAATTACTTGATTCGCAGATAAGTTTATTCCAATCCACTCAATTGACTCAAGCATATCTTTTTTATTTACTTTTGATAATAAATAATTAAACTCATCATTAATGTTTTTAGGAAAAAATGATTTTTTCCCTTTTAAATTTTTTCTTAAAAAATCAATCAAATCAACTTTTAAAATAGATCTTATAAGCAGTAAGACTATTTCATCATTGGGATTTGCAACTTTTATGTTATCTAAATATATTGCATTGCTTAACATCTCTTGTTCGTACTTTAAATTGTAATTTTTAAAAAATTTTCCACCAGTAATAAGTTTTAAATGCAAATGAAGATGAATGAGCTTGCCACTAGAATTACAATTAGCAATGTAGCTAAAGATATAATCATTTCTCTTATTCTTGGGTAGCTTCGTTTTAATATATCCCAAGGAGCTAATTATATCTAACACCAAATCATGATCTTTTACATCTACAAGCACATCGATATCATTTTTCCCAAATATAGTACGATTAATAAAAGCATTGCTTTTAAAATGACAATAAGAAACTTTATTTGAATTAAAATGATTAAAGGTGTCTAATACTAATTGAGAGTTCATCTGTTCCTTAGTTTATATTTTTTATATCTATTTTTGGCCTTGATATATTTCAAAAAATCATTTAATGGTTTCAATAACTTATATGTAATAAACTTATGACTATGATCTTTTACCTCTGCTATTTTAACATTATTATAAACTAATTTTCTAGTTAACTGCTTCATAATATTATTTTTATAATCATCAAAATCTTGACTGCTAATTTTTCTTTGTTCGGAAAAGGAATTTTTATTTTTAGGATCCCAACAATTAATCATTGATAATTCATTATTATAAACATTTAAATGGTTAACACTCATACTATTAGGTTTTCTATGCTGAATATAGAGAGGTTCCCCATATAAAAAAATACCTCCTATATGATTCCCAAATCTAGCAATAAAATCTCTTTCTTTCTTTGAGTCTGGATCAAAACCTCCAAGTTTTAAAAAATGACTTCTTTTTAACATCATCGTAGCACCCAATGGCAACACTTTATTTTTCTTTAAAACATCTAAATAATTAAATTGATATATATTTTTAGTAATAAACTCATGATTTTTAATTAAGGGCACTCCTTGTTCGGTATAAACAACTCTACCAATAAATAATATTGAATCTTTTTCAAGTTCCTTCAATTTATTATATTGGACTTCAACTTTATTATTTGCAAATCTATCATCTGCATCTAAAAAAGTTATATACTCTCCGCATGCCTCTTGAACTCCATGATTTCTAGCATTCATTAGCCCCATAGGTTTGCTATGGGTAATTAATTTTATATTATTTTTATTTATGTATTTAGATGCAAGGTTATTAGTGTCATCATTACTACCATCATCAATTATTATTATTTCAACATTACTATGTGTCTGAGAGAGTGCAGAATCAATTGCCCTTTCTATATATAATTCTTCATTATAAGCTGTGATTATTATTGATATCAAATCATCCATTATTCAAAATACCTAATAATTTATCTACATTATTTTTAACTGAGTGGTTTGTTTCTACGTACTTAATACAATTTCTGGATATAAAATTATAGTATGAGTCATCTAAAAATATTTTATTAATATAATCTTTAATTTCTAGAACATCATTTGTTACAATGCCTAGATTATTCTTGTTGATAGAGCTGTCTGGATCCACATTCATGGATATTACTGGATTCCCTAAGGACCATGACTCTAAAAAGGTATTTGAAAAACCTTCACCACTTAATTTACTAGTATTAATTAATAATTTTGATTCAGATATTAAACTCAATATCTTATCATGAGAAAGATCCTGATAATATGTTAAATTATTAAAATCACTGCATACACTCTTCATATCAGAATAATGATTATTACTTACTGGTTTTCCTACTAATATAAATTCATAGTTAGGCATAATCTCGCATAATTTAAGAAATGATTCAGGTTGTTTCATCGGTATTAATCTACCAATCCATAAAATGCGATTTTTCTTTGTATTCATTTTATGATTTTTAATAGCAATACTATTGTATACAATATGCCCAGATAATTGATACCTATTGGCTAAGAGTTTTTTCTGTATTTTAGTCTGCAATAAAATCTGGTTAATCCCTGGTAATGCCTTTTTAAATAAAAAAATATTAAGTCTATATAAAATATTACCAAAGAACTTGAATTTTTTCTTAGATATTGAGTGATCTAGTTCATCATCTCTTGCACAGGCCCAGATAGTAGTGATATTTATATTTTTAGATATTTTGTAAACTGGAAAAACATATGCTATAGTAGCTCTCAAATACCAGTATTTAATACCTTCAGATTTTATAATTCTCTTTATTTGAAAATAATTAAATATTCGTAAATAATTAGCGCGTTTTTGAATTTCATAAATTTTAATACCGTTTACATCTAGGTAAGGATGTTTAGATGGTTTTTTTGATTCTTTAATGTATACAACCTCATAGTCCCTACTAATTAATTCTTCAGATAGGTATAAGCACTGTAATTCAGCGCCACCTTTATTTTCCTTGAAATAGGATGGAACGATAAAACCAATTTTATTCATAATGATATATCAATTTTATATTTTTTTATCTGATTTAATATAATTTCTAAATTAGAACCCAGATTATTAGCTTCATCTAATTCTAATATTATCATTTTATTTTTTTCCATCTTTATATTATTTATTGCTTTATCAATTAAAATATTAGAATTATTAAGATAATCAATTGTTTTTAATCTAATTTTTTTCTTTCCTTGATATACAATTCTGCTTAAAGCTTTCTCTTTATCAATATTTATTTTAAATAACATTGAGGGTAGATTAATTAATTTTAGATATTTATTAATATCATTTGTATCATTAAATATAGAAATAACTCTATGAAATAGTCCTTCATCCTGCAAGTAAATTTCATCAGAACTTAAATATTCATCTGCAATAGACTTGTAGACAATCGAATTAAAAATCCACTTTGAGATACTTTCTTTTAGAACTATATCTAATATCTTAGAATTGATAATTTTTATCAAACTTTGATAGAGTTGTTTATTCTCAATAGTTTTTTTAATTATTTTCTCCCTATGATTTACAAATAATTTATAAGCTATATAATTGCTTATTTTTTTAGGAAAGAATTTGGAAGTGATTTTGATAATCTTAGATATATTCTTCATATACAAAATAATTAGAGTTTTATTTGTATAAGTTCTATATCCATTTTGATTAAGACATTCATCTAATTTTTTAATTAAAAAAGATTTTCCAGATCCGGGAATACCTGTGATTTCTATATGAATCATTGATTTAAACTAAAAAATCCTTCTTTATTTAATGTTCTATGGGTCCATATAATAATTAACAAAGAACCAGCATAATAAATAAATAACGTAGAATATACAACCCCTATAAGACCATATTTTAAATATAGTATATAATTTAAAATTATATTTAAAATTGCCATGAAAGATCTAGAATATAATATTATTTTTTCCTTATGAATAGATTGAGCAATAATCGTATATGGCAAAGCTGCCCACCATATGGGGATAAAAAGAATAAGATATTTTAATATTTCCCCTGAATCAACATAATCTTCTCCAAAAAGTAAAATAATTATTGGATTTGAAAATAAATAAATAAATATTGAAAATATTGAAAATATTATAAATGTTAAAAAAGAGATTAATATGATTTTACTTTGATTAATTTTTTGAACTTTAATGTATTTTACAATCATGGGGAAAAAAGCTACACTAGTCATATTTCTTAATACCATGCCTTGTCTAACTAATTTATATGCTGCACCATATCTGCCTACTTCAGAAAGTCCACCTAAAAATGATATCATTAATAAATCTATTTTTGTTGTTAAAAAGCCTACAAACGCTAATAGTGAGAAGACTAGTGAAGATTTAATAATTAATGGATCAATGTTTTTAAAAGTAAAATTTGGACTAAACTTGAAAAACTTAGTAGAAATAGTATAATTCCCAATTAATGTAATTATATTTGTTAATAACATTACAATAAATAAGCTTATAACTCCATAACCTAGATATAACAGATATATAGATAGCAGTACAAATAATAACCTATTTGTAACTTTGAATAATGACATATAGTACATCTTTTCATGTACTTGATATACTGAATTTAAAATACCTCTAAATCCATGGTATCCTAATTGAGTAGAATGCAATATTATCAGTGTTTTGGTTAGTAAATCATAGGACATAAAAGAACTAAATAATATGCAAATTATAATTGCGATAATTATACAGATACTTCTTAATGCAAAGGTTTGATTTATTAAAAATGATAGTTTTTCAATATTTTTACTTCCCTCTCTTATAATAACCCTATTCATCCCAGATAGTAAAAATATTTGAAATAGAGAGACAAAAGTTCCAACAGTAATATATATCCCATAATTACTTACACCTAATTCTCTGGCTATATATATAACTGCAAAAAAAGAAAGAATTTGTGTAATGATATTCCCTATTGTTAAATAGGATGCATTTTTAAATCCTTTTAGTGTATTAAAAGACATGATAATTAAAATTTGTCATGAATTATTTTTAAGGTATCTATTATCAATAATAGATTTTATTTTCTTTAATTCGTTTGCATTGAAATAATCATTCTCACTTTTATTCCTATTGATAATTTTTAAATCCCTCAAAAACTGATCAGTGAATTTATAATCAGATAAATCTGAAAATAATAATATTTTTTTAATAATTTCTTCGGGATTATCTATGAAATCTTCATAATTAATTTGAAGGTAATTTGGATTATATTTTTCTATTTCAGATTGTAATATTTCCTGACATTTTATGAGTTGAAATGTTGTTAAAGATATAGGATCATTACGATGTTCCTTTGCCCATTGTATTTCAAAATCAGAATAGGCACCCTGCCACCATAATTTACTATAACCTCTTTCTTTCCAAAAGTGAACCTTTAATAGAGAACTTATTGTAGGAATATAATCTCTTTTTATATGTATAAAATAGGCTTTAGGAAAAATACTTAGCAAATATTCTATTCTTGAAGGGCCTGTTATTTTAAAAGCTAATCGATTCTTATTCTGATATTTAACTATTTTTTTAAAATAACTTCGTATAATTCTTTTCCTTTTTTCTGTAGGAATTTGATTAAATAAAAAATTTCTAGAAAAATCAACATCAAGTTCAGTTAAATAATTCCACATTTTATACGCTTCTGATGGTTTAAATAAATATTTATTTAAATAAGATACTTGATTTAGTTGTTTTTTTTCACCCCTTAATTCCCATAAGGAATTGGAAAAAAAGTTTCTAAAAATATTTATTATTGGATACTTATAATAGCTATTACTATATCTTGATGGAAATGCCAATTCCTTATGTCGCATTATAGTCTCAGATATTATAGTAGTCCCTGACCTTGGAAGTCCTAAAAATATAATAGGATTATCAATATTCATTATAATGATTTAAAAAATATTGAGGGGAGAAACTAAAATCATTTATCCCCGTAATAGTATTGGTAATAATTATAATAATATCCGCCACCATAAGAGGTTGATTTGTCAACGCCATTAAAAATAGCCCCTAAAACTTTAGCATCTACATGTGATAGAGATTCTAAAGATCTTTTCAAAGCAACCTTATCTGTTTTTGAGGCCCTTATAACAAGAATTATAGAATCAACAAATTTTGATAACACCATTGTATCTGTAACAGCTACAATAGGAGGACAGTCTAATAAAATAATATCATATTTTTTCTTTAAGGATTCCAATAAACTAGACATCTTTTTAGAGCCCAAAATTTCAGATGGATTTGGAGGGGAAGGCCCTGCAGACATAACAGAAAGATTATCTATCTCTGTATCATTAATAGCATCTTCTAATTTAGAATTTTTAAGACTTAAAAGGGAAGAAAGGCCTTTATCTCTATTAACATGAAATACCTTATGTAACACTGATTTTCTTAAATCACAATCAATTAAAATTGTTTTTTTACCTAGATTTGCATATGTAATTGCTAAATTTGACACGGTTGTTGTTTTACCTTCCGATGGGCCAGGACTAGATACAACAAAAATCTTAGACTCTTCATTATCTATATTAGAATATAAAATACTTGTTCTTAGCGTTCTATATGCTTCAGCTACTGGAGATTTTGGGTCTTCTGCCAAAATTAATCTTCTTTCTAAATTCCCAGGAGTTTCAACATTTTTCTTATTGCTCTCTTTTCTCTTTTTTCTTTTTCCTATTATTGGAACAATTGTTAATATCTTTAAACCTAA
>MDTD01166413.1_pt1 | contig 10534 bp, 9 predicted proteins | sample 811221 | NCBI WGS metagenome assembly MDTD01 (sample SAMN05326646, study PRJNA326480) | marine metagenome | isolation source: seawater | place: Pacific Ocean: South West | collected 2011
CTTGGGGCGGACCAGGGCAAGGCCGCATTCGTGGCCGATGAAGTCGCTCATGAGGCTGGACAGGGTACCCGTCCACGGCCGTTTGAGGAACCCGGGCGGGTCAGATGGACGGGGCGATCTCGGTGGTGATCGAGCAGCCCGCCCGTTTCCAGGCCGTCATGCCTCCGAGCTGATCGATCACCTCCTCGGTCCCGGCCCGTTCGAGCAGGGCGGCCGCGATGGCGGACCGATAGCCGCCGTTGCAGACGGTGACCACGGGAGCTCCACCCACGAAGCGATCGGCGTGCTGGGGGAGTTCGGGCAGGGGGACGTGGACCGCCCCTTCGATGTGCCCGGAGTTCCATTCCGCGGTGGTGCGGACGTCGAGCACGCACAGCGACTCCCCGGCGTCGATCCGGTCCTGGAGTTCGGTGGAGGGGACTACGTCGTGCCGGGCGGTCTCCAGGCCGGAGTCGATCCAGCCCTGGACGCCGCCGGTCAGGTGGCCGGCAATCCGATCGAGCCCGACCCGCACGAGTCCGCGGACCGCGATTTCCACGTCGCGTTCGGAGTGTCCGGCCAGCACGAGGGGTGTCTGCGCGTCGAGCATCCAGGCGGACCACATGGAGAAGTTCTTGCCGAGGCCGATGCAGATCGATCCCGGAACATGCCCGCGGCCGAAGTCGGTCTGGGACCGGAGGTCCAGCACGACATGGTCCTTCGCCGTCAGTTGCTGGACATCCCGGGGGGAGATCGCCGGGCCGGCGGAGATGGGTCCCAGGGATGCGGGTCCACGGCTGTTGAGTTCCTTCATCCGGGTGTAGTAGTCGGGGCGGGGAGGAAGGTTCGACAGCATGCGTTCCACGAACTGGTCCCGGCTCAGCGTCGGGTCCAGCATGGGATTCGTGAGTCGTTCGTAGCCGAGCGTCGACATGGGTCGGCCGCTCATGCCGGCGCCGCACATCGAACCGGCGCCGTGGCCGGGATGGACCTCCAGCGAGTCCGGAAGGGTGGCGAGTGCAGCGACGCTGTCATGCAGTTGGCGGGCCAGGGCGTCGGTGGCTTCGGCTCCCAGAAGATCGGGACGTCCGAGGGACCCGACAAACAGGAAGTCCCCGCTGAGCATGGCCATGGGAGTGTCCTGATTGCGATGGACATCGAAGACCAGCCAGCTGAGGTGTTCGGGGGTGTGCCCGGGGGTGTGCATGGCCCGCAGTCGGACACCGCCGAGTTCGATGCAGTCTCCATGGCGGACCGGCGTATGCGGGTAGTCGACCTGGAACTGCTCCTGCCGGTCGTAGGCCGAGAGGCGCAGGGTGGCGCCGGTTCGTTCGGCGAGTTCCCTCGCGCCGGAGGCGTAGTCGGCGTGGATGTGCGTCTCCAGCACCTCCGTGATCTCGACACCGTGGGACCCGGCGAAGTCGAGGTACACGTCGATGTCCCGCATCGGATCGACGATCGCAATCTGCTTGGCGCCCCGGCAGCCGATTGCGTAGGCGTACTGGGACAGTCCTGGTTCAGTGATTCGTTCGAAGATCATGGGATCCGTACCTCGCTGCTGGTGCCTGATCTACAGGGTATCGGGGCGAACAGTTTGTGTTCCCTGATTTCCCGATCCTGCTACCGTGTGGATATGGAATCCAATGCCGCCGATCCGGGACCCGACGTCGAGGCCGCCATGGCCAGATGGACGATGCTGCACGACTTCGCGCGTCGTTCCCACGCCCTTTCGGGACCGGGTGCGGTGCTCGTAGAGCGGCAATCGCTCCGGACCGCCTCAAAGGACGACGAGATCGCCATGAACTACATCGCGGCGGAGGACGTGCCGTCGGGGGACGACTTCCGGCCGTTGATGCTCCAGATCGATCCCGAGCGACAGCTCATGCTCATCCTGGGAGGGGACGGGCTCGACGAGACGGTGCTGGTGCTCGAGCAGAATCAGTAGCGGTAGTAGTCGGGCTTGTAGGGGCCGTTGACCGGGACGCCGATGTAGTCGGCCTGTTCCTTGCTGAGCACCGTCAGCTTGACACCCAGCTGGTCGAGGTGAAGTCTCGCAACCATCTCATCGAGATGCTTGGGCAGGACGTGCACCGTGTCGAGGCTGTAGGAGTCCGCCGCCGCGTGGAGTTCCATCTGGGCCAGCACCTGGTTCGTGAATGAGTTGCTCATCACGAAGCTGGGGTGTCCGGTCGCGCAGCCGAGGTTCAGCAGCCGTCCTTCGGCCAGCACGATGATGCTGTGTCCGTCGTCGAACTTCCATTCGTCCACCTGGGGCTTGACGTTGATGCGTTCCACATCCGTCCGGCCTTCCAGTGTCGCCATCTCGATCTCGTTGTCGAAGTGGCCGATGTTGCCAACGATGGCGTTGTGCTTCATGTTCGCCATGTGCTCGGCGGTGATGACGTTGAAGTTGCCGGTGGTCGTGATGAAGAGATCGGCGTCGCCGATGACATCGTCCATGACCACGACCTCGTAGCCTTCCATCGCGGCCTGCAGGGCGCAGATGGGGTCGATTTCGGTGACCAGGACGCGACAGCCCTGTCCCCGCAGGGACTGGCAGCAGCCCTTGCCGACGTCGCCGTAGCCGCAGACCACGGCGACCTTGCCCGCCAGCATCACGTCGGTGGCCCGCATGATGCCGTCGACGCAGGAGTGCCGGCAGCCGTAGAGGTTGTCGAACTTGCTCTTGGTGACGGAGTCGTTGACGTTGATGGCGGGGAAGCGGAGGCTGCCCTCTTCCGCCATGTGGAAGAGCCGGTGGACTCCGGTGGTGGTCTCTTCCGAGACGCCGCGGATGGCATTCGCCATCTCGTCCCAGATCGGTCCGGTCGTCTCGCTGAGCTCCTTGAGCACGCTCAGTACGCAGGCGTATTCCTCGTTGTCGGCGGAGGAGGGTTCGGGGAACGTGCCGGCCTTCTCGAACTCAGCGCCCTTGTGGACCAGCAGCGTGGCGTCGCCGCCGTCGTCGAGGATGAGGTTGGGGCCCTTGCCGTCTCCCCAGTGCAGAGCCTGGAAGGTGCACCACCAGTATTCCTCGAGCGTCTCGCCCTTCCAGGCGAAGACCGGGATGCCGGCGGGTGCGTCGGGTGTTCCGTTGGGGCCGACGGCGATGGCGGCCGCGGCATGATCCTGCGTCGAGAAGATGTTGCAGCTCGCCCAGCGGACCTCGGCTCCGAGTGCGGTGAGCGTCTCGATGAGGACCGCGGTCTGGATCGTCATGTGCAGTGAGCCTGTGATCCGCGCGCCGGTGAGGGGCTTTGCATCACCGTGCTGGCGACGCAGGGCCATGAGGCCGGGCATTTCATGTTCGGCCAGCTCGATCTCCTTGCGGCCGAATGCGACCAGTTCGGGATCGAGACTTCGAACCTTGTAGGGCTCCGTTCCCAGGAGGGGGAGGCCGGTGTTCATGAAGGTGCTGGGTGACGTCGTCGTGGTGAGGCTCAAGGTGAAATCTCCAGAGAGTAAATCCATCCATCTATTCGGATATATGGATCATAATCATTGAATTTCGACTGGTCAAATGGTCCGCAGTGATTATTTGGCAGGAAATCGGGCCGAAGGAATGGTTCCGGGCCACTCTACGGTTGTCCTTTGCAGGAGAACCGTATGTCTGCACTGCCGAGTGGTCCAATGCCCGATCCGGAAAAGACGGATGCCATGGGCTATTCCAGGACCAACTGGTCCATGATCATGGACGCCGCCTCGGGGCAGGAGTGGCGTTCGAACGCTGCAATGGACGGATTGGTTCAGCGGTACTGGCCGGCCGTCTTCGCCTTCATCCGCAGCAGCGGAAAATCGGTCGACGAGGCAACCGATCTCACGCAGGGTTTTCTCTGTGACGTACTGCTCGGCCGAAATCTGCTTCAGACCGCAACCCCGGAACGAGGCCGATTCCGTTCGCTGCTCCTGAAGTCCGTGTCGAACTACGTGCGTGAACAGCATCGGCACGCGACCCGAAGAAAGCGGGCTCCGATCGGCCCCGACGGCAGAGCCATGCCGTCACCGCTCTCCTTGGACGAAGGCGAAGGGGCGTGGTCCGCCATCAGCCGCGATCAGGATCCCGAATCGGCCTTTCACGCCCAGTGGGCGGCGAGTCTGGTACGTCAAGTTCTGGAAAAGGTGCGAATCGACTGCATGCGAAGGGGACAGGAGGCGTATTGGGAGGTGTTCGTCCGTCGGGTGGTGCGGCCGAAGCTCTATGGAGAGTCTCCCGAACCCTACGAGCATCTCATCGCCAACTGGAGAATTCTGGACGCCGCCCAGGCGGCGAACATGATGGTGACCGTCAAACGGCGCTTTGCCCGCGCGCTCGTGAAGGAGGCTGAATCGACTGTGACGGATGCATTGGTGACCAAGTCGGAGTTGCAAGATCTTCTGAACCTGCTGGTGCATGATCGATGATTCCTCACTCCCGAACTGAACTCGGAACTGCCCTGGGATGGGCGGTCGAAACCGAATCGGACCCGTCCATGGCCACCGCCGACTGGCTGGTGCAGGATGCGTTTCCACGTGCCCAGGGGGTCTTCGCTCTGGTGAACGATCCGGAGATCCCGGTCGCGATCCTCGTGCAGCTCAAGGACGCCTTCAAAGCCTGGCGGATCATGGGCGAGAATGTCCGCGACCGGAGAATGGCCGCCTACTGCTACGCGCTCGTCATCGCGGCCGGCCTGGTGCACGCCGGTCAGCGGATCAGCAGTCAGTCCGACAGTGCCCTGCTTCGCAGTTTCCAGGCCATCCGTATGGACAAGACCTGTGCCGAACATGTCCGGGGGCTCGTCGATCGGGCCATCCGGATGCTGGGAACCTCGGCGTTCGATTGACCCGCTCCCGCACGGGGGCCGCATCCACTCGCTAAGATGGACCTCCATCACTGCACCACGTCGGTGTCGGGATGCGACCCTCTAGCTGCAGGCAGGTTCACCAGTGAGCAAGTCATTCCAGTGCACGATCATCACCCCCGAGGCCTCCGTCTTCGACGGCGAGGTCACCTACGCCCGCTTTCCCGCGTGGGACGGCCAGTACGGCATGATGGCCGGCTTGTCGCCGCTGCTTTCGAGCCTCGCTCCCGGTGGTTTGCGACTCGATGAGGCTTCGGGCAGTCGATGGTTTCTCGTCGAGGGCGGGTTCGCCCACGTCGTGGGAGAACGTCTGACCATTCTGGCCGAGGCGGTGACGCCGGCCGAGGAGTTGGACGTCGCCGAGGCGGAAGCCACTTTCGCGGAACTTCGCTCCGCGCAGCCGACGGAAGACATGGACATGGAAGAGCTCAATCGCCAGCGTCAGATCGCCCGGGACCGGGTGCACCTGGCACGTCGAAACGCCGGCTTCACGACCGGGGTCTGATCTGTGCGGCGCCACGCCGCCCATACTTTGGTCGGAGGATCCGCCATGGCCGATACGAGTGCGTCCACCACGAATGCGGGTGCAGAGCACTGCGATCTCACTCCGTCGCAGCGAATCGAAGCCGTGTTGATGACGGTCGATCGTCCACTCGGTGATCGGGCCCTGGCGGAGGCCGCCGGAGTCGACGGAGTCGAGGCTTCGATCTCCGAACTCAACGAATCCTACGAATCGACGGGACGGGTCTTCCGCATCGTTCGGGTGGCCAGTGGCTGGCAGGTGATGACCTTGCCGGAGTCGGCTCCGGTCCTGTCGCGACTGCACGCCCAGCGACAGCAGACGCACCTCACTCCCGCAGCGATGGAGACCCTGTCGATCATCGCCTATCGGCAGCCGGTGATGCGGGCCGAGATCGAGGCGATTCGCGGCGTGGCCTGCGGGGAAGTGCTGCGCGGCCTCCTAGAACGTCGAATGATCCGCATCGCCGGACGCGCCGAGGAGCTGGGCCGTCCCATGCTCTACGGAACTACCAAGGACTTTCTGCGGGTGTTCGGACTCTCGGGCATCGATGACCTGCCGGAAGTCGAGGGCCTCAAGCGAAAGCCGGTGCGTCGGGCCGCTTCGTCCGAGCAGGACGCCGAGCCGGAGGCCAGTGATGCCGAGCCGGCGGTCGCGGCGGAGGAACCGAAGGCGTCCGAGCAGGATGCATCGGTGACAGAAGGGGACTGAGTCCCTCGGGTGGTCACATGGCTCGACAGTTGCTTCCGGTCAATGCGCCGATCACCTTCCTGCTGCTTCTCTTTCTGCTTGCGCCCGCGGCCCTGCTGCAGGGCAACAACGTCATCTTCTGGATGCTCGCGGTGCTGATCGCATCGGTGGGTCTGTCGATCCTCGGGAGTCGATTCATGATCCGCGGGCTCACCGTGCGTCGACAACTCCCGGCGCACGGTCGGGCCGGTGAACCGCTGGTGGTGGGCTACGCCGTCACCCGGCGTCGCCGTTCGGTTCCCTGCTTCGGCCTCTTCATCGACGAAGAGCGTGACCCGATGCAGCCCGGGCTGGATCTCGAGCATGCCCGCGGTTGGATTCTGCACGTCGGCGCCGGAGAGACAGTGCACGGCCAGGGGATCATGATCCCCACGTCCCGGGGCAGGCTGGAGTTCGATCGGTTCCGTATCCGAACCAGTTTTCCGTTCGGTCTGATTCGGCGTGCCCGCTCGTTCAGCCAACCCCAGCATCTGCTGGTCTATCCCCAGGTCCACGTGCTGAAGGATCGCGTGCTCGAATCCCTGTCTCCGCAGGGACCCGACGGGCGACGCACGCTCGATCAGAAGGGGCAGGGGGACGACTACTTCGGGATCAAGCAGCTGCGGACCGGTGACAGCATTCGGGACATCGCATGGAAGCTGTCCGCGCATCGCGACGAGCTTCTGGGCATCGAACGGTCGAGTCCGTCCCCACCCCGGGTCCGGATCGTGCTGGATCTCTCGACCCCGACCGACTCGCTGCAGGTGGACGCGGTGGAACGCCCGACCGGACGCATCCTCGAGGAGGACGCCATCAGTCTTGCTGCATCCCTGGTTGCCGCGGCCGTCGAGCGTGAACTCGAAGTGGCGGTGACGGTGCTGGGAACCTCCGACCCCTCGCTTCCGTTCCGCGCCGGGGCCTGGCACGTGCATCGGATCATGACCATGTTGGCGGGCATCGATCTGGACGCCGAGCGGGCCTCCGTTTCGGGGCCCGTGTCGGACATGGAGCATGCGGGGCTGATCGTGGTCCGACCGGATCGGGTACGCCCCCTGAACGCCAGGCAGGACGCCTGGTACCTGACGGCACGACAGCTGTCCGAACTCGTTCGGGAGTCGGGGGCCGGGGTGCCGGTGCGATCGCCACAGCGGGACGATGCCGCGTGAAGCTCGATCGCCTCTATCCCCGTCTGTCGTTCATCCTGGTCTTCACCGCGATCGTGGCGCACTGCATCGCCCAGCAGGAGATCCTGCTCGTGCTTCTTGCCGGCGCCCTGGCGGTGGCCAGTCGATCGGTCTGCGAGGGGCCCCGCGGTCGGGCCCTCCCCCGACCGTGGTCGCTGCTGTTGACGTGTGTCGCGCTGGTCTGGGCCGTGGTTTCGATCGTTCGTGATCCCGCCGCCGCCATCCAGTGCATTGGGACCTTCGTGGTATGGCTCACGCTCATCAAGATGTACGAACGGCGATCGATCGAGAACGAGGCGGAACGTCTGATCCTCAGCCTGCTGCTGATGGTGCTTGCGGCGCTGGTCTCGATCGATCTTCTCTTCGGACTGATGCTCGTGGCCTGGACGGCCCTGGCGATTACGGTGCTGCTGCTCTTCCAGCTGTACCACGGCCAGGAACTGGTGCGGATGCAGATGGGGCAGGTGGTGGATCACGTCGCTCCGGTCGATGTGCCCCGCCGTCCGGTCATGGGCCCGGCCGTGCGGCGCGATTTCCGACGGATCACGGTGGGGCTCATCGCGGTCGGTCTCGCCGTGAGCGTGGCCTTGTTCATCGCGGTGCCGCGCTCCCTGACCACGACCTTCGCCCAGGGAAACGGCCAGTCCGACACGGCGGTCTCGGGATTCACGGATCGTGTCGATCTGGGTGGCGACACCCGCATCACGCTGTCCGAGGAGCAGGTCATGACGGTCGGCCTCCAGGCCTGGGACGGTTCGTTCATCCAGCAGTCCGAACCGCTTCGCCTGCGTGGTTCGGTGCTCGACCGTTCGGTGGGTGAGGGGGTATGGGAATCGGGTGAACAGCGTGCGGACTGGGAGTACGAGACCGAGCCGGACATCTGGCAGCTGCTGGAACTCTCGAGCGGTCGGTCCCGGCCTGCGCCCGAAAAGACCGTCCTCCAGATCTTCGATCTGCAATCGCCCCTGGACACCCTGTTCTCGATGTCGCTGCCGATCGAGATCCGCACTCCCAATCGGATGGGACTCGAGTTCAACCGGCACACCGACACCCTGAGTGTCACGGGCGATCAGGCACCGCTGCACTACGAGATCCGGGCCAAGCCGGGGCCGCCCACCGGCGTGATCGCCCGTCGTGGCTGGTACCGGTACCAGAACCCCGTGGTACGGGATGTGGCGGAGGAGGTGCTTCGGCAGGCCGAGATCCCGCTTCGCCGACCCCGCACGCCGGCCGAGGCGTCGCAATGGAACCGCCGGGCTGCCTTCGCGTTCGAGGCCTTCCTGACGTCGCGTGTCTTCCGGTACACCCTTGAACTGGATCGTCTGCAGCGTCCGGCGTCCGCGGACGGGCTGGATCCCGTGGAGCGATTCCTGCTGGTGGATCGCGCCGGGCACTGCGAGTACTTCGCCGCGGCCTTCGTTGCTCTCTGCCACGTGGTCGATGTGGATGCCCGCATGGTCACCGGCTTCGTCACCGATCGCTACGATCCCCTGATCCAGCGCTACGTGGTACTCATGGCCGACGCCCACGCCTGGGCGGAAGTCGAGCTCGTTCCCGGCACATGGACCACCTTCGATCCCACGCCGCCGGCGTGGACGCCCGTCGGGCGTCAGCAGCCGCCGAGCTTTGCCCAGCGGGCGAGCTGGATCTACGGCTGGTTCGAACACGCCTGGCAGTCCAACGTGCTCGGCTACGACGTCCAGAAGCAGGTGGACATGGTCGATGCGGTCGAACCGTGGTGGCGATCGTCCGCCGGTTCCGTGTTCGGTCGTGTGGGCGACTTCTTCGTCTCCGTGAATCTCGCCTTCGGCTTCGGTCTCGGCGGCTACATCTGGATGGGTGTGGTGCTGGTGATCGTGGTGCTCTTCGTCGTGGCCTGGCGTCTGAGCCGTCGCCGGCATCGGCGTGTCCTCGATGCGGTTTCGCTTCCCAGGGGATCCGCCCGCGCCGATCGCGAGGTGGCCCGTCGCTACGCGTTCTACGTCGACGGATTGCACCGGCTCTCGGTGGCCGGATATGCCAAGCCCGAGTGGCAGTCGCCGGCGGAGTTCGCCTCGGACCTTGCCGAGTCTCGTCCCGATGCGGCGGATCCGATGCGACGGATCGTCGACCGGTTCTACGCGATGCGCTTCGGTGGCCAGCCGCCGGCCTCGGACCATGCGGAGGTGACCGAACGTGCCCTGCGTGAACTGTCCGATGCATTGGATGCAGGTCCATGAGTATCTGGCTGGGTGGCGATGAACCGCACGAACCGATCATTGCGAAGGCTCAGGAGGACTGGCTTCGTCGCTGGGGAGATCGCCCGCCGGCGCGGGTGCTCGATCTGGGGTGCGGTCACGGGCGAAGCATGATGCCGCTCGCCGAGATGGGGCACGAGGTGGTCGGGGTCGACAACGACGAGGCCTGCCTCGAGGCGTGTCGGGTCCGGTCCCGTGCCTCCGGCATCGAGCTGCGACTGGAATGCTTCGACTTTCTCGCCGACTGGCCGGACGACGCGGTGGACTTCGATCTGATCTGTTGCCTCGGCAACACCTTCATGCTGGTGGACACGGACGAAGCGGCGGTGGCTCTTCTGCGTCGGTGCGCAGCGCAGCTCACTCCGGGCGGCATCGTCCTGCTCGACGATCTGTCCGGGCTCTTCGTGCCCGAGGTCGAATCCGGCAACTGGCAGACGGGACTGTCGGAGGACGGTTCCCTGCAGTTCATCTGGTCCGAGCGCGAAGACGTGTTCACCGTTCGCAGTGGGGAGGACGTCGATCCGGAGCGGTGGACCATCGATTCCACCGACGTGCCGTTGCGGCTGTGGCGGCAGTCCGCCCTGGAGCGGGTGGCGGCGGAGGCCGGGTTATCGGTCGTCACCGTCGAGCCCGGGGCAGCCGTGCTGGTCATGCGTTCTGGAAGGGCTGTCGCGGCGGATTGAGCGTCCAAACTCGTGACGGACTCGCGTTGTACCGGTTCAGCGGGTGTCCGGGCGGGCCGATACATCTCCCGGACCGCGGTTGAGCGGATGACCAGGGGAGTTGGACATGCCAGCACAACGATCACGCACTACGGGTTGGCGACGCTGCCTCGAGCAGATTCGTCAGCGGAATGGATCGATTGAAATCGCCATCGAAGGCCCCGCCGGGGAAGCGCCGGCCGGGGGGGACCTGCTGTTCCGATCACGGGTCCTGCATGTGGGCGGCGACGAGTTGTGGATCGAACCGCCGACGACGCTCGGCGAAGCGATCACCATCGAGTCCGGAATGCGCCTGGTGGGCATCATGGCCATCGGTCAGAACCGC
>MDTD01191990.1_pt1 | contig 10534 bp, 9 predicted proteins | sample 811221 | NCBI WGS metagenome assembly MDTD01 (sample SAMN05326646, study PRJNA326480) | marine metagenome | isolation source: seawater | place: Pacific Ocean: South West | collected 2011
AATAGTAAAAATATTGATAAACTATCAAATCAATTTGAAAATGTTTTAGCATGTTTTGAACTACATATAGAACAAGGGATTACTCTAGAAAATAAAGGTATTGATATTGGAATAGTTGAGTCAATGCCAAACATATCAAGACATAAAATTTTAATCAAAGGACAGGCTGGGCATAGTGGAACAACTTTAATGGAAAATAGAAATGATGCTTTAGTAACAGCATCGAAATTGATTGTATTTATAAATAATTTAGCCAAAAAAATTTCACTAAGAGATAACAGACATTTTGTTGCAACAGTCGGAAAAATTGAAGTTTCTCCAAATTACGTGACAATTATTCCCTCTGATGTCGAATTTATAATAGATTTAAGAGTTGTTAACGAAACATCTAGAGAATTTTTTTTTAAAGAAATAAACAAAGAAATTAAAAAAATTAAAAAATTAGAAAATTTTACGATTAATTTTCAAGATCTTATGTTTTCGCCTTATGTAGAGATGAGCCAAGTTATTAATGAAAGTTTAAAAAAATCAGCAAATGATTTAAATTATAGATTTGTATCGATGGATAGTGGAGCAGGACATGATACGGCTCATTTGGCAAAAGTTTCAAAAGCGTCAATAATTTTTATTCCATGTAAAAATGGTCTAAGTCATTGTCCAGAGGAATACACAAATAGTATAAATATTAAAAAAGGTTCGGAGGTGATTTTAAAAAGTATATTAGACTTAAAAGAAAATTATAATGAAACAAGATTATAATTTCTAAAATTTACTTTATAAAGCTTATTTCTTTGATGATCAATTCAGCTCTATAGTCTTTCCCGAAAGCTACAATTGCAACAGACTTTATATTTTTAGGGTTAATCTCTTTTGGTAAGAGATACCCGGATCTTTTAAAATTTTTTATTGGCAACACAAAGTTTTTAAAATTATTTTCAACCACAAATGATGATTGATAATATTGCCAAGGCAAAATTGTAAAAGTAGTTCTTAAATGAATAAAGTATTTTTCATTATTCCCTCTAGCTTGAACCATTAAATTTTTTACTTGATTTAAGTTAACGTTATTTAAATTTCTCCTTATTTGAATAAAACCACCATTGTTTTTTGTAGATACATTTCCAGTCAGAACTATAGTAAAATCTTTGCCTATTTTTTTATAATTAAATTCACCCTCGGAAACACCTCCCATAACTTGATCTGTTATTATCTTCCAGTCCCCATTTGAGGTGAATTTATCAATAAAAACAGTTTCTGAATTTGAACTAAAACTCATGGATAGAATTATAATAGTAAAAATAAATTTCTTATACATAGATTCTTAAAAATTTTATTAGTCTTTATTGTCAAATAAATTTACCTTACAATAAAATAATAAAATTGAGAAAAAATTAATGAAAGCAATAATTGAACACAGAACTGTTCCTAACAACTTTTTAGGAGAGCTTATAGAGACACCTGTTGAAAGTTCAAGCACAGTTCTTAGACAAAACCTTGATAAAGACGGATATTTATTTTTAAGAAACGTCGTAAATCAAATTGATGTTGAAAAAGCTAAAATTGAAATTTTTAAAAAATTACATGAAATTAATGAAATAAAAAATCCTTTTAAAGAAGGTATTGCCTCAGGTGAATCAAAAAGAGATCAAATTTATAAAGATAGAGGACAATTTTGGAAGTTAATGAGTGAACTTGATGTTTTAAGAAGAATAACTCATGGCAATGAGCTAAAATATATTTTTGATAAAATTTTTGGGTTACCTTCGGTCGGTTTCGATTATATTTTTTTAAGACCCGTATCGAATGGAAAATCAACAAATATGCATTGTGATGCAGGATTTTTTACAAGAAAAACAAAAAAAGTTTTAACTTGCTGGCTAGTGTTTACAGAAATATCTATAGATAGAGGGCCACTATTTATAATTGAAAATTCTCATAACTTTGAAGATATTAAAAAAGAGTTTTTAGATTTTGACGTAGCAATTCATAATGATAAAAAAGCCATGATTGATATAAATCCTATAGAATTTGCTAAAGATAGAAATTCAAAAATTTTAACATCTTATTTTAAACCTGGTGATGCTCTTATATTTGGAATGCACACATTACATGGAACTTTTCAAAATCACGCAAAAGATAATAAAATAAGATTAACATGTGATATTAGATTCCAACCTGAAAGTGAACCAAAAGATTCAAGATACTTTGGAGTCAATCCCGGGGGCACTACAGGAATAGGTTATGGAGAGCTTAATAGTGCAAGGCCTTTGAATGAAGACTGGCACAGCAGATGATTTTATTTTTTATTTATTGAGTTGGAGTATATTTTGGATTTTAACCTTTCAGAAGAACAATTATCACTACAGTTAAAAGCAAGAATTTTTGTAGAAAAATATATTAAAAAAGAAGCTATTATAAGAGATAAAATTCAAAATGCTAAAGATAGAATTCCATGGGATTGGATAAAGTTAGCTGATCAAGAAGGGTTTAGAACTATGGGTATTCCAAAAGAATATGGTGGTACAGACCAAAGTATTTTAAACATGTGTATAGTTGGAGAAGAGTTTGGTGCAGGTGATTTAGGATTTGCAGTGATAATGGATCAATGTTGGAAAATGTCTCATTTGTTCAAAGATGCAATGAATAAAGAACAAAAAGAAAGATTCATACCAAATTTTGTTAAGGACCCTATCGCTACTACTGCTATAGGAATTACTGAACCTGAAATAGGTTCTGATCATCAAGGATATTTTGATCACAAAGATATTGGTATGAAAACTACAGCTATTAAAGAAGGAAATGAATACGTATTAAATGGAACAAAACATTATATTTCTAATGGTTGTATGGCAAAGCTTTATTTTATTACAGCTAGAACTGATACTTCAAAGCCATTAAATGAAGCAGGAGCAGTTTTTATAGTACCAAGTGATACTTTAGGTTTTGAAAATGATTTTTTTCATGAAAAAAGTAGCCAAAGGCTAGCAACTAACGGGTGCTTTCATCTTAAAAATTGCAGAATTCCGGAAAAAAATATTCTTCTAGGAGAAGGTAAATTAGTTGAATTAAGAAGTAAATATATGCCAGGAAGTAAAGCAGAAGCAGCTGCAACTGTTTTAGGAGTTGGAAGAGCTGCTTATGAATATGCTTTAAATTATGCAAAAAAAAGGAAACAAGGTGGTAAGTTTATAATCGAACATCAAGCTATTTCATTAATGTTAGCAAAAATGATAATGTTACTTGATGGTGCTAGGCTTCAAATTTGGAAAGCCGCATGGCTTGCTGATACCTCTCATCAAGATGCAAGAATTCAAGGACTTATAGCAAAGGTTCGAGCTTCCGAGGCTGCTTTTGAAATATGTACTCTTGCTACAGAAATACTTGGTGGAGCAGGTATTATGTATGATCATCCAGTTGAAAAATATCTTAGGGATGCAGTTAGTTTTCTTCATTCTGATGGTACAAACCAGATTTGTTCTCTTAGGGTAACACAAGCGTTATCATTAAATAATAAAACAAAAATATATGGATTTTAGAAGATAGACTAAATTATTTATAATATTTTCATTAAGCTTGTAATTTCTTTATCCTTAATATTTATTTCCTCTAAACTTTCGGCTGTATTTTTTAAGTATTCTCTACAACTTCCTAAAAAACCAGAAGCCTTTGATATCATACTAATTTTTTTATAATAACATTTTTCTTTGAAATAATTTTTATGATTTTTGTCAACTGTAAAAGCTATTGCTTTAACTCGACTTCCATTTTTTAAGTGAGCGTTGAGCAATTTGGGAACATAGGCTTTTGTCACCATTTCTCTCTTAAACAGAATATCTATATTTTTTAAAGCATTTTTTTTCTTTAGTTTAAATAAGATCCCTTTACATGAACCGCCTTTATCTAATCCAAGCATTAATCCTGGATTTTCATAAGATCCTCTTCCAAGTTTTGTTAGCATACAAAAACTTCTGTGAAATCCATATATTTTTCCATAGAGTTGTTTTTCAAAATCTATAGTTGGATTCCACAATAAAGATCCATAAGCAAAAACATATAAATCTTTATTTTGAATTGTAGGAGACAATATTTTATTTCTTTCTTGAATGAGTTCCTTATCGGATAATACTCTATCACTTCCTTCAATTTTATTTATAAATTCTCTTATATATCCATCGCTAATATTATTTTTTGTAAGCTTTATTTTTCCATTATTTAGTTTTTTTGTAGTTTTCATTTTTTAAAAAGACTTGAGTTAATTACTCTATGTGGGTACGGGATTTCAATTCCTGCGTTATCAAGTGCAGGTTTTAATTTTCTCATTAAGTCTGTATATAAATTATACCAGTCATTAGTACTTGCATACAATCTTAATCTTACAGTTATTGCACTATCATCGTAGCTCATAACAAGAAATTGTGGTTCCTTTGGTTTTCTTAAAACTCTTTTATCTTCAGCTAGTTTTAAAAGTGTTTGAGATGCAAGTTCGAGGTTTGTATCATAATGGATTCCAATATCAACATCTATTCTTCTAGTATCATAATGAGAATGATTTTTAATTGTATTATTCCAAATACTTGAATTTGGAATTGATACAAAAACATTATCAAAAGTATTTATAATTGTTGTAAATAATCCCACCTCTTTGATTGTCCCAGAGATATCCGAAGTTTCAACCCAATCGCCTCTTTTAAAAGGTCTTAATAACAAGAGCATAACGCCTGCTGCAACATTTGATAATGTTCCTTGTAAAGCAAGACCAATTGCCAAACCAGCAGCACCTAAAACTGCAATTATCGATGTTGTTTGAACACCAAATTGGCCAAGTACTGCAATCATCGTAAGTACAATAATACCGTATCTAACAACATTACCAATAATGGGAACAATAAGTGGATCAAGTTTATTAAATTTTTCTAAATTATTTCTTACAATTCTACCAAGTTTACCAGCTAGATAAAAACCTAGAATTAATATTAGAGCAGCTCCAATTATTTGCCCAGTGTAAGAGACTGAAATCTCAACAAAATTTTGAATAATATTGCTCAAAATTTCTATGTCTAATTCAAAATTATTTTTATTCACTTTTTCCCCTAAAAGAGTTAATAAGATAATACTGATAATTATATACTATACATTATAAGATATTTTATATAACAAAAATTTTGTAAGTTATTGACCATGAAATTAATAGATATCCATATTTCTAATCACAAAGTTTATTCTACGAAAGATTTTAATTCTAAAGTCGTAGTAGCGATTGGTAATTTTGATGGATTACATAAAGGGCATAAAAAACTCTTACAAGTTGCGAAAGATGAAGCATTTAATCGCAAATTACCATTCGGTATAATTACTTTTGATCCTCACCCAAGAGATTTTTTTTCAAATTCAAATACTAACTTTTTATTAACAGACTTTTTAGAAAAAAAAAGATTATTTAAAAATTTTGGAATTGATTATTTTTTTAGGGTAAAATTTAGTGACGATTTAAGAGTTTTAAGCCCAGAAAATTTTATCAGTTTAATTTTAAAAAATTCAATAAATACAGATTGTATTTTTGCTGGTAAAAACTTCAAATTTGGTAAAAATAGAGAAGGTTCGTTTGAAAACAAATTTATTTTTCAAAAATTTAATATAGAGGCTAAAACTTGTGCTCTATATAGCAATGAAAATGATCAAATAGTCAGCTCGGAATTAATAAGAAAATCAATCTTAAATTTAGATTTTAAATTTGTTAAATTGTGTTTAGGTAGGAATTGGGCATTGACTGGGAACATTGAAAGAGGTGATCAAAATGGAAGAAAACTTGGATTTGCAACGGCAAACTTGGAATTAGTTAAAACTTTAAATCCAAAGTTTGGTGTTTATTTTACAAGCACAAGAATCATGAAACAAGATGGTAGTGAATTCACTTCTGAAAATTTGCCATCAATATCAAATTTTGGTGTTAGGCCAACATTAGATGGGCAAAAAAAACTTTTTGAAACACATATTCTTGATTATGAAAAATTTTTTAAAAAAAATGAAATTTATGATTGTAGAATATTTGTGGAAATTTTAGGTTTTTTAAGAGAAGAAAATAAATTTAAATCTTTTAAAAGCTTAAAAAACCAAATATTAAAAGATGTAGTAAAAGCAAAATTATTTCATGAAAATAATTAATGAAATTAATCCTAAAAGTGTTATTACGTAATAATAGATTAGAGGTTTCTAAAAATGTCTGGATATAAAGATACTGTATTTTTGCCCAAAACAACTTTTTCTATGCGAGCAAACTTGCCTACAAAAGAACCTGAAATTTTAAAATTTTGGAAAGACGTTGATATATACTCGAAATTAAGGAATGCAAGAAAAGGTAAAGAATTATTTGTTTTGCATGATGGTCCACCTTACGCAAATGGAAATCTTCACATAGGTCATGCTTTAAACAAGATTTTAAAGGACATAATTAATAGGACTCAATCTATGCTTGGCAAAGATGCAAATTATGTTCCTGGATGGGATTGTCATGGTCTCCCTATTGAATGGAAAATAGAAGAAAATTATAGAAAGAAAAAAAAGAACAAAGATGAAGTACCGACAATAGCTTTTAGAAAAGAGTGTAGAGAATTTGCAGATAAATGGATGAAAATTCAGAGTGTAGAATTTGAACGACTAGGCGTGTGTGGTGATTGGAAAAATCCTTATTCAACTATGAAGTTTGAATCTGAAGCAAAAATAATGACAGAAATCGGAAAGTTTTTAATGAATGGGGGACTTTACAGAGGTGTTAAGCCAGTCATGTGGTCTAGTGTTGAAAAAACTGCACTAGCCGAAGCTGAAATTGAGTATCATGAACATAAAAGTACAACCATATATGTTAAATTCTCTGTTAATAGAACAGAAATTGAAGATTTAAAAAATTCTAGTATTATTATTTGGACAACCACACCTTGGACCATTCCAGGAAACAGAGCAGTTGCCTATAAAGGTGATCTGAAATATTTGTTGATTGAAGTTTTATCAACAAAAGACGACTCTATTGCTAAAATATCTGATAAAATATTAGTCGCAGAAGATCTAATAAATAGTTTTGTAGAGGAAACCTCTATTGATAAGTTCAAAATAAAGGTAAAATTAAATGGTAAAGATTTAGCAGGAACAATTTTAAAACATCCTTTGTTTAAAGCTGGGTATGATTATGATGTGCCTTTGTTAGAAGCTGATTTTGTCACAACTGATCAAGGAACAGGTTTTGTACACATTGCACCTGGTCATGGAGCAGATGATTTTGAGCTTGGAAAAAAATATTCTTTACCAACAACCGAAACTGTGGAAGATAATGGCTATTTAAGAGAAACTTTACCATTATTTGGTGGTTTGCACGTTCTTCGTGATAACGAAAAAATGGCAGACATTTTACATAAACATGAATGTCTTATTGGGCGAGGAACTATTAATCATTCTTATCCACATAGTTGGAGATCTAAAGCACCATTAATTTTTAGGACAACACCACAATGGTTTATATCAATGGATGAAAATGATTTAAGACAAAAATCATTAAAAAGTATCTCCAAAACAAATTTTTTTCCACCACAAGGAGCAAATCGTTTATCAAGCATGATAAAAAGTAGACCTGATTGGTGTATATCAAGACAAAGAGCTTGGGGTGTTCCAATTGGAATTTTTTACAATAAAAAAACTCTTGAACCTTTAAGAGATCAAGAAGTCTTGGATAGAGTTGTTAAGTCGTTTAAGGAGCATGGTGCGGACGCCTGGTATAAATTCGAATCATCTTATTTTCTTGGAGAAAAGTATAAAGAAGAAGATTACACAAAAGTTACTGATATAGCTGACGTATGGTTTGATTCTGGATCTACTCATTCATATGTTCTTGAAGAACGAAATGACCTTAAATGGCCTGCTTCATTATATTTGGAAGGAACAGATCAGCATCGTGGTTGGTTTCATTCTTCATTACTAGAATCTTGTGGAACTAGAGGTGTTGCTCCTTTTGAGGCAGTTTTAACACATGGATTTGTATTAGACGAAAATGGTAGAAAAATGTCCAAATCATTAGGAAATGTAACTTCTCCACAAGATGTGTTAAAGGAGTATGGTGCTGATATTTTAAGATTATGGGTAATTGGCTCGGATTACTATGACGACTTAAGAATTGGAAAAGAAATTTTAATAAGACATGCTGATCATTACAGAAGATTAAGAAATACTTTAAGATATCTCTTAGGAGCTTTATATGACTTTCATGAAGAAGAAATTATAGATTATTCAAAAATGCCTGAGATTGAGAGATGGGTCTTAAATGAAGTTTACATATTATCACACAAAATTAGTCAATTTTCTCAAAATTATCAACTAAGTGAAATTTATAGAGAAGTTTATGATTTTTGTAATAATGAATTATCATCATTTTATTTTGATATTAGAAAAGATACTTTATATTGTGCTGGTTATGATAGCATTGAAAGAAGAGCGTGCAGAACTGTTATGAATATCTTGTTTAATAGTATTTGTACTTGGTTGGCTCCAATACTTTGTTTTACAACCGAAGAAGCATGGAAAACTAAATATATTAATAAAAATGAATCTGTTCATTTACAAGAATATTTCAAATCCAATGAACATTGGAATGATAACAGTTTATCAAAAAAGTGGGAAATAATTAGAGAGTTAAGATTAAAAGTAAACAATAAAATTGAAGAGAAAAGAAGAGAGAATTTAATTGGATCTAGTTTAGAAGCAAAAATTACTTTAGAAGTTTCTGACTATTTTTATAAAATTTTAAGTACTTTGAATTTATCAGAAATATTTATTTGTTCTAAAGTAGATTTGAAAATCTCAAATGATCTTAAGAATAATGATACTAAAGTAGATTGTGAAAAAGTATCTGGGTTAAAATGTGATAGATGTTGGAAAATTTCAGATGATGTAAAAATTGACACTTCACTGTGTGTAAGGTGTTCAAGTGTGATTGATACTTTAAAATAAGATGAACTTTAAAAAATTTTTAATAAGTGTAATTCTAATTTTGTCTTTAACTATAATATTAGACCAAATTACAAAATATTTGGCTTTTATTTTCTTATTTAAAGATAACGTAGTCTTAATAATAAATGATTTTTTAAATTTTAGACCAGTTTGGAATGATGGAATTTCTTTTGGGATGTTTCAAGGTTATGGTAATTTAAGCAGAGCTATTTTTATAATAATAGCTTTAATTATTAGTTTTTGGATTATAATCTATTCTAAAAAATTAAAAAATACTAGTTTTATCGGTTATAATATGATTGCGGGTGGTGCTATTGGAAATGTTATAGATAGAGTAATTCATGGTAAGGTGATTGATTTTATAGATTTTCATTTTAGGGGATATCATTGGCCAACATTTAATATAGCCGATAGTTTTATTTTTATAGGTGTGTTATTATTTTTATATAACGAATTAATATTTTTAAAGGTTAGAAAAAATGACTAGTTTTATTTTTGTTTTAAAAAAAATAAGTATAATAACCCTAGTTATATTGTATAGTTTATATAATTCAGGATGTTCAGATTTCAGGCAAGCAATTGGAAAAGAAAAATTTATTCCAAACGAATATTCATTTTTAAGCACACCTAAACTCATAATGCCACCAGGGTTGACTAATAAAGATAATATTATTCAAAGAGGTGGTTCTATAAATAAAATACCTGAACTAAATTTGAAAAATAAAAATAATAAATCAGGATTTGAATATTTATTTGACTTTAATTTAATTACAGATGATATAAGGAAAATTGTTGATGATGAAACTTTAGGTATTAGTAGAAGTGAAAGAACTGGCGTGGATATTCTTTTAGGTGATAATCCAGAAGTTGGTGTATACTTGGATTCTGAAAAAGAAACATTACGAATTAAAAATAATAAAGAGAAATCTCTTCTAAGTAACCCTTCGCCCTCTGTTAATACTACTGATAGTAAGAGCCATTTAATTAAATAAGAAACTATGGAGATTAGAACACTTCCTGATTTTTTAATTAATCAAATTGCAGCAGGAGAAGTAATAGAAAGACCTGCATTCATTATAAAAGAGCTTATTGAAAACGCTATAGATGCTAAAGCTACAGAAATTAATATTATTGTTAAAGGTGGTGGAAAAAAAGAAATAATTGTTTTTGATAATGGAATTGGTATGACTTCTGATCAGTTGAAGCTTTGTATAGAAAGACATGCCACGTCTAAGCTTCCTAAAAATAATTTAAATGACATCAAATTTCTAGGTTTTAGAGGTGAAGCACTACCTTCAATTGCATCTATAAGTGAATTAAAAATAGAAAGTTGTAGAAAAGAGCTAAATGATGGCTGGTGCATCAAATTGAAAAACAATCAGGTTATCGAATTCTACCCTTCGTCTATAAAATTTGGAACGAAAATAACAGTAAATAATATATTTCAAAATGTCCCTGCTAGACTTAAATTTTTAAAATCTAATCAAGTAGAAAATAAAAATTCATTACAAATTATAAAAAAAATAGCCTTAGGTCATCCTGA
>MDTD01028987.1_pt1 | contig 10533 bp, 14 predicted proteins | sample 811221 | NCBI WGS metagenome assembly MDTD01 (sample SAMN05326646, study PRJNA326480) | marine metagenome | isolation source: seawater | place: Pacific Ocean: South West | collected 2011
CGTTTGGAATAGATACATCTCATAACTACATCTGTCTCTGATTCTTGAAACAAAGAATGTACCTTACGACTGCAGTCAATGGTTGGTATGTAGGCATAATCTATTTTTTCATATCCATCATCATTTCGCAAATACAATTCGTAAATTTCAGGTTTGGAATGTTTGACTAGTTTGAAGTTCACCGTTTTCTTTGATTGTGTTTGATTGAAAGTATCGCCTTTTTGAATCAAATACAATATATTGGAATAATTCACATTCAACGGAACAAAGTAAAATCCTCGGAGATTGTAATTCAATGTTTGAGAATACGTTTGATACATAGTTTCCAAATCTTCAATCTCAAAATAAAACTTAACATACAATGGACATATGTCTTTATCACTTTCCGTAAATTGTTTCTCAAGTACATCATGTATCGTTTGAATACGATCAATCACTCCCACTTTTTTCTGATATTTCTCATTTTTGTAATAGTAGATATCTCCTAACATTAACTGCCATTGATTAGATTTATCTCGAATTAATTCAGTTTCAAATAACGTACCAGAATACAAACTTGTCTCAAATTGTAAATGAACGACAAACATTTTAGGCAATGAATGTCCCGTGTTTATCTTTTTGTCAATCAACAAACTGTAATTGATGTGATTGATTTGAGTTAAAAATAAGAGGTAAGGAGATCCCGATGTTTTGAAACAAGCAATATGTGGATTGTTCAAATTTTGTTTGTATTGTTCATTGAATATTTTTGCATAGCGACTGTTAAAGTTGAGTCCGGTTCTGGTTTGAATATCCTGAAGAATGTATTGTTTGAGTTCATTGGAAACAATATTGTCGACTCGTTGATTGCAAAAATTAGTTTGGTGAATATCTCGAGGATCCATCTTTCTATGTACATAGTTGGATAGTTTTAAATAATTCCAAAGTAAAATACAAGAATAGATAAGACTATACTTATACCAAGTACGATAAGTAAATATAATTCGGAATTAGGATGATGTTTCCACAGATCCGGACCTCTATTTTTGATTGTATTTCCTAAATAAGCTAAGATAAATCCCATCAACAAAAATGTAAAATTGATTTTGGATAATCGTTCTGTATGTCTACTTTGTGTTTCATTATGTAGAGTATCAACATAGTCTTTCAATAAATCAATTTGACCATTCAACTCACTTGTATCTAGTTTTTCGAGTTTGAATTCATGATCATGTTTGATCAGAAACCGTTTCGCACTGTGCAATTCATCACTAATTTGATTGACTGAATAACTATCTAAATTCGAATCAATTTCATACAATGTATCCACATACGATTGATACGTTTGTTTTAACGTTGACATTTATACTATATACATATATAATAAAATGTCGGACGATCACTTATTTGACCACCAAGACTGGAAAAAGATCATTTTTCATAGCAAAGAAAAGAAACAACCTACTTCTAAAATATCGGTTACAAAGCAAAATACGAATACTTCCAAAAAGTTAGACAAACAAATTGAAGAAGGAAACTTAACCCACAAACTGTTTCCAAGAGACTTCTGTCAAAAACTTCAAAGAAAACGGTTAGAATTGAAACTAACTCAAAGACAAATGGCTCAAGAATTAAACATCACACCGAATGCGTTAAGTGATATTGAACGGGGTGTGCATCCTTACAATTCACAAGTGAACAATAAAATCAAGAGAATTTATAATATTTAGTATATATATATGGAACATATCTTACAAATTAGTCTCTTCTTACTCTTCCTTTTATTCGCTTACTTGACTTACAAAACTTCGACGTTTATACAAGTCGAACAACCTACAATTGATATTCATGTAGATGACAAGAATAAACAACCGGTTCAAGTCCAAGTGAGAACGAGACCTACCGTATCTCAAACACCCAAACCTACTCCTGTTGACAAATACAAAGATTGGAGACAAGGTTGGTTAGGTAGAAATATACCCATCAAAAGTTGTTATCAAAATTGTCAAGGGTTACGAACAGGGGAATACAGACGCTGTAGTGAATCGTGTGTCAGTCAAGACACTTTTGGTCAATAATACTTAAACATCATAAGCCAATATATATCAACAAACACGATGTTGGTGTATCAAACCGTGGATAGAAATGAAATTCATATATTCACTCGTGATTTATCAGAACGAGTCAATGTTAACTTGAAACACAAAATTGAAGATTATGATAAACAATCTCAAATTACGATCCCTAAAAAGAAAGGAAAGAAAGGAAAACAACCCAAAAAAAAAGATCTAATAATCGCGGAACAAACAAAAAAGAGATATGAAAAACAAAGAGAACTAGACAAACAACGAATTCAAGGATATATGAAACGAAATGAGTTTTCATTATCATCTATGATGTCTTTTTTAAATTTATTGATCACTCAGGAAGAAAAGAACCACTTTCAATTTTTAATGTTAGCTCAATTTTGGTCTCAGAAACCAAAACCCATGGAAAAGGTCTTGAGTTTATTTTTCCAATTACAAGGCAAAACACAGACTCCAGACGAGGTATCACTCTTATCTAAAATAGAATCCAAAATCAATGGATATGAATACAATTTGTATATGTTGAAACATTTAGGACATCAATTACCTCCACTGAATTATTGGGAACAAACCTTCAAATTTGATGACTGGCAAATTGAAGCCATTCAAACCATTCGTCATCGTAACTCATTGATTGTGAAAGCTCCCACATCTTCGGGAAAATCATTGATTGGATACTCAGCCGCAGTATTTCACAAACGAATTTTGTATTTATGTCCATCAGAACCTGTCGCATACCAAGTGGGATCTCATTTCATCAAAATGAACAAGAAAGTTCATTTCTTGTTAAATAACATTGGACATTTTGGATATGATGACAAATGCAATGTCTTTGTAGGGACACCCACCTATGTCGAAGATTATTTGTATCGGATTGAGTTGCGATTTGATTACGCTGTCTTTGATGAAATTCATGAATTAGATCATTCGTATGAAAATTTGATCAAACTGATTGAATGTCCCTTTGTAGCTTTGTCAGCCACAATCAGTAATACCGAAGATATCGTTACTTTGTTCAAAAATATTCATCCCAAACAAACGATTCATACAATCACATATGGTAAACGATTCATCAATACGCAACGTTGGGTATGGACAGATAAAATCTTACGCAAAATACATCCCCTGGCTTGTTTCACAACTCCTCAAGAAATCATAGATATTGATTTGAAAATGACACCGAATGATGTTGCGATGTTGTGGGAAGCAATTGAAACCGAATTTGATCGATTTGATTATGATCAAGAGTTTGATATACATGACAGTTTAGAAGACTATATTGAGACTTTGTCTCCAGATAGTTATTTTCAATCGAATCAAACATTACTTAGTTTGGATAAAGTTCAAGTCTATGAATCGTTTTTGAAATCACAACTCGTATATTTAAACTCGTTTTTTCCAGATCAAATACAGGCTATCTTTCAATCGTTTCATTTCAAAGTCAATCATCAACCGGGATTGATAGACTGTTTGAATCAATGCAAACAAAAATCGATGTTCCCTATGTTGATGTTTAATACAAGCGATGATGTTTGTTCCAAGATTTTCACTCAATTATATGAAGATTTAGTTCGATTAGAAACAGACCATCACCCCTATCATTATCAACTATTGGAAAAAAAGCAAGCGTTTTATTTACAATACAATCAACGAAGAAAGCAACTCGCTCAAACTTTGGTTCCTCCACGAAATTCAGATCCCAATGATTTTTTGAAAACAAAGTTGGATCAATTTGATAGAGACCAAATGTCCACCTATGTTCAACTCATGATTGATTATTATCAAACATTAAAAGAACGGGTCGAAGAAAGTGATGTACCTGCAAAACTGAAACAGATACAGATGGAGAATTTGGATCAGGGATTGACTCAATTTATGAAATCTCCGGATTTAACCTATCAAGATATCTATCAAAAACATCCAGACTATTGTTACAATATATCCGAACCCATGTCAGGAGCCAAAATCAAAGAAATACGATCTGAAATATCTCAATCGTTAGGATTCTCGATTCCGTATGAACATCCTATGTTTCAAATGTTGAAACGGGGTATTGGATTGTATATTGAGTCTTCTCCCGAACGATATCGTCGGTTGTTACAAACCTTATTGATTCACAAAGATATTGGAGTGGTCATATCCGGTAAATCATTAAGTACAGGTATCGATATGCCAATCAAATCAAGTTGTATTTTAGGGTATGAAGAAACAACATTGACAACCTCTGACTTTTTGCAAATGTCAGGTAGAGCGGGAAGACGAGGTCACGATACAAGTGGAAATGTATTGTTTTACAATGTGGATTATGAAACATTGGTGAAAGGAGGATTGCCTAAAGTCGAAGGAAGTCAAACGCCTATTTATACACACTATCGATGTTTACCTCAAATCAATTTAGAACCTGTATTTCACAATTTTTTGAATTCGGAACGTACCTGTATACAAACTCCAGATTATATGACAAAATCAACAGAATCTAGATTAATTTGGAAATTACGAGACTATCCAACGTATCATGAATTTATGACACGTTTCCAACGTCCCTTTCAAACAAGTCACCCTCAAGATCAACTTCGCGAGTTATTTGAAACGTGTTTGCTTTTGTTTCCTGAAGACTCGGAAAGTTTGCTCACAAGTTGGAAACAAACTAACTATCATCGATTGTACCCTCGTTTGATTCAAGTTGTCATAGATTTGTACAATCATCAAAAAGATAAACGAGACCGAATTATGGAATTGTTTGAACAAATGAAACGAATGATAACAAAACAAAATGGCTTCCAACTAATTTAATATGTTAGTATAGTATATATGTTGATTCAAGATTTAGAAAAAGACGATATAGTGAATCGTTTAGTTGACAGAATTATTGAATGCCCTCATTTCAAAGAAAAATGTGAACGTCATTTTCAAGAAATATTTGAAGATGGACAAGTGGATGGAGATGATATACCGATTATTATCAATTTAGTGTTGACAATTTACAACAATTACAACAAAATAAAAATTAGACCGAATCATTTGAAACCTGTGTTTTTATTATTGATTTCTAAACTACTGAATGAATTCAAAGGAGATATCGAAATTGATGAACGTTTGATCTTGTTGATGTTAGAACCTCAAATTGATTTATTGTTGACCAGTGTTACCATGGCCAAAACCTTTCCTTGTTGCGGTTCCAAACCTCAACCAGACAAAGAAGAAGCTACGCTAAATAAAATAAGAATCAATAAATTTCAAAAACAAAATCTACTTCACAAACATCAAACAGAAATATTACCATAATTATTATCTAAGTAATATATATATATATATGAAAGAAGAAGAAATTGTGATATTACTTTTGGCATTTGTAACTGGTTTTGTGTTTTCTCAAATGATGAGATCAAACGTAGTAGAAAGATCTGGACATGATGGACAAGTAGTTACTTTTTATAGTAGTAGAGGTGGTATATGTGGAAATACTTCCAATATTAATTCGTATTTGAATAATCTTGAGAATGTAACCACAACCGATGATTTACATAGTTTAACAGACCCTCAGCGAACGATTCTTAACACTCTCTGTGAAAATCAATCAACTAATGAAGTCACATGTTCATTTGACCCTGATCAAGGATGTCGAAGTCAAGTAATGTCCCCCCACTAATATGTGATTGACAGATGTTATCATTAATTTTTTTTGTAGTGTTTCTAAATATCAAAGAATCTATCTTAGATAAGAATAAATAAATCTACCTTAACTCAATTGATCATCGATTCTACATTTTTTTTGTACAATATCATTCAATACACTCATAATTTGTCGATTTTTTTCGTCTAATCGATTGATTTCATACGTTAATCGTAACAATGCATCGTCTGTAATCGTGGATTCGATTTGATCAATTAATTTATCATTGATCTCATAATTTGTTTGTAATCTATCATGCATTTGTTTGAATACAATTGTTTTGAAATAGTCACTCATATATAAATACAACTTTATGTATTGTAGATAATAAATATAATATGATTACTAAATATATGGATAAATTAAAGAAAATCGGATCAAAATTGATTCGTTCTCAAAAACGAAAACGCAAAGCAAGAATACCGAAAGCAATAAGGGAACAATGTTGGATTAAACATATGGGAAAAACATATGAATCTACATGTTATGTTGATTGGTGTGATAATCAAATCACGGTATTTGATTTTCAAGTAGGACACGATGTACCTGAATCTAAAGGAGGCACGTTGAATCTAAATAATTTACGACCTATTTGTTCTCGATGTAATTTATCAATGGGAAATCAATATACGATCCAAGAATGGATTCAATTAACTGAGAAAAAAAAATAATTGTGAGTACTATAGATGGTGAGTGAAAGTAACTTATATATGTATTCAAGCATTTTTGCATTTACCGCATTTTTGGTTGCTCTCAAATTTTTAGTAGATCCTTTATTGGGTTGGGCACCGAAACAAACCTGGTCTAATTTACCCTATGGTACCTATCCCATAGTAATTATCGGATTGTTAGCACTTGCAAAAGGTATTGAATACCTTGAAAAATCAATTTACAAAGCAAAACAAAAAGTGTGATTTTCAAACAACGTGATTTTCAAACAACGTGATTTTCAAACAACGTGATTTTCAAACAACGTGATTTTCAAACATAATTTGAAAACAAAAGGTAACTGAAACAAACTAAGAATCATGTCACAACCCAAACCCATTCAATTAGGTTTATGTTGTCAAAACATGACACTCAAACAAAAATCAATTTACAGCTCTCGTAAGATAATTATGAGAATTATACACGAACGAGGTATCCAAGAATTGAAACGTCGTGTGTTACTTAATTTACAAGACTTACTGTCTATGATACAATGGAATGAACAAATGGGTATTCGAGTGTTTCGTTTATCTTCTGAATTATTTCCTCATAAAACCAATCCCAAAGTAGAATCGTATAGTTTTGAGTTTGCCATACCGTTGTTACAATCGATTGGTACATTAGCGAAACGTTATGGACATCGATTAACCTTTCACCCCGGTCAATACAATGTATTAGCCAGTCCGAATACAAAGTATTATTTACAAACAATCAAAGATTTACAATATCATGCGGATGTTTTAGATTTGATGGGAATGAATCAAGATTCAGTTCTTGTCATTCACGGTGGAGGTGTGTATCAAAACAAATCCGCTACAATTCAACGGTGGTGTGAACGATACAAACGATTACCCGAATCAATTCGGTCACGTCTTGTCTTAGAAAACTGTGAAAAAAATTTTAGTATTGTGGATTGTTTGAATATCAATCTGGAAACAGGTGTACCTATAGTCTTTGATTGTCATCATTTCAATTGTTACAATTTGTATCATCCAGGTGAGATTACAGAACCTGCGAGTTATTTTATACCCTTAATTTTAGACACTTGGTATCAAAAAGGTATCAAACCTAAATTTCATGTATCTGAACAGGGGTCAGGGCGAATTGGTCATCATTCTGATTATGTAGACACTATTCCCGACTATCTGTTATCTATACCTGAAACATATGGAATCGACATCGATATAATGATCGAAGCGAAAATGAAAGAACTAAGTATTCAAAAATTGTACAAAACGTATCCTCACTTGAATTGTCAACTCAAATAAATATCTACACTAGTATATATGAAACTACGATTAGAGTCAATTGCATTAACATTCTTTTTTGTGATGTTTATTTATTCCGGATTCACAAAAATATTCCAATTTGCAAAGAAAGTTGATGTGTTGCAAACCAAAACAAAGTTACCTTTACTTATCAATCAATTAGGTATGATCGGTGTCATCGTTCTAGAAATCGTAGGAAGTCTATTGTTACTACTCGATGAATACATGCCTGGATTGATTCATCCAAAAATCATTCAACTGATCTACCTTGTTTATATGTTGTTTATGGTTGTGGTTACCTTATTGTATCATCCACCTCAAAAAGCTATGATACCCTTTTTATCAAATATGACAACGTTTGGAGGATTTATGTATATTTACAGTCAAAAGTTTTAATTGTCTAAAGAATAGGTTTGATTATGATTATCAATATGAGTATCGATAAATTTACAGAAAAATCCCAAGGGATTTTTGACATTTTCATAAATAGATTCCACAAAGGTAATATGTTCGTTCATTTTTTCGCAATTCGGTTTGACTGTTTGATTCACCAAGGATATCAATTCATTTAATTTATGATCAAGTAAGTCAAGTCTTTCATCAATTTCATCTAATCTATCGTGAAGTAAACTTAATTCCATTTACTACTACAAATAAAGTAATTTGTACAATTAACCCAGAAATACCATCATGATACAGTTTAAATATATATCCAGGCATGGTTATTCAAGTAAATCATATAAAGCAGAAACTACCATATGTCAAAATGAGTAATTTCTTAATTTTTCATATAAATAAAGTAAGGTATCAAATAAACACCCACAAGTAATGAAACTATATTTACATCGAATGATTGTTGATTTAACCAAGCGGATAAAATAACTCCAACTACAATCAAAATACTATCACCCCATAAAGCATTCAATCCAGATTCATTTGCATACTCTTTGAAAAAATCTAACATGTGATTGTATCCTTTTGGAATAGTTGTAAAAAGTCCATAAAACAATAAATCACCTACGATTTGAATACCGATAGCTATCAAAGTGAATTGAAATAAATCAACTTGAATAGACAATCTAGAAACAATATATCTAGCGAATACAAGATACAATACACCAATCAAAATATCAGCTAACATTGCTGATAATCGGTATTGTTTGTACCATCGAGTCAATGTATTTGATTGAAATAAAATGCCTGAAAAAGTAATCAATACAATCAACAGATCAGCATAGACATTGGATGTGATTATCGGTATATATTCAAATGGATTGGATTGATTCACCGTGGGTTTCAAATTTGTTGTCAAATTCAACCCTTGCGTAATTAATAAACTTATTATCAAAATAATAATACCTTTCATACTATAGTATGTCGCAGAAAATAAAATATATCTGGATTATAGTAATTTGTATACTTGGATTTTTAATTGTAACAAACACGATTGAACCAACAGAAACTGAGTTATATGATCAATTGATGGATCAATTTAGCACAATTTTTCCCTCGGGAAATCGAAATAGTGGAGGGGTTCAATTTTATCACTATATATCGGAAGTGATTCAACCTTCCTATACTGACTTTTTACTATACAATCAAATGTATTGTGGTGTAAGTGGATCTCCAATTGATCCTCAACGAGATAATCGTTCGTTTGACATTGTCATAGAAGATCTGAAAGGGAAACCGTGGGTTGGTACACAATACATTTGTTGTACACCTTGTGTTTGTGATATGATACGTTATGCACGAGTAGAACCCCATGAATATCAAGGCAATCCAATCTATGTGTTTTCAATCCCTGATCCCTGTCAAGATCCTATAAAAATACCCCCATCTGTCGAATCGTTTCAATGCGACCAAAAAAAAACAACCAATGCGTCTAAGACTACAAGTGGTCGTGTCATTGTGGGTTTATTTTACAATCCAGTTCCCTATGATGTAAACAATCCTGATCATAAACAAATCAAACAACAATGCGATGAATTGTGTGCTGAAAGAAACAATCAAGATCCGGATGAATTGCAAGGAGGAATGGGAGATATTTTTGTCAAACTTGCTTCCATTGGAAATCAATCTAGATTACAAAATGTGTATGGAGAACCGTTACAATCTTGTCGTATAGAAAACACATCAACCAATCAAGGAAGTTGGGATTCGAAAGGCTTTTGTAGTGAAATGGATGGAGGGGTTCATCAAATATGTATGAATGTAGATTCTAATACCTCTGATTTTTCAACTCAAACCGGTCAAAGTGATTGGTCGGAATCCAGAGTCGGTTACAATCACTGTATGTGTTTGGGAGCATGGGCTCTTTACAAATCAAAAGGTTTGGGAACGGGTACCGAACTTCAATGTGATTCCATACCTGACACAGCCTTGTCAAAAGAGTACATCAAAAAATGGAATACATGGAATGGAAACGAATTACCTGATCAAATTGTTCAAGGGGTGGATAGTTTAGTCGAACAATGTTATGATAAAAAGCCTTCCGCTTATTTACGTGACAAATATGATCGATTACGTGAATCGTATCCCTCGGAATGGACGAGTCGTATTTAATTTGAAAATAGAGTAGATAGTCAAAGCAAAAAACTAAGTAAACTACTAACTTAATGTCTACACAAACCTCAGAACCACCCTCTACACCTCAAAGAGTCTTAGAGTGTACCATCCCACTAGCACCTCTACGATTCAGACCCGAACAGATCATGTATGTAATCGAAGGTCGTGTGCAACGGGTGTTATTCAATGAAGAAGAACCACAAGAAACAATACCCAACAGACAGAATGTATTACAAGAGCTGTCCAATCA
>MDTD01015333.1_pt1 | contig 10531 bp, 10 predicted proteins | sample 811221 | NCBI WGS metagenome assembly MDTD01 (sample SAMN05326646, study PRJNA326480) | marine metagenome | isolation source: seawater | place: Pacific Ocean: South West | collected 2011
AAGAAGTAGAAAATTTTAAAAATTATTTTAATTCTAAAATTTTTGTAACACACGCAAAGATTTTTACAAACTTTGGGTATTCACAAAATGAAGAGAAAAAAATACAATATTTTTCAGAAAATTATCATACCGATAATTATATTTTTACATACTTTAAATTATTTATAAATTTAGAAAAAGTTAATTTAGATAAGGGTCCATTACATTTCATTCCAAAAACTAAACTTAAAAAATTTATAAAAGATACAAAATATAAAAATAGATATTCGTATAATGACAAAAACATAGATGATTTAGTATTTAAAAATGTGGGAGATGTGGGAGACAGTATTTTTGTAAACACAACACAAAATTTTCATAGAGCTGGAATCCCTGAAAATGGAAAAAGTAGAACAATAATATTATTTCATCTTAATGCAATACCTTACAATAAAGATATAGATATTTTTTTTTATCGTAACAAATTAAAAGAAAATATTTTTAACAACGATAAAGTTTCCAGGCTTGTTTCAAAACCTCGAGGAGTTATAAAAACTTTTAAACTTTTTAAAAAATTCGTATTAAATTAATTTTTATAAATTTATGAAAAATTATATAAAAGATATCGAAGCTATTATTGATTATTGCAAAAAAAAAGTAAATAAAGATCCTCTAAATATTTATAATTTATTAACAACAATAGTTCAGCAATATTTGATGATTGATAAAACTAATCAAATTAAACCTTCAAATATTTTAGAGGTTGGATGTGGAATGTTAGTATTAAAAAAAAATGAAAATTAAAGCATCAATTATAATAAGAACTTTTAATGAAGAGGATTGGATAGGGCATTGTTTATCTGAAATTAAAAAGCAGAATTTTACTAACTACGAAATCATAATTGTTGATAATTGCAGTACTGATAATACGGTGAAAATTGCAAGATCATTTGGAATTAAAAAAATAATAAAAATAAAAAAATTTTTACCAGGAAAAGCATTAAACATGGGATGTAAGATAGCAAATGGAGAATATTTAGTATTTTTATCAGCACATTGTGTTCCTGAGAATAAGAATTGGTTAAAAAATTTATTAGTTAATTTTAGAAATAAAAAAGTAGCAGCAGTATATGGAAAGCAATCTCCCATAAAATTTAGTTCAGCTCAGGATATAAGAGATTTGTATATAACTTTTGGAAATGAAAGAAAAATTCAAAAAAAAGATTACTTTTTTCATAATGCAAACAGTGCAATAAAAAAGTCAGTTTGGAAAAAAAATAAATTTAGTAATAAATTAACAAATATTGAAGACAGATATTGGTCAAAAAAAATTGTAGAATTAAAATATTGGATTGTATATGAACCAAAAGCAAATGTGTTTCACCACCATGGAATACATCATGGATCCAATCAGGAAAGGTTAAACAAAACTATTAAAGTAATTGAAAAAATAGAAAAAAATAATTTTTTAAAATTACCAGAAACACTCAAGCCCGAAAATGTTAAATTGCTTTTTGTTTTAAATTATTCAAATTATAAAAGAAGTAAAATATACGATAATTTTTTTATAAAAGAAAGCTCATTACTAAATAAATTAGAAGTCAAGCATCAAACTATTTTTATAAAACCTACAAATTTCCCAAAAAAAATAATTCCAAGAAATTTTGAAATATATAATGATAAAAAAAAATCAAGCCTAACTGAGAGTTTAAAAAAGTGTGTAAAAAAATTAATTAAAAAAAATTATTTTCCAGATTATGTAGTCTATATAAATATAGATTATATTTTTAGGCCAAAAGAACTTATTTTAAATTTAATTAAGCAAGCATGTTTAAATGGTTATAATGCTGTAGTTCCTTCAATAAAAAATTTTAATACAAATTTTGTTTATGATAATAATGGGAAAAAATATGATGTTTTAGGAAAAGAATTAATTAATAGATCTGAAAAGGTTCCTTTATATACTAGCTTTTATGGGTTGGGCACAATTGTTAAAACAAATATTGCTAGTAAAGGTTTGTTGATTGCAGAAAATAAAAATGGTCTCTTCAATATAAAAAATAAATTTGAAACCATAAGAATTTCAGAACTAGGTGAAAAAATAATGAGAGCTTTAACAAAAATAGAAAATGAAAAATAATTATAAAATTGCCTCAATTATTTTAGCAAGAGCAGGATCAAAAGGTCTTAAAAATAAAAATTTAGCTTTGTTGGATGGCAAACATTTAATTTTTTATGCAATTGAAGCAGCAAAATCATCTAAATTAATTGATAGAGTTTTTGTTTCTACAGATTCAAAAAATATAGAAAATATCTCAAAAAAATATGGTGCTGAAGTTCCTTTTTTAAGAAAAAAAAAATATTCTGGAGACAATGTTACCACCGAAGAAACACTTAGAAATTTTTTAGATGAATTAAATAAAAAGAACAAATATTCACCAGACATTGTGGTTTATTTTCAAATTACTGATATTTTTAGAGATATTTCTTTGATTAATAAATGTATAAAAAATTTGATAACTAATAAAAATATTGATTCATCTTTTGTAGCAACTCCTATCCATAAAAATTTTTGGAATTTTAAAAAAAATAAATATGTTAGATTAAATAAAAGTAATTTATATTTACCTAGACAAAAAAAAAAACCAATTTATAGAGAGGATACTGGATTATGTTTAGCAACTAGAAACAATTGTATAACTAAAACTAAAAGAATTGGAAAAAATGTTAAAATTGTAATAAATAAATCCAAAATTGATATGGTTGATATTCACAATAATAATGATCTGTTTATAGCAAAAGAAATTATAAAAAAAACAAAGTTTAAACCAAATTTTTAAAAATGCAGGAAGTTCCTTATCAAAAAATGAAAATTTTCTTAGATAAAGTAAGAAAATGTTGTGTATGTGGAAATAATTCACATAGGAGAAAAAAATCTGTTTGGGCAAAAGATAAATATTTTAAAGCTATAACTTGTGAAAAATGTAATTTTATCTCAGTTGATCCCTGTATTTCAGAAGAGGGTCTAAAAAATTATTATCAATCAAATATGGATAGAAGGTTGGTTGCAAAAAAAAAAATGAAGCTTCGAAATATACAATATTTAAACGATAGAGATTTTATAATTAAATACATTAAAAAAGGTAAGATTTTAGATGTTGGTTGTGGTGGTGGTTTCTTTTTATCTAAGTTTTCTAAAAATTTTAAAAAAATTGGACTTGATCTTGATAAACGTTCGGCGGAGATTGGGAAAGATAAATTTAATATAAAAATTTTAAATAAAAAATTGGGAGAAGAGAATTTAAATCAAAAAACTTTTGATCTTATAATATTCAGAGGAGTTATTGAGCACCTATATGATCCTAAAACAGCAACAGATAGAGCGTATAAACTATTAAAAAAAGGAGGTTATTTATATTTTTGTGCAACTCCAAATGCTGAATCTTTTTCAGCTTGGTTGTATAGATCAAAATGGAATTTATGGCATCCTGTACAGCATATAAATATTTTTTCAAGCAATACTCTACTCAAAATGTGTGGAAAAAATAGGTTTAAAAAAATTGATGAGAAATACGAGTATCTAGAAACACCTTATGCTAATCCTATTAGAGATTATAAAAAAATTTTTGATTTTATTAATAAGCAAAAAAATAACAAAATTAATAAAACTATAAGCCCACCTTTTTGGGGTAATATGTTGTCACTTATTCTTCAAAAAAATTAAATATGAAAAAAAAAAATTGTGTTGTTATATTTAACAATTCATGGGGTGAAGTAGATTTTATATTACCGGTGCTTAAAGATTTAAAAAATAAAGGATTTAAAATTTATTCATCATTTAAATCTGAAAATTTATTTAAACAAAAAAAAAAATACAAAGATCTTTATAGATTATTATTAAATTTTACAGAGATTATTAATCCAGAAAAAAATAAAGAGGAAAATAGAATCTTTAAAATTATACTAAATTATTTTTTTAGACCTAAATATTTATTAATGAAAGTAAAAAATTTCAAATTTTCAAAGATAAATCAATATATTAAAAATTCAGTCGAAGACAATACTCAATTAAATATTAATTATTTTTTAAAAAATAAAATTAATTTGGATTACTTATTATGTGCGGACTTTGATGCAGATAATTATTTGTGGATTAAAAATTTTAAAAATAAATTTTTTTTTTTATTTCCTCACGCACTTACTCTAAGAGGAAATTATTTAAATAAATATAGAAATATAAATAATAAAATTTTTTCAAGATATTTTAAAGATAGAGAATATAAATTAAATAAATATCCAAAAGGTACAATTTTATTTGCATGTAATCATGATGAGCTAAATTATTTTCAAAATTTTACTCCTAAAAATATCAAATTAAAAATAATCGGATTTCCTAGATTATCTAATAATTGGCTTTCATATTTAAAAAAAAATCAAAAAAATAAAAATTTTGTTTTTCAAAATAAAAAATCAATTCTTTTAGTAATTGGTAAGTCATCTTATTTAGGTAACAATGAAATAATACAAAAAATAAAAGATACCATTAAACTTTCAGAAAGATTTGGTTATGATTTAATAATTAAAAATCATCCTAGAAATATTTTAAAAATTAAAAGATTTAAGAAGTTTTCTAAAAAAATAAATATTTATGAAACCAATCAAAGTATATCTGCAACATTAAATAATTGTGAAATCATGATTCTAACCTCAAAAAGTGGAGTTTGTTTAGAAGGTGTTTGCCAAAAAAAAATAGTTGTAGAATATTATCGATACAATAGACAAAATTTTAGTAATAATGCTTATGAATATAAAATTAATGGAAATTATTACAGTATTTATAAGCTATATAAGCTAGCATTTCCTTGTGAAAATAGTTTTTTGTTAAACAAGTTTTTTTCGTTATTGAATATTAATAAAAATTTTAAAAGACAAATTTTGAAAGATCAATCTAATGGTTTAAATAAAATTGGATTTGATAAAGAAAAAATTAATTATATTAATTATTTTTAACTATTATGAATTACTTATTTAAACTAAAAACAGTTTATAAAGATGCAAAAAAATCAATTTTTATAAATGTATTTGTACTTAATATAATAAATACATGTTTGGAAGTTTTTAATATAGCTTTACTTTTACCCTTGTTTAGTGTTGTGCTAAATCAGACCTCAAAATTATATCATTTTGATATTGTTCCAGAATTTTTCTTTAACTTAAACTATTACGAACAAATAATTTCAATAATTTTATTAATTATTTTAGTTTACATAATTAAAGTATTTTTTTTTGTTTTTGGACATTATTACCAATCAAAACATGTTTATTTAATTGGAGCAACAATTGGTGATAATTTAGTTAAGAAATATCTTAATTCACCTTTATCTTTTCATATTTATAATTCTAGTTCTATTATGATCAGAAATGTTTATAAAGAGGTAAATGAATTTATTGAAACTAATATTAGAGCTACATTCTTTCTTGTAAATGATACTTTAATTTTAATTGGAATATTATTTTTTCTTTTAGTAATAGATTTAAAAAAATTTTTAGTTCTTATTATTTTTTCAATTTTAATAATAAGTTTATTTTCTTTTTTAAGAAAGCTTTTTGTTAGATATGGATCAAAAAGACAATTTTATGATGAATCGAGACTAAGACATTTACAAAATCTACTAAAATCAATTAGAGAAATAAAAATATATGAAAGAGAAAATTTTTTTTTCAAACGTTTTAGTTATGATAATAGAGAAAACTATAAATACGCTGGTAAAAATTTATTTCTTAGTAACTTACCGAGAGTTATTATTGAAACAGTAGTATTGTCTTTAATTATTATATTTCTTTTGTATTTATTAAATACTAAAAGTAGTATTGAGATTTTAGGTTTAGAAACATCAATTTTGTTTTTAGCAGCTATTGTTAGATTTATACCACTAATTAGTAGAATTAATACAAGTGCCAATTCTCTAAAGTATGGATTGCCAACTTTAAATGTTTTAACAACAGAATTATCAGAAAAAGAGAATCAAAAAACTACAGATAACTCTAAAAATGACCAAATATTTAAAAAAGATTTAGTATTTAAAGATGTTACTTTTTTTTATGATAACAAAGATACTTCAATAATTAATAAATTAAATTTTAAAATAAACAAAGGTGATCTTGTAAAAATAATTGGAAAAAGTGGTTCTGGAAAAACCACCTTAACAAATATGATTATTGGTTTTTTAAATCCAAAACAAGGTGAAATCCTAGTAGATGGGCAACCATTAAATGAAATTTATAAACACTGGATATCAAAAATAGGGATAGTTTCTCAAAGTATTTTTTTATTTAATGATACAATTGAAAATAACATAGCTTTTGGATCACGAGTAGACAGAGATAAAATCAAAGAAACATTAAATAGAGTTAATTTGAATCCTGAAGACAAAAGATTTGGTCCACTTACTCAAATAAAGGAAAATGGTGGAAATTTATCAGGTGGTGAGATTCAAAGGATTTCAATAGCAAGATCATTGTATAATGAATCGGATCTAATTATATTCGATGAGCCTACGAGTAATCTAGATTTAGAAAATTCAATTCTTATTGAAAGGTTAATTAATTCATTGAGAAAAAAAAAAACAATTATTGTTATATCTCATGATAAAGAATTATTTAATGATGCAGAATTAACAATCAACTTAAATTAAATCATGAAATCTGGATATGGATATGAAAATATATTTTTAGAACATTGTGGTTTGCCATTAATATTCCCATTTTTACCTTGTTACGATCATGGGCTATCCTTTGAAGATATACCTAGTAGAAATAGTACTCTAAATCATTTATCAAAAATTTATTTATGTTGGGGAGAAAGAATTTTTAACAATATAAAAAGTAAAACTTCAAAAAAACCTATATTGACTGGAGCTCCTTTTATTTTTTATAAAAAGAAAAATTGTATTAAAAAAAATACTACAAGAAAAACACTTTTTTTTACATCGCATTCAACTGATAAAATAAGTCAAAATATTGGTCCTAAAGATATTGATATTATGATCTCTAGGCTTGATCATGCATTTAAACCTGTCGATATCTGTCTTCATTGGACAGACATAGGTGACAAGGGAGCTTATGAGCAAATGGGGTATAAAGTTTTTAGTGCTGGTAAAATTTTCGATGATAATTTTGTAAAAAATTTCTATGAAATTATAACTAATTATGAATTTACAATGTCAAATAAATTAGGAACCTACATACTATATTCTTTAGACTTAAATATCCCCTTTTCATTAATTGGTCAGGAACCATTATACTTTAATCACTCAAATGATAAAAATAAACCAAAACATTATAAAGTTACAGACTATGAATATGGTCGAAAAATTACAAAACTATTTTATGGAAAAAATCTTAGTATAAATGAGGACCAAAGAAATTTTATGAAATTAGAAACTGGACTTGATAACTTGATTCATGAAAAAGATCTAAAAAGAATATTAGTTAATGAATTTTTTAATTCATTTTATTCATCAAGAGGATTTAAATGTTTATCTAAAAACCTTGCAAAAGCTACATACTTAAAAATTTTTAGATAATTTGGATAAAACAAAAATCATCGATTTTGATATTGGATAAAATCTGCCTGAATAATATATTTTTTCAATCTTTAAATTGTTTCTTCTACAAATTTCAGTAAGAGTTTTTTTTGTAAAAAATTTAATATGCCCATGTTCCCATAATGGAGAAAAATGATCATCAAACTTTCCAGTAAGCACAAGAGCTAAATTTTTAATAAAACCGTGATAAGGGGTTGAAATTATAATTTTTGTGCTCTCATCAGATAATTCAAAAATTCTTTTTAAAAAATTATCTGGTGAATAGGTATGCTCAATTACCTCAATTGCTGTTATACAATCAATTTTATTATTATACTCAAAATCACTTAATCTAGATTGAATAAAATTTATTTTACCATTATAATTTTTTTTTGCCTGCACTATAGCTGAATGAGATTCGTCTAAAGCAATTATATTTTCAAATTTTTCAGAAATTTTTTTGGTTAGATATCCGTTTCCACAACCCACATCTATTAGATTTTTTTTATTATTTAATTTTTTTTCTATTATTAGGTTTAGAGTTTTCTGCAAATATTCAAATGAATTATCTGCTTTGTTATGATCCCAATTATACTCTTTGCTACTTCCATTCATTTTTAAACCTAAAACTAATTAGTAAATAAATTTTTATAACTAACTTAAGCAATACTCTTATAAAAGGAAAACTTAAATTATTTTTTTTTAGTATTGTAATTGCCTCTAAATTCGACCTGTAAATATTAGATAATGACTTGTTACTTTGTCCACCGTGACTCATAACCGATATAGGTTTATTCAAATAAACATATTTTAAATTTTCTATATTAGATAATCTAAAATAAAAATCTAAATCTGATGCTATTTTATATGATGGATCATATAAACCGATTTTATTGTATAATTTTTTACTTATAAACGAAGAGGTATGTGATGGTATAAAAGCTATTTTAATCAAATCTTTTTTTAATTCAAATGATTTATAATATCTAATAAATTTTTCATTTTTTATATAAAGCGTATCGCCATAAAATAAATCAATACTTTTATTAAACTCATTATCTACCTCACTAAATAAGTTGTTATTGAAAAAAAAATCATCATCACCCATAATATTTATAATATCACCTGCACTTTGGGTAATACCTAGATTAAGGCATTCATATATAGAACCACCTGGTTCATGATAAAATCTTACAAAATTTTTATCATTGAATTTGTTTTTTAGTGAATTAAATTCTTCTTTTTTATATGATCCATCTACAATAATTAATTCTTTATTATCGTATTTTTGTTTTTTAAAACTTTCGATTAAAATTTTTATTTTGTTCTGACTTTTAAAAGATGAGCAAATTGTACTAATTTTTTGCATAATTAATTAGCGAGATATAAATGATTACACTAAGTACTATACAAATTAAATAATTCAAATTTAAAACATTTAGTAGAGCGACAGGTGCAATAAAACAAATCATATAAATTAATAAAGTTTTTATAAGTCCAGTTTTATGTAATAGCAAATGATGAACATGATTATTATCTCCTTTGAAAGGATTTTTTTTCTTAAATATTCTGTAAATAAAAAGTCTTAATAGATCATAACCAGGTAAGTATAAGAGTAAAAATATTTCTTCAACATGAAAAGTTTCGTAGTGTAATTTATAATTTAGAATTATGTTTTGTGAGACTATAAAACTTAATAAATAAACACCTGCATCACCTAAAAAACATCTATTTTTCCAATTCATATAAATGAAAAACAATAAAGAAATAATAATCACCGATAAGAAAAATATACTTTCATTAAACTTGATACAAAGATAAACAAAATAAAATAAAAATATCAAAGCAGCTAAACAATTAATTCCATCTGAAAAATTAATTGAATTTAACAATAATAAAAAACATAAACATGTAAAAATTAGGTCAAACGGTGCATCTATTTTGAAAATTTTATCATCTAAAACTAAAAAATTTACATTGTAAATCGAATTGAAATAAATAAGAATTAATACAACTATACTGATTAAAAAAAGTCTGAAAAATGGATTGATGTCTATTTTGTCATCGATAGCACCAATTAAAAAAGCAATTAAAGGAAAAAAAATAAGCTCAACATTATTTTCTGCAAAAAAGAATGAAAAAAAATAATAATTTACAAGAGAAATAGCAAAAAAATATCCACCAGAGTATATTTTCTTTTCATTTAGTGTAATTAACACTGGTAGATATTTATAAAACTTAATAAATAAGAAACCTATAATAACTTGAGAAATTAACAAATAAATCATGACTTTTTAATAATGAGAATTATATTTAAATTTTATAGCAAATAAATACAAATTAATGATTACTGTAATATTAGCAGGCGGATTGGGAACAAGAATATCGAATGAAACATCAACAAAACCAAAGCCACTAATACTTCTTAATAAAAAACCTATTTTATCTTATTTGATAAATTATTATAGAAAAAATAAGGTTAAAAATTTCTTAATTTCTGGTGGATATAAATATAAAAAAATAATTCAGTATTTTAAGAGTATAAAAGATAGTAATTTATATTTAGATCAAGATAGTTCAAAAAAAATAAAAAAGGATATTTATAAAAAATTTTTAAATTCTAAAAGAAAAAATAAGTATTTCATTAAAGTTGTAAATACAGGGTTAAAAACTTCAACAGGGGGTAGAATATTATATTTAAAAAATTTATTAAAAGATTACAAATTTTTCTATGTTACGTATGGTGATGGATTATCGAATGTTAAAATTAAAAAAACTTTACAGTTATTTAATAAAGAAAATTGTACAGCCCTAGTTACCGCAGTCAAAATTCCACCTAGGTTTGGAGGAATAAAATTTAAAAAGAGGCAAAATAAAGTTGAAGAATTTTCTGAAAAACACCAAAAAGAAGCTACATGGATAAATGGAGGTTTTTTCGTGATGAATAATAATATTTTTAAATATCT
>MDTD01052423.1_pt1 | contig 10531 bp, 9 predicted proteins | sample 811221 | NCBI WGS metagenome assembly MDTD01 (sample SAMN05326646, study PRJNA326480) | marine metagenome | isolation source: seawater | place: Pacific Ocean: South West | collected 2011
CATTATTGTCATAAGCCATTTGATCTGAGTGATACAAGATAGAACCCGCTTCAAAACCAACACTTGCACCTGTGAGCATACCCGAACTGATAAAGAGAGTCTGACCCAAACCACCTCCGAATTCAGCACCAACCATCCCACCCGCAACAGCACCTGCAAGAGCCCCAAAGACGCCTCCGAAATTGACATGACTCAGATCCGGTTCTGATTTGGAACAAGCTACAAGTGAAATTAGACACAACACGGCCATAAAATTTTTCATTTTTTTCTCAATTTCATAAAAAAATTTAGTATCTAAATTTCATACCATCGTAATTCATCAAAGCGCCCTTTTGATCAGTTAACTTGGTCGGTTCCTCTCTAATAATAGCCTCTCCATTGCACGAATAGACTGCTGCCATGGGAGCCGTTATTGGACAAATGTTCATGTCTTGCTCCAAAAAAGAAGCAGATTTTCCGAAACGAGAGCATTCTTCAATTGCCAGTTTACTGACTTTTGCTGGTGTTGAAGAATACACACTATAGCAAATGGTAACACTAGAAATGTCATTTATAGGTTGGCCAAATCCAGCTGAAGACCTATCAAACTGACCAGATTTATGCACATAAGGCGGCACAGAACAGGCAGTTAAAATAAAAAAAACAAATATTAAACGTAAAAAACTCATTTTATTCCCATAAATTCAATATAATTATAACACCTTAAATTTTGGTGATCAAAAAAGTAAATTTAGCATTTCATGTAAAAGGCGAGTAAATTGTGGCTACCATATTAACAAATTTCTGAGACTTGATTTTGATTATCGCAATATCCTAAAAAAAGTATAGTGGTTCCCAGACGAGTGAAAGTGATCCGTTAGATTAAGAACTATATCTAAGAACAACCAGATGTTTGTCTAAGCTTGGATATTCGAAAAAAGGATAAATGACAAACACCCAATACATAGAAAACAATTTTACAAGAGAAAAGTCATCAGAAAAATGCTGTTATTATAGTTTCAGTATAAATAACTCTACCCATTACGAAATCGGAGAAACCAATATGTCGCAAAAAATAATATTTCAATGGGATGATCCTTTTCAACTTGAAGCACAATTAAACGAGGAAGAACGCTTAGTACGCGACACAGCCAGAGACTACGCGCAGAACGAACTTATGCCACGGGTCATTTCTGCTAATCGGGACGAATACTTTGAAACTAACATCATGCGTGAAATGGGGAAACTTGGTCTTTTAGGTGCTACAATCCCTGAAAAATACGGTTGCGCTGGGGTAAATAATATTTGCTACGGCCTTACCACAAGAGAAATTGAGCGGATTGACAGTGGCTTTCGCTCAGCCATGAGTGTCCAATCTTCATTGGTAATGTATCCAATTTATGCATACGGAAGCGAAGATCAACGCAGAAAATTTTTACCCAAATTAGCAAAAGCAGAGCTAATCGGCTGTTTTGGATTAACGGAGCCCGATCATGGTTCTGATCCAGGAAGTTTGACGACCAAGGCTGAAAAAGTAAAAGGTGGTTACAAATTAACTGGGAGAAAAACTTGGATTTCTAATGCGCCGATAGCTGACATTATGATCATTTGGGCCAAGCTCGATGGTATTATCCGTGGGTTCATTTTGGAGCGTGACTCTGACGGACTATCTACACAAAAAATTGATGGTAAACTCGCCTTACGCGCTTCCACAACCGGTGAAATTATTATGGAAGAAGTATTTGTTCCAGAAAAAAATATCTTTCCAGAAATTGGTGGGTTGAAAGGACCTTTTGGATGTCTCAATAAAGCTAGGTATGGAATCGCCTGGGGCGTCATGGGCGCGGCTGAGTTTTGTTTCCACGCAGCACGTAAATATGCATTAGATCGCAAACAATTCGGTAAGGCTCTGGCTTCATATCAATTAATACAAGTGAAGCTGGCTGACATGCAAACAGAAATTACTATTGGACTACAGGCTTGTTTTAGAGTTGGACGTTTAATGGATAAAAAAGAGTGCGCACCCGAAAATATATCTATAATCAAACGAAGCTGTTGCAAAAAAGCGCTAGAGATAGCTCGCGCAAGTAGAGACATTCACGGAGGCAACGGAATCTCTGAAGAATTCCACATTATGCGCCACATGGTCAATCTAGAAACCGTTAGCACATATGAAGGCACTAACGATATACATGCGTTGATCCTCGGTCGGGCAATAACTGGTTTTCAGGCATTTAATGCAGAATAAAGAAAGTTTAAGTAAATATTTATGTCCAAAGAAAGCCGATCTTACTTCCTCATCTAAAGCCATACCCAACTGAGAATGAAAAGCTAAAACAGCCAACATCCGAGTCCAGCCCCCGAGTTTTCAGTAACTCGATGAGTGGAACCCCTGCTACGAAATAAGATTAATACACCTGCTTGCAAAGTGACTTCTTACTGCAGTTGTTTCATCTATAATTTGAGCTCCCAAATCATAATTTATTTTTTCCAGTATCTGCATTACGCACCCCTACCAAAATTTCAAATTAACCAACATATTCAACGTGTTGAGTCATCAAAGTGATCGCAAAAAATGAATTGTCAAAATGCCAACATAATTCATGACCTTTTTTCGCGAAATAACTCGCCGATATCAGTCGCTTCACGGAATTAAGCACTTTGTTTAATTTTATGGGAAAATAACCTTAAGCCAGTTCTAATTCTACTAACCTAGCCCAGTAGCTTGCACCAATAGCAAGTATGTCATCATTAAAATCGTAATTAGGATTATGTAAAGTGCAACCTCCCTTACCTGAGCCATTTCCTATCCATACATAGCAACCAGGTTTTGCATTTAGCATGAAAGCGAAATCTTCAGCACCCATAGATGGTATGGTATCATCAATTAATTTGTCAATTCCAGCGACATCTTCGGCCGCGCGTCTAGCTGCTTTTACAGCTCTTCTCTCATTTACGGTTGGTGGATAACGACGCTCGTACGTCATCTCCATTGTGCAATTATGTGCTTTACAGATACCCTCTGCAATTCGACGCATTGAAAATTCCAGATCCTCCTGTACCTCAGACCGAAATGATCTTGCAGTCCCCCTAAGTAGAACACTTTCTGGAATAACGTTCCAAGCATCCCCTGCATGAATTTGTGTCACTGTCACCACGGCTGAATCAATTGGATCAATTGTTCGACTGACAATAGTTTGCAAAGCACCAACTATCTCTGCGGCGACAGGTATTGGGTCGACCCCCCTATGCGGCATCCCTCCATGAGCACCTATTCCATTAATAATTAATTCAAATATATCAAAAGAGGCCATTAAAGGGCCCTCAACCACCGCAAATGTACCAGCTTCTAGATCCGGCCAATTATGCATTCCATATACAGCGTCGACAGGAAACTTCTCAAACAAACCATCGTCCACCATGAGTTTTCCCCCACCCTCATTTTCTTCCGCGGGTTGAAAAATAAATTGAACAGTCCCGCTAAATTTTTTTGTTTCAGCAAGATAGCGGGCTGCGCCCAATAACATAGTGGTATGGCCATCGTGCCCACAAGCATGCATCTTTCCGGGATGTTTAGAGGAATAATCAAATTTGTTTAGCTCTTGCATATCGAGTGCATCCAAATCTGCACGAAGGCCTATTGATGGTCCCGAACCGTTTGTAAGCGTGCCAACAATACCAGTCACAGCTAAACCTCTGTGAACTTTAACACCAAATCCCTCTAATTTATTAGCAACAATTTTCGATGTACGTTCTTCACTAAACGCCGTCTCCGGGTGTGCATGGATGTCACGTCGCCACATCTTCATGTCATTTGTGAACTCAGCAATACGGTTAATCACCGGCATCGATATCTCCTTGTTTGTTCTTTATTGCAAGCATGAATATTTTCTTATAGTTCCTACGGGTTTCATCATCCTTACAATAAGCTTATAAAGGTATCATGAAAAAAGAAACTATCTTTGATGTACTTGTAATAGGGAGTGGTGCAGCCGGTTTGAGTCTGGCACTAGATCTCCCATCAAACACACATATCGCTATCGTTTCAAAAGGACAACTCACAGAGGGCTCAACCTACTATGCACAGGGTGGCATTGCTGCTGTATTGGACGAGACTGACACGATTGACTCCCATATTGAGGATACTGTTAATTCTGGCGCAGGACTGTGTGACAGCGATGCTGTACGTTTCATTGTTGAAAATGGGCGCAACTCTATAGAAAAGCTTATTGGTTATGGTGTGGATTTTAGCATGGAAGAAAATTCCAAAACAGGAAAGAGCAAATATCATCTTACTCGCGAGGGTGGGCATAGCCACCGTCGCGTTATTCATGCTGCTGATGCAACAGGACGCGAAGTTGAAACAACTTTGGTACAACGGATAAAAAAAAGGAAAAGAACAACATTGCTTGAGCATCATAACGCAGTAGATTTGATTAGAGTAAAAAATAAAGATAGCAAAAAAGGGCGTTGTGTTGGTGCTTACGTTTTAGACATTAAAAACAAAATAGTCAGAGTATACAGAGCCCATTTTGTTGTTTTGGCAACTGGAGGCGCCTCAAAAGTTTATCTATACACTTCCAACCCAGACGGCTCAACGGGAGATGGTATAGCTATGGCGCGGCGAGTTGGTTGTCGTGTGGCCAACATGGAATTCACGCAATTTCACCCAACATGTTTATACCACCCTGAAGCCAAATCCTTTTTAATTACTGAGGCTATTAGAGGTGAAGGGGGACATTTATTACTCTCTGATGGAACACGATTCATGAAAAACTTCGATCAACGAGGAGAACTTGCACCTCGTGACATCGTTGCTCGCGCTATTGACCATGAAATGAAACGCACTGGAGATGACTGTGTCTACCTTGATATCAGCCATAAGCCACCTGAATTTATTAAAGAACTTTTTCCTAATGTTTATAAACGCTGTAAAGAATTTGGTTTTGATCTCTCAAAACAACCAATACCAGTAGTTCCCGCAGCTCATTATACTTGCGGAGGTGTGATGACTGATATGAACGGACGCACAGACATAGAGGGTCTATATGCAATTGGCGAAGTAGCTTATACAGGACTTCATGGTGCAAATCGCATTGCAAGTAACTCACTGTTAGAATGTCTTGTTATATCATCGGCTGCTGCCAAGAATATAAGTAATAATTTTAATCAAATTTCTGATCTACCCCAACTTCCCTCATGGGATAAAAGTCTTGTCCGCGACTCTGATGAAGAGGTTGTTATTTCCCATAACTGGGAAGAATTGCGTCGCTTTATGTGGGATTTTGTTGGAATTGTTCGAACTGATAAACGTCTTGAGCGTGCTAAACACCGAATTGATCTACTTCTTAGCGAGATTGAGGACTACTATGGGAATTTTAATATTACAAATGATCTGTTGGAGTTAAGAAATCTTGCTTTGGTTGCTGATTTAATTATACGATCGGCAATATCACGAAAAGAAAGTCGTGGACTGCATTATACTTTGGATTATCCTGAAATCAAAAATTCTTCCAGTAAGCCGACTATTTTAGAAGCTGAATAAATTAACGTGAGTGATAATGGAAATTTAATAGGGAAAAAAATCCTAATAATAGGACTCTCAAATCCCATAAGCATAACCTTAGGCGACATTCTTACAAAATTGGGTTGCCAACTGCATCTCGCAGACACGAGTGATAAAATTTTAAAAAAAAGTGCTACATTTATAAAAAAACAAAACGGAATAACCGTTGAAGTTCATCCAACAGATTTATCTGAACAAATAAACATTGCCGTTCTTGCCCTCGAATGCGAAGACGTTGACATTATTATTAACACTTTTAATACAACAACAATTAATAATGTTCACGAATTAGAATATGAACAATGGCGAGATCACCTCGGTATTACGTTATACACAGCGATGAACATCGCAGAAGAATTTCTTGAGAACATTGACGAACAAAAGAACCTGGTCATAGTCAATGTTGGTAGTAAAATGAAAAAGAACAATGACGAGAATATAGGTGCTGTTGTCTTGAACGGTGCCTTGGTGGCTTTATCTGAAGCTCTAAACAATAGAGTAAAAAGTCGGGAGGTCAGGGTAATTAGCTTCATACCTGAGACAGGTACAAGTGAGATTGAAAGTGCCACATCTTTGGTACAATTTTTTTAAAAAAGTTATATTTTATCCTCATGTTCTGTTCTGACTTTATTAGGTAAATCACTATTTCTAGTATTGATATATAAGGCAGCTGGGAACATTAAAATCATCAAAAAAATGAGTAAAACCATATCATTAATGAAAATATAAACTAGAATCAAACTGAGAAGCATCATAAATGTAGCCATTATTTTTGCCCAAAATGGTATTACACTATATTCATGCCAGTTGCGAATTGAAGAACCAAATGTGGGATGATTCCATAACCATAATCTGAATTTTTCTGAACTTTTAGAAAACGCCCAACATGCTGCAATAAGAAATATTGTCGTTGGCATTCCTGGAACGACCACACCAATTATAGCTAAACCGACATTTAACCAGCCTAATCCTAGAAACAGCCAACGCACCCCACGCTTGATATATCCTGGATTATTTTGTGTAATTTTTTTTATGACACCATCCATTTTTTCAATTAAATCTTGAATGCAACTCTCAATTTATATTTTGTCACAAAAAAGGTTCAAACATGGTAATATTTTCAAATAATGAAATGATTATTAGAAAATGCCAAAAATAACAAAAAATAATCAGGTTTCGGAAGAACCCACACTGATAGACGGTGTTTTACACCAAATTTTGAAACCCGCAAGTTCCGAGGTGCGTCCTGCGCTTTTTCTGGATCGAGATGGCTGTATAGTAGTTGAAACAAATTATCTTCAGAAAGCCGAGGATGTTCAACTGATAGATGGAGCAGCAAATGTCATTGCAAGTGCAAATGCTCTAAATATTGCAGTCATAATAGTTACTAATCAAGCCGGTATTGGTTATGGATATTTTACGTGGAAAGAATTTCAGAAAGTGCAAGACGAATTAATCTCAAAATTGTCGGATCATGGTGCATATTGTGATGGCGTGTTTGCTTGTCCTCACCATAAAAAAGGGTTACCACCCTTTCAACATCCAAATCACCCGTCGCGTAAACCTAATCCAGGCATGCTGCTATCAGCTGCAGAAAGTTTAAATATTAATTTATCTTGTTCTTGGATAGTTGGAGACAGATATGGAGATCTTGAAGCAGGATACAACGCGGGGCTTGCCGGCGGTATACACGTATCAACAGGACACGGATCAAATAAAAATGAAAGAGTCAATTCTCTCGCTCTAGCCACTGATAACTTCAATGTGCTAACGGCATTCTCTATATTTGATGTTCCCAACCTCACAAATTTGTTTTCTTAAATTTTTCAGATTTGTTACATTTACTAGTGTAAATTTTATTATTAGTCCGCCAAAAAAAATTAATTTGATATATTAGGTCATACATATGAAGTTACTTCGTTTTGGTCCTATCAATCAGGAAAAGCCGGGTCTGCTCGATGATCAGGGTCATATTCGTGACTTGTCCGAACTAATTCATGATTTAACTCCTGACACTCTGACGCAAGAGAGCTTAAACCAAATAGCTGAGTATGATCCTAGCAGATTACCTCTAGTTGATCATTCAACGCGAATTGGTCCCTGTGTAAAAAATGTTGGGAAGGTCCTCGCAATCGGTCTAAATTACAGTGATCATGCAACTGAAACAGGAAAAAGCATCCCTGTTGAACCTCTTGTATTTTCAAAAGCTGTAAACTGTCTGAGTGGTCCAAACGACCCACTGATCTTACCTAAAGACTCAAAGTGCACAGATTACGAAATAGAGCTAGCAGTAATAATAGGTTCAAGAGCAAAATATGTTGATAAAAAAGAAGCACTAAACTATGTAGCGGGCTTTGCTGTAATGAATGATTATTCTGAACGCGAATTTCAAATAGAACGCGGTGGACAATGGATAAAAGGAAAAAGCTTTGATGGTTTTGGTCCTCTAGGCCCCTGGCTAGTGACCAAAGATGAGATTCCTGACCCTCAAAATCTAAATTTATGGTGCAAGGTGAATGGAAAAAAACGCCAAGAATCTAACACCTGTAACATGGTATTTGATGTTTCCACCATTATATCTAATATAAGTACATATATGACGTTATTACCTGGAGATGTAATCACAACCGGTACACCATCCGGCGTTGGGCTTGGACATAAACCCCCAGTTTATCTCAAAGCTGGAGATATAGTTGAACTTGGTATTGAAAGTCTTGGTCAACAGCGTCAAGAAATACAGAATTGGGTTGAATAATTACAGCGTATGGAACTAAGGCAATCAACTTGTCAGAAACGATAATTAACTAAATATAAATTGAAAGAACAGTTTTATTTTAAAATCAGAGCCGATCAACAGCTTCATTATCGATCACCTGTAAAGAATAGTTTATAGATAAACACATGATAAATGGTCTCTCTAAAAAATACGACTTAATGGTGCCACGTTACACCAGTTATCCAACTGCTCCTCATTTTAATGATAGCATAAAGAGTGATCTTTATCGTAATTGGCTTGGAACAATTGATCCAAACTCACAACTTTCTCTTTATTTTCATATTCCTTTCTGTGATGAAATGTGCTCTTTTTGTGGCTGTTACACAAAAGTAGTAAAACGTTATGATCCTATCAGGAACTATCTAGAAATTCTTTTAAAAGAAATAGATTTGGTGGCCAAAGCTCTGCCAAAAAAACTCAGAGCTACCAGCTTACACTGGGGTGGTGGCAGCCCTACCATGCTCAAGGGCCAAGACTGGAAGCGTATTATTGATCGCTTACATATGCGTTTTGAAATCCCAAAAGATGCCGCGATTGCAGTTGAGCTAGATCCTCGAACAGCCTCAGAGCAGTATATTGAAGCTTTACGGCAAAATGGCGTAAACCGTGCTAGCATTGGCGTACAAAGTTTTGATGCAAATATTCAAAAGGCAATAAATCGTATTCAACCTTACGATATGACCGCTCAAGTGATCAGTTGGCTACGTAAAAGTGGGATCGATAAAATTAATCTGGATTTAATGTATGGTCTACCACACCAAACAACCAAAATGGTCGTTCGCGAAGCGGAGCTAACTATAGGTTTAAAACCAACTCGCGTTGCACTCTTTGGTTATGCACATGTCCCTTGGATGAAATCTCATCAAAGGCTAATCGACGAAGATGCATTGCCAAACGCTGAGGAACGTTGGCTGCAATTTGAAGCTTCCTCAGCAAAATTTATTGAAGCTGGATATCAAGCCGTAGGGTTAGATCATTTTTCTTTACCGAATGATGAAATGAGCCAAGCTCTTAATGAAGGAGCTCTACATAGAAATTTTCAAGGCTATACCTCAGACAATGCTCAGACTCTAATTGGTTTTGGTGCATCAGCTATAGGCCAGTTACATCAAGGATACATTCAAAATGTTTCACCAATTAAACAATATCGAGAGAGTATCACTGCAGGGAATCTTCCAATTTTTCGGGGTTTTAAACTCAGCGAAGATGACAGGATTCGTGGTCATATAATCGAACGAATCATGTGTGATTTAAAAGTTGACTTAGACAGTGTTTGCAAAAAATTTTCTATATCCACAGAGTCTTTTGCTCCAGAAATAGAAAAACTATTAAATCTATCTGAAGATGGTATCGTTGATCTTTCAGAAAAAACTATAACTGTCACTGAAATTGGAAGACCTTTTGTGCGAATAGTTGCTGCAGTGTTTGATACATATCTTAAGGATGGTAAAGGGCGCCATTCTAGGGCTGTTTAACATTACTTTTGTATTTAGGTAGTACTTATCTACTGCCAATGTGACACGAAACTCTTCAATCGAGATAATATTATCACATTGAACTGCAACTGATCTTTATTTATTTTTTCTTACTTATTTGCTTGCTTCTCGTAAAAAAAACACTTTTACAGGTTATTTGTTGATTTTAAGACGCTTTTTGATTTCTTCCGCAATATGATTGGCTGCATTTAAGGGTGGATGTTGCCAATGCTCAAAAGTTGCAGTTTGGACATCTAGAAACTTCGCATAGCCATCTTCAACCAATTTTTTATGGAACAGTCCATACTTATGAATAGTCATTTTCTTTGGGGCATAGATCCATACAGGGCCACTTGTAGCTACCGCTTCAGAACACATTGAAATAGAATCTCCGGTGACTATCACACCATCAGCCATTGAAAGAAAACCAAGATATGGATTTTCGCCAACATCACCCCATTTAAAAATCTCCGCTGGGGCTTTGATCTCGGCTAAAAGTGATTGAATACTATCACTTGATCTTCGTGACGTTGTTACCATTAAAGAGCCTTGTGCATCTATTGCCATTTTCGAGGCGGCTGCACCAAGTTCCTTTGCCATTTGTTCTGTAAATACTCGACGCTTTGTAGATCCCCCTACGATAAGAGCTATGCGCGGTTTAGGTAAACGCATTAAACTATCTTTCCAGTCATTCCGAGCCACTGAAAGACGATCTTCAGTCACTCGATGAGGCGC
>MDTD01104461.1_pt1 | contig 10531 bp, 8 predicted proteins | sample 811221 | NCBI WGS metagenome assembly MDTD01 (sample SAMN05326646, study PRJNA326480) | marine metagenome | isolation source: seawater | place: Pacific Ocean: South West | collected 2011
GCCGTTTTGTCGCCGCGAAGGTTCAACCAAAACGAGCGTTTGTCACTGTGAAGGCCCATTGACAGGTCGTCGGGAAGCAAGGGGACGACCGCTCCTCCGCCGGTGCCAGCACCCGATGTTGGCCACGCTGGGTGGCTGTCGTCGATGGCGATCATGTCGCACGTCCGCTTGATGTAGGGTTCATGCATTCGCTGGCCGTCAAACCACCAAGCGCACACCATGCCGTCGATCACCATGCCGCCGTGTTCGTCGAAGCCTGGTCGTCCGTTGGGTGTCCAAGGGGTGCCGTTGACCTCAACACGGTCGTTGTCTTTGGTGGACCAGAGCACCATGAGTTGTTTGCCCCACGCTTCGCCGTTGGGGTCGTCGATCATCACCAGCCACCACCACCAATCCCATGTGAGGTGCCACAGGGGCTCGCGCAGACCGAGTTTCCACATCGTCGAGAAATCTCCCTGAAAGGTCGCTGGCGCCTCCATGTCGTCCACCAACCCCTTCACTCAATTTCCTTTGACTTGAACAGGACACTGCCCAACAACCAACACGCAGCAGCTTGGAACAAGAGGACCAGCACGGACACCACGACCGTTCCGAGTGCGCCGATATCGAGGCCAGGTGTGGACCAAAACACGTTGAGCGCTTCGGCGCCTTGCAACGATCCGTTGCCACCACCCCACATCCCCATCTGGATGAACAGCGGGGTGTCCTGCCACGCCAGAGCGGCTCCTGCGTCGACGATGTTCATCGCCCAGCCAATCACGGAAAATCGGAGAATGGCGGCATCAGGCGCCCCGAGCGTGGTGAGGATCATGCCCAGTTCCCATGCGGCAAACGGCAGGGCGAGCACCATGCCGTGCTTCCACAACACTCCAAGGGTGCAGAACAACATGCCGTACACCGAAATGGCAAGCACGGCTGCCAGCCAAACCGACATCCAGACGCCCAAATCGCTGAACCGGTAGAATCCATCGCCCGGCCCCATCAAGCCCGCCACGAGGGCGAGCAGCGCAATGAGGACGGTGAGGTACACCCATGCCAGGGCGTAGAAACCAAGCAATCGGTACAGGAACACCTCCCCTCGTGCGATGGGCTTGGCGAGCATGAAATGCATGGTTCCTGAGGTCATTTCGTTTCGGATGAGACCGGTCGCCATGAACAGCGGAACAAAGATGCCAATGAGGAACACAACACCCAGTTTTCCAATGGCGAGGACGAAGCTCCGGTGAATGGCCTCGAGGGCGTAGGCTTCGTCATCGGGGTCCTCGTCAACGTTGCCGTCGCTCAAGACGCGGAACCCTCCGCCGTACCTGTCCTCAACCAGTTGGATGTCGCATGGAATACCGTTCCGATTGGCGTCTTTCTGTGAATCGGTGCGGCTTTCAAGGTTGCAATCCCCGTTGTCGTCGACACCTACGCTCCCCTCTTGGAGGGCGTCCCAATCAAAGTCGTCCTCGTTGATCCAAACACTTGGGTCGTCGGGCAGGATGGAAGCGTCCAGTATGCCGGGATGGGATTCTGCATCGAAAATGTCCGTTCCGTAGAGGTTCTCTTGCCCGTTGGGGTAGCCATCGCCGTCCAAGTCGTAGGAATCGCCGTCGTTGTCAATGGCTTCGTAATCCCGTGTCATGGCGTCGACATAGAACATGGTCAACACGCCCATGGCGGCAACACCCACGAGGAGGACCACCCACGTGGAGAGTCGTTTCCGTTGCTGACGGAGGGTGAATTCTCCAATCGCCAGGGCCTTGCGGTCCATGCCGCTCCACAAACTGGGGATTGCCTTCTTGGACATCACGCGTTCCCTCCGGCAAGGTAGTGAAGCAAGGATTCCAAGTCGTCGTCGGGGTTGTCGATGATGCTGACCTTGTGGCCGTTTTCGACGATGAGTCCGGGCAGGGCCGCATGCAGTTCTCCGAAATGGAAGGTTTGAATGAGCAATTCTTGATCGGTGGGAAAACTGACCCCAAACACGGCGGGGTGCCCCAGCAAGTCCCTGGCGAGGGCGCGGGCGTCCTCGCCGATGATGCGAATCGTGTGTGGGATTTGGTCCAGCCGTTCACGGATGGCATGCAGGTTGCCCAAGGCCACCAATTTGCCCTGGTGAAGGATGATGATCTGCTCGGTGATGCGTTCGATTTCACTCAAAATATGACTGCTGACGAGCACGGTTCGGCCCAACTTCCCCAGTTCCCGAATCACGTTCATGATGGTGGTTCTGGCCAAGGGGTCGCATCCCTGAAGCGGCTCATCGAGAATGATGAGTTCGGGGTCGTTGACCAGGGCGTGGGCGATTTTTGTTCGTTGTCGCATCCCTTTGGAGAAGCGTCCAATCTCTTTGTTCGCCACGTCGCTCAAACCTACAAACTCCAGCACCCGTTTTGCCTCAAGCTCGGCTTCGCTTCGAGTCATCCCGTGAAGACGAGCAAACGTGCTGACGAACTCGAGCGCTGTCATCCAGTCGTGCATCTTCTCGTGTTCGGGAACAAAACCGACATTAGCGTACGGTGCCGGGTTCTTCCACGGGTCCATGCCGAAGAGCTTGACTTGCCCTGCGCTGGGTCGAAGTTTCCCCATGAGGAGTTTGAACAAGGTGGATTTTCCTGCGCCATTCATCCCGAGGATGCCAGTCACGCCCCCGCTCAAGCCGAGGGTGATGTTGCTCAGCGCGTGGATGCGACCGTAGGATTTCGACACCCCGTTGAAGTAGACCACAGGTGCATCGGCCACCGGCAAGGGAGCAACCTGGGCAGCGCCCTGCTGGGTCATGTCCGGCATCATTCTCGCGTCACCTCCATCGAGGCCACGCGGGAGGAGAGCACATACAATGCAAGGGCGTTCATCGCCACCAGCGCCACGAGCGAATAGGTCCACGAATACTGGTCGTAGGTCGTTTGGGTGCCGATGATGGCTTGGCCCACATGGGCTGCGCAATCGTAGGGCGAGATGAGGTAGAGAATTTCTCGCTCAAACAAATTCTTCACGATGCTGGCGAGCGTTTTCGTTCCGAAGACGATGGCGAGCAAACCAATGCCGGGGAAAAACCGCCCCGTGGACACACTTGACAGGCCGAGGCCGATGCTGGTATAGGTGAAAATGAGCAGCATGCCGGCCAACAGACCGGCGAGGAACATCGGGAAGATGTCGACCATCCACGCCCAACCTCGTCCATAGGCCACCACCTCGGCAAGGAAGTACAGCACGTAAGTCACCAGGACCACCAAGGCTTGGATGATGGCCACGGAAAGGAACTTCATGCCGACGTAGTCGAAACGGGAGACCGGTCGCGAGAAGTACAGGGCCGAGGTTCCGTGTTGTCGGTCCTCTGAAATCACCCCACCCACGAGCAGGGCCGCTACGATCGGATAGTAGAGCACGTTTCGAGGGAAGAAGCCGAGCACATGGCCGTAGAGGTTGTCTCGACTCACGCCGAAGAGTGAATGGAACTCTGAACTGCCAACGAGGCCTGAAAGCAAGGTCATGCCGGCATCGGAGAGCGAAGCGAGGAAGGCGATGAGGATGAAAATTCGCGTGGGCATGGTCCAGGGTCGGTGACCTTTGCGGAAAATGCCGAGCAGATGATGGCGCAGAATCGCCCAGTTGCGCATCCACCTCGGGTTGAGTTGACCCGTCCACGGCGTGTATTGCTGCTCGAAAATTTGGCCGCTCTGTGCGGTGTTCGCCGATTTGCTCTCCTCTGGGTGTTCATCCCCGGTGTTGGACCCCCAAGCTACATCCATGCGCGCTTGACCGGTGACCGGTGCTTCCGGTGAGGGGGCCAATCCTTCGGGTGACGGGAGTTCTTCGGTCATGCGGCCCCGCCTCCCATCGATTGAGGAGCATCCACCCGGCGCGCTTCGACCGGTGAACGAAGCAGGTCGTCGCTCGATTTGACACTGTAACCGAGGTTGTCCATGATGGCGAGGAAGAGGTCCTCAAGGGAGGCTTCGTATTCATGCATGCGCCGGACTTGCGCCCCCACCTCAGCTGCAGCACGAAGGATGGCGGTGGTGGTGTCTTCGCTGGTGTGGGCGATACGCATGACGCGTCCCTCACGACGAACCTTGAGCCCGTCGGCGAGCAGGCGCTGCTCCAGTGGCGTCGCCTTGCCCCAGACGTGAATTTCGATTTCTCGATCGATCGCCTTGAGGTCCTCAATTTTCCCTTGAGCCGCCAGCGTCCCTTTGTGAAGGAGGATGATGTTCTCGCACACGCGCTCAACATCGTCCATCAGGTGGCTGGCCATCAATACGGACCGATTGGCATCGTGAACCATGTTGTTCAGCGTGGAGATCATGAATTCCCTGGCCTTCATGTCCAGGCCGTTGGACGGTTCGTCAGCGATGAGCAGGTCAGGGTCATGGATGATGGCACAGGCCAACTTCGTCGCCTGTTTCATGCCGGTTGAGAAACTCCCAATTTCTCGGTATCGTTGTTCCCCAATGCCAACAAACTGGAGCGCTTCATGCGCTCGGTTCATGGCCACGGTCGGGTTCATGCCGAGGAGTTCTCCCGAATACCGCACCTGGTGAATGGCGTCCATGTCCGGATTCAAAGCATCGTATTCGGGCATGTAGCCGATGCGCTGGCGAATGTCCACGCCTTGATGGCGAATGTCGTATCCGAGCACCTTCCCCTCCCCTGAGGTGGCTTGAATCAGTCCGAGGATGGTCTTGAGGAAGGTCGATTTTCCCGCTCCGTTTTGCCCCAACAGGCCCGTGGCACCGCTGGGAATGGAGATGTTGAGGTTGTCAAGGGCGACGTGAGGGCCATAGGATTTGGTCAAATCCTTGGTGTGGATGATGGGTTCACCCGTCATGGTCCTCACCTCTACGGGTGGTCAAGGCGCCTCATGAAGCCTTTCACTGCATGGTTCTGGTTCAGCGACGAACACCGCCCCGTGTTTTGACGGCGATGCCCTTGCTGAGGCACGCGAGTTCGGTCGACGTGCACTGAGAAACACCATGGCCGAGGAATTCGCCGGTTTGGTTGGCGATGAGGCAGGGCTCGCCGGGTGCCAACCACGGGTCGCAAGCCAGGGCGAAACCATGGAACACGTTGCGTCCTTTGCGGACAAACGGTTCCGCGTCATCGTCCACGATGACCACTGCGGGGCCTTGCCCGCTGTGCCCCCACCATTCGGTACGGGGCAAGGCAGAAGGCAACGCCTCGCTGCGTCGGTCAAAGAGGGCCTGGGCACCGGCCGTGGCCATTGACAAGCCACCGTCGCGAAGACGTGGACTGAACATGTGTTCACCCGCTGCGTTGTTGATGTTCTTCATGCGCCCCTCTCGGTTGACGACAAAGGTGGCACCGTTCATGACGTCATGGGCCACCTCATGGCCAACATTGAGCAGAACCATTTGTTTGTCTTGCCCTTGCTTGATGCGCAATTGGTGCCGGGCTTCATCCCGCTCCTCGAGCGTCAACGGTGCGTGAACGTCGTTGTGCAAACCAAGCGTCGTCAATGAAGCAGCCAGCCGTTGTTTCAGACCATCACCGGCCACGTCCACGGTGGCGAACGGTACGTCGTTCATCCCCAAGCGTTGCAGTTCACGTTCGATCCACGCTGCCTCGGGTTCATGACGAAGAACCCACGGTGGGGCATCGAGGTGGGCGAAGGGGTTCAGGTCCTCCAGCGAGGCAGGAATCAGGCCAAGCGGGGTCAGGACCATCGATTGTACGTTCGGGTGGTGAATGTTCAACCATTCGAGCAGGTCGTTGATGCGCTCTCGAAACGGTCCGCGAATCCCGTGAAAGATGACAGCCTGTTCCATGTTGGCATCGTGCGTCCAACGCATGTGGAGATGGCGCCGTGCCTTGGCGATGTGAGGCCGACTGAACGTGTCGTCGCCGCCCCATTGAACGCCGCCGACCCGAGGGGTTTGTTGACTCCACACCATCCAATCCCATGCATCCTCCCACATGCCTTGGTCCCGGTCGACATCTCGGGCAGCATCGCGGTCGGTGTAGAACTTCTCAGGTCGAACGCCTCGCTGCAGCGAAGGTGATGTGGTCAGCCAGAGGTAGGCTTCGCGCAGCGCAGGGTGCTGATGACTTCGCTGTTCAGCGAGCTGCCAGATACGACCGTCCCTCACCGCTTGTTTGCATCGAGCGAGTTCGGCAAGGGTCACTTCGAGGTTGAAGTGGGCCAGCAACTTCTCCTTGGCCTCTGCCTCCATGGCACGAACATCAGCCGGTGTGGTTCCCGCCACGCACGGCATCAACAGCGGCCAGTCGATCAGGTCGTCAATGCGTTCGGTGCCCCACGGTGTGAGCAACCGGCCATCTCGGGCAAAGAGGGCGTAGGCGGCGGAGTCGAAGAGGTCGGCTCCAAGCGCAATGGACATGGGAAACAGCATCGGATGGCCGCAGCCAAACATGTGGACCGGTCGGTCCGGTGGGAGCAGCGGGAGGGTCGCCATCATGATCTTCGCATAGTCCTTGTAGCGTTGTTGTTCCATGACAGGCACGATGCCACCGATGGGGTGAACGGCGAAGTCATGCTGCCCCATCAGCTGGGCTGATATGTGGCGCAGTTCTCTGAAAACGCCGCCCTGGATGGGTCCGTTGAGCATGGTGGTGCCTGCCGCCTCCAAACTCTGTGCTGCTCGTGCTTCTGTTTCTCGAACGGCGTGCTCCACCTCGGCCATCTTCATGTCGGGGCGCGAAAACACGTCGAGCATGGTGGCGATGTCCACGCCGATGGAACGCTGGAAGGCCACAATTTCGTCCACGCCCACTTCGACGTCGCCGTAGACGTAGGATTGGAAGGTACCTGAATCGGTCATGATCACGCCGGGAAAATCCAGCAGGCCATGAACGCCATCTCGTTGGGCGACCGTGCGCAGGTCTTCGTGCTTCCACATGATGTACGAGTTCGTGATGAGGGCTTGAATGCCGTACTTGTCCCACATGACCCTTGGCTCAATGGTACGAATGTTCGGGTTGACCACCGGGAGCAGTGCAGGGGTTTCAAGGACGCCGTGGCTCGTATGGAGACGGCCCAGTCGAGCTCGCCCGTCTCGCTGGGTCACCTCAAATCGACCGTGGTCTTGTTCGCGACACGGCGCGGGGTCGTCCCGTCGCTCATCGCCCCATGCTGCCATGCGGTTGCCTCCAGCCTGCCTTTATTGAAAGGCTCGCCACATCACGCCGCTGCCCCGTCGGTTGGAATGTCAACGAATTCGACTTTTCCATGAGCGAGAATGAACTCGCGACCGAGGTCGTCAAACGTATCGAGAAGGGCCGACGAGAAACGAATTCGATGGACTTCGGTATCGGCTTCGAGGTCCCCTTTCACCCCTTCTAGGGTGCCGGGTGCAGCACCGCACGAAAGGCAGGCGCCGGTCAAGTCCAGCACGAGATCGAGGGAGCCCTCGTGATGCTCGATTTGGGAAACGGCGATGCCGCCGCCGTGCCCGTCAAGGGCAGCCCGAACGGCACCCAGCCGTGCGAGGAGCGCAGGAACGAAATGCTCTGTTTCGGTGAGGTCGTGAAGCGATGCGTTGCGCAATCGTTCTTCCTCCTCAGGGTCTGTTGATTCCGCCACGCGCCGTGCGGCTTCAGCCTCCATGGCGGCTTTGGCTTCAGCGGCGTACTTGGCCACCAAATCGTCATCCATGCCTCTCCCTCGGGCTGATGGACTTCAACCCTCCCACTCCATCACGAAATCAAGGAGGTGGTTACATCCCCGAAACCGGTCAACACATGGGAACTACATCCCTTGATAAAGGAGAGACGAGACGGCAAAGCAGGGATGAACATGGCCGAGGAAATCCTGCGTGTCGAAAACCTCCACGTCAGCGTGGAGGATACGCCCATCCTCAACGGCATGGACCTGACCATCAATCGCGGAGAAATCCATGTCATCATGGGACGCAACGGCGCAGGAAAATCCACGCTCGCCAGCGTCATCATGGGCCACCCTGCCTACGAAATCACCGAGGGTTCCATCCACTACATGGGTACGAACATTGACGAAATGAGTGTGTTTGAGCGAGCCCGTGCAGGTATGTTCCTGTCCTTCCAGTACCCCGCCGTCATTCCTGGCGTACAGGTTGGCACCTTCCTCAAGAAGTCCGTGCAGTCGGTCCGAGACGAACCGCTCAAGGGTCGTGAATTCCGCAAGGAACTCAACGGGGCCATGGCCACCCTCGAGATGCAGAAATCCGTGCTTTCTCGCTACGTCAATGACGGGTTCAGCGGCGGCGAGAAGAAGCGACTGGAAATCCTGCAAATGCTGCTGCTCAAACCGACGTTGGCCCTCCTCGATGAAACCGACTCAGGACTGGACATCGATGCGCTTCGCATCGTCGCCAAAGGCATCAACAGCGTCGCCCCCGAAGCCGGCTGCCTCATCATCACGCACTACCAGCGACTGCTGGATCACGTCCAACCCCACTTTGTCCATGTCATGATCGATGGCACCATCGTGGAATCCGGTGGACCTGAACTGGCGCTCAAACTCGAAGAGCAGGGCTACGAGTGGCTCGAAACTGCAGCGGAGGCCTGAACATGAGCGACGAAGCACGAGAGGCGGTCGGTGACTACCAGTTTGGGTTCCACGACCCTGAGAACGCCACCATCCGGTTCGACAAAGGCCTCTCCGAGCAGGTGGTCCGAGACATTTCGGCGCTCAAGGACGAGCCCGAGTGGATGACCGACATCCGTGTCAAAGCCTACCATCACTTCGTCGAGCGCAAGATGCCCGACTGGGGCAACTGCGGCGAACTCAACAACATCGACTTCGACAATGTCACGTACTTCCTCCGCTCTTCGGATGCCACCGAGAAAGACTGGGACGACGTGCCCGATGACATCAAGCGAACCTTTGACCGCCTGGGCATCCCCGAAGCCGAGCAAAAGTGGTTGGGTGGCGTGACGGCCCAATACGAATCAGAGGCCGTGTACCACTCCATCCGCGAGGATTTGGAAGCCCAAGGTGTGCTCTTCCTCGACATGGACAGCGGGCTCAAGGAACACCCCGAGATTGTCAAGGAGTATTTTGGCACGGTGATTCCCTACAGCGACAACAAGTTCTCCGCCCTCAACACGGCCGTGTGGTCGGGTGGTTCCTTCATCTACGTGCCGAAAGGCGTTCACGTTGAAATGCCTGTCCAAGCCTACTTCCGCATCAACGCCCAAAACATGGGCCAGTTCGAGCGAACGCTCATCATTGCCGACGAAGGCAGCAGCATTCACTACGTCGAGGGTTGCACGGCACCCACCTACTCCACCGACTCACTCCATTCCGCCGTGGTTGAACTCATTGCCATGAAGGGGGCCAAGATTCGTTATTCCACCATCCAAAACTGGTCAGCGAACGTCTACAACCTCGTCACCAAGCGAGGGGTCGCCCATGAAAACGCCACCGTGGAATGGGTGGACGGCAACATCGGTTCCAAGTTGACGATGAAGTACCCGGCCGTTCTCTTGAAGGGCGAAGGTGCTCACGCTGAGGTGATCTCTGTGGCGTACGCAGGCGCAGGTCAGCACCAAGACGCTGGCGCCAAGGTGCACCACCTGGCGCCAAACACGACGTCCAACATCCTCTCAAAATCGATTTCCAAGAACGGTGGTCGTTCCTCTTACCGTGGCATGCTCCAAGTGACCCCCAAATCGCACGGCTGCCGCTCCAAGATTGTCTGTGATGCGCTCATGCTTGACAGCGATTCTCGCTCGGACACTTACCCGACGATGGAAGTGGGTAACTCAACGGCTGACCTCGAACACGAAGCCAGCGTCTCGAAGGTGTCTGGCGACCAGCTGTTCTACCTCATGAGCCGCGGCTTCTCTGAAGAGGAAGCCATGGGCCTCATTGTCAACGGATTCTTCGAACCGTTCACCCGTGAACTCCCCATGGAATACGCCGTGGAACTCAACAAGTTGCTCGAGTTGGAAATGGAGGGTTCCATCGGATGAAGTATGCCGACATGGCCGTTCCCTCCCGTGCTCTTCATCTGTGGCGATACACTCCATGGGCACGCATTCACCCCTCCAAAGTTGAGGACGTTCCGGATGCCTCGGGAATTCGGTTCAACATTGTTGAAGGTGGCGAACTGGTTGAGGGCGCTCCACGCATCGTCAATGCCGAAGACATCGGCCGTGTGTTCCTGAGCGAGCTTGGTGGGTCGGCCTGGACCTACGAATCCACTAGCAACGCTGACGTCGTCCACCTTCAAGCAGTGGCTTCTGGCCATGTTGCGGTGGGCCACCTCCACCTCTCCTTGAAGCACGACGTCACCGTCATGCTCCACCTTTCGGGTGAATCCGACTGGACCGGCCTCCACATCACTGGCGAGATTGGTGCGAACGCTCGTGCAGGTTTCGGGCTGGTCAATGAACTCGCTTCCAACGGCAAATTCCTCCACTGCGAGGATTGGGTCGTGAACCGTGATGCTTCGCTTGAACTGGCCGGGTTGTCCATCGGTGGGTTCCGCTGCAAGAGCGATGTACGCACGCATTTTACCGCATCAGGCGGTGCTCTCACCCAAGCCATTTCGGTGCACGGTTCGGGACAGCGCCACGTGGA
>MDTD01122997.1_pt1 | contig 10531 bp, 11 predicted proteins | sample 811221 | NCBI WGS metagenome assembly MDTD01 (sample SAMN05326646, study PRJNA326480) | marine metagenome | isolation source: seawater | place: Pacific Ocean: South West | collected 2011
AAAGACATTAGTAATTTTAAACTTCATATTCTTTGGTGTTAAATGCTCCAAATTACTTGGGTCGCAAAAAAAGCTCCATACTCGATCAAGATTAGCGTCTATGATTGTTTTATATTTTAGTTGATGAAGTTTCATTAGTAAATGACATGTTGTTTAGAAAAAAAGAATTAAATAGTTTACCATCAAGGACAAGAGCAAACTTGATAAACAAAATGGCAGGATTTAAAAGTCCTGTTTTAGTTGGAACAATAAACAAAAAAGGGCAAAATAATTTATCAGTTGTAAGTTCATTAGTACATCTTGGATCTTCACCTGCTTTATTAGGAATGAACCTCCGACCTAAAACCAAAAAATATTCCCACACGCTTAAAAACATTGAAAGTGAAAAACAATATACAGTTTCATTTATTGATAAAACAATTTACAAAAAATCACATTTATGTAGTGCAAAACTAGCCGTAAATGAATCTGAATTTCAGTACTCTGGATTAACTCCTGAATTTAATAAGGATGAAAACTGGTCTACACCACATGTAGCCGAATCTAAAATTCAAATTGGCCTAGAGCTAAGTGATAATTTTAAATTAAAAAACAAATGCAGTTTTATAGTTGGAGAAATTAATTGGATCAAAATATCCGATGAATTACTTGAAAATAAATTTGAACTTAAACCATTAGTAAACCATGTTTCCATATTGGGTTTATATGAATACTACGAAGTTAATTTTATTGAAAAATTAATGTATGTAAATATTGATTAATTTGTCGATTTAATGCTGAAATAATTAATGTATCAGAATGTATCATAGTTATTGTAGTAAAGAAATTAGAATAGCATTAAATAACTGGTATTCAATTCATGCTCGCACACTACCATGGAGGATAAACACTACTATTTATGGAACATGGTTAAGTGAGGTGATATTACAACAAACTCGTATGGAAGTGGGAGTAAAAAAATGGCAGAAAATTATTACCAAATTTCCAACAGTTAGAAATTTAGCTGAAGCAAGTGAAGATCAAGTCTTAAAAGCATGGGAAGGACTTGGATATTATAGAAGAGCTAGATTTTTACACAAAGCAGCACAAATTATAAATTCTAATGGCACATTTCCAAAATCATATGACGAATGGTTAAAATTACCTGGAATTGGATCTTATACAGCAGCAGCAATTTCTTCAATCACATTCAACGAAGAAGTTGCAGCAGTTGACGGAAATGTAAAGCGAGTTATTTCCAGATTAGTTGGCTATCAAGATCCTATTAATAATAGTCAAGGTTCAAATAAAATTAACAATATCGCAAAGTTGTTACTTGATACAGAAAATCCGGGAACTCACAATCAGGCTATGATGGAACTAGGTGCGCTGGTTTGTAAGCCCAAAAAGCCAAATTGCAACTGTTGTCCAATATCTAAGCAATGCATCTCTTCGAATAATTCTTTATTGTTAAATAAAATACCGTCAAAAGTAAAACCCAAAAAAATCAAAGACATTGACTTAATTTGGCATTTAGTTAGATTTAAAAAAAATATAGTAACAATTAAAATGCCATCCGAAGGGATTTGGGGAAGCCTTTGGGGCTTCCATCATACTAAACCTTCAACAGACTTTTTTATTAAAACAAAAACATTAAAACCAATAGTACACTTACTAACACATAGAAGGATACATGCAAAATTTCATATGTGGGAAGCAATAAATAAAAAAGCAATAATCGATTATGCGTCAAGTATTAATGGGAAGATAATTCCAATTAATGAACTCAAGAATCTTGCTATGCCTCGTTTAATAACTAAGTATATACTTCCAATTATTACAATACGATAATTCAAATATTTATTAGTATATTATTTAATAAAATGATCAATAGGTCAAACATATAAAAATAAAGACTGCTTTCTTCATCAGTTAATACAAGATCTAAACGAGTGAAAATTTCCTTTGGTACAATTATTTAGCAAGTAAATTTTTCAATGCACTTTCAAGTTTGTCAAACTTAAACATGAAACCGGTTTTTTTTATTTTATCATTACTTACCCTAGAACCATATAACAGTAAATGCGCCTTTTCACCAAACATTAATTTTAAGAAAAAAGACGGTATGCTAGGTGAAAAATTAGGTTTTTGTAGAATTCTTGATACAGATTGTGAGAACTCAATATTTTGATTTTTTTCTGTTGCAACAGCATTATAAACACCAAATAAAGATTGCTGTATTAGATGCAAATAAATTCGACATAAATCCTCAATATGAATCCAATTGATATATTGAGAACCATTTCCTAAGGTAGGGTTTATATGATTTCTAGCATAATTTATAGTTTTTTTGATGAGACCTCCTTTTAATGAGAGCACGACTCCTATCCTCAAAATGGATGTTTTTATACCAATTTTATTAAAATTTAAAGTTTCTGTTTCTAAATCAAAACAAGTTTTTGCAAGAAAATCTTGACCGTGACAATCATCTTCTGTAAATACCAAATCTGAATTAATCGCACCATAATAACCTATTGCAGACGCTGAAATAAAATGATGAATTTGAATATTATTAGATATAATATACTCAAGCAAAAATTTGATTGAAAGAACTCTACTATCATAAATCTCATTTTTGTGTTTACCACTCCATCTATTTTCGCCAATATTTTCACCTGCTAAATGAATAACTGTTTTGACATTTTCAAAAGCGCCTTTTTCAATTATTTTATTTTTTATATCCCAACAAAAATATTTTATATCTTGATTTTTTATATTTTTTTTTCTAGTTAGAACTGCAACATTATAGCCTCTTGATAAGAGCAAGGAAGACAATTGCTTCCCAATATTTCCAGTTCCACCTGTTATAAGAATTGTTTCCATATTAATTCAAAAAATTAATTATTAAGGACGACTTGAAAGGAAGTTTTTTACTCTGTCAACTTCCCGGAAGTAGAAGAGTTCAAATATTGGACCACTGCACATGCCGAGTTATAATTTGTTGCAAGCGGAATGTTATGTACATCACAAAGTCGCATTAACATTGCAATATCAACATCGTGAGGATGTTTATCTAAAGGATCACGAAAAAATATGACTCCATTAATTTCCCTGCGAGACACCATCGCACCAATTTCAGCATCTCCCCCAAGTGGTCCGCTATTTACAGTTTTTATAGTTTTAACACCTGCCTTTTTTAACAATGATCCAGTTGTACCTGTTGCAACTAATTCGAATTTTGAATTAGAAAAAAATTCTAATCTTTTTAGAACAAAATCAACCATATCCGCTTTCTTTCCATCATGTGCAATCAATGCTATCTTCATATGACAATATTAAAAAATATATGTATATATAATATGAGTAAATTGTTAATTATAATTTAAAAAAAACATTAATAAGCTACTTTGTTTTAAATAGAATATATCATCTCCCTCCTTCTCAATTACTTTCAAATTTTTAAGTAACAAATATCACAACGCTCTTACATATCTTAGGTTTATGTAAATTGTGATTCAAAATCATCAACTATGAGACTTCTATTTACATTTTTTGCTTGGTTATTTTTCGTTTCTTTTTATGCTCAAGATTTTATTACAAGTCATCTACCAATTGTAATTATTGAATATGAAAATGACGTTGACGATATACCCGATGAACCCAGAGTTCTAGCTACAATGGGTATCATTCATAATGATGACGGAGAATTAAATCATATTGAGGATTCATATAACGTTTATTATGGGAATATTGGAATAGAAACAAGAGGAAATTCAACACAAATGTTTGAAAAGAAAACATATACTTTAGAGTTGTGGGATGAGAACATGGAGGACCAACAACAATCCCTTTTGGGAATGGGAGAAGAAGAAGATTGGATTTTACATGCCATGGTGATTGATAAAACACAGTTTCGAATTCCTTTAAGCTTTGACCTGTCTCGTGAGATGGGTCACTATGCATCTAATTATCGATTTGTTGAGGTGATAATTAATGATGAATATAGAGGTCTCTATATTTTGACAGAGAAAATTAAACGCGATAATAACCGTGTTAATATTGCCAAGCTTGACAGTGAAGATATTGAAGGACGTTCTTTGACAGGAGGTTATATTCTCAGGATAGACTGGACTTGGGATATTGATGATTATGAATTTTTCAACTCAAATTATGACTCACAAGGTGGAGAGCCTATGACATATCAATACTATTATCCAAAAGCGGAAAATATTCAACAAAATCAAAAAGACTATATAAAAGACTGGATGGACACTTTTGAAGATGCTGTATTCTCAGAAGATTTTTTTGCCAATAACGTTCGATATACAGAATTAATTAATGTTACAAGTTTTACAGATTTCCTTATTATCAATGAACTTTCAAAAAATTCTGATGGTTATAAGCTGAGCACATATATGCACAAGGACCGTATAGATTCTGATGGCAGACTTCACGCGGGCCCTATTTGGGATTTTGATCAAACTTATGGAATGTCAGCAGTATGTTCAAACAATGATCCTTCAGGTTGGACGTATTTACAAGATCAAGAATGGTGCGAAGACTTACAATCAATGCCAATGTTCTGGCAATCTATGATGTCAGATACAGTTTTTACAAATCATTTGTCATGTAGATGGAATACACTGAGGCAAGGCCCTTTACATTTAGATTCACTTTTTCATCGTATTGATGATATGAACACATATGTTGGGGAAGCAATTACACGAAATTTTATTCGGTGGGATTTTCAAGGAGAAAATATTTGGATTGAGCCGGACCCTCTTCCTTTAGAAACACATGAAGATGAAGTTGAATACATGAAAGATTGGATTCAAGAAAGAATCGAATGGCTTGATTTAAACATGCCAGGGAATTGTATGAACGATGTTATTTCTAAAACGCCAGAAGATGTTAGAAGTTTATTATTTAGAACATTTCCAAATCCTGCGTCAAATAACCTAATAGTTGATTTAAGTGATTTGAACGGAATTAATACAACGATTAAGTTGTATGATTCATCAAGTAAACTTGTCTTTGAGAAGCAGTCCAATTCAACTCTATCTTTTGATGTTTCCAGCTATACCAAAGGCATGTATTCACTTGTGATTTTAACTGACAAACAAGTCTATAGAAGTCAAGTAATAATAGATTAATTCCTTGGATACCTTCTACTTCAAAGCCTCTATTGAATTATCTAAATTATTTATTTGTGGAAGTCTTAAGCCTATAAATGTTCAAATTGTTATTCTAAACAAGCTCAAAATCATACTCTATTATTATAGACAATTCATTAGATTAAAAGAATGGTAGAGATTATAAAAAAATTGGATTAAATAGACGAAAAGCATCTATCACATAATCCAGTAAGTAAAATCTTGGTTACGTAAAATTTAGATCCAATTAATTCAGATGGTTGTATAGAACTTTTAATACATCTAACTTCATTACAATTTTCACACTGGAAATGAGGATGATTATCATAATGCTCTTGAGTTGTACAGCCTGAACATTTAGCGTACCATTTTAATCCATGTAAACCAATAAAAGAATGAATGATATTATCATCCTCAAGTTTATTAAGTATTCTGTATATAGTGGACTTATTCATTGAATTTGCATAAAGTGAAACTAGAGAATTCGCACTGATAGCACTATGACTTTTTGAAAATTCAGAAAGAATTTTTCGAAAATGTTTAGTTTTTCTAACTACTCCCATGAAAAATATTTGAAATTAAAAATATTCAACTTAATATAGCAACCAGTTTATTACTGCAACCATGTTGCAATAATATCAATCTTCAATTTAATTCTAATGGAATTAACTAAAAATATATCGGACAAGGTAGGAGTATTCGCAAGTATAACTTGTATGATCCATTGTGCAATAACACCTTTGATTTTTATTGCTAACGTTTGTTCACAGAGTTGTTGTAGTCAAGCACCCACATGGTGGAAATCTATAGATTTCATTTTTTTAGCAATCACCTTAGTTGCGATAATTGATTCAAATAAAAAGCAAAGTTCAAAAACTATTAAAAGGTTATTTTGGTTTAGCTGGATGTTGTTAGCATTTTTTATTCTAAATGAAAATTTCGCGTTATTAACAATTACACATCATTTTAAATATATCCCTGCATTAGCAATTGTTTTTTTGCATGTATATAATATTAGAATGTGTCGATGTAAGGAAGACAAATGTTGTTTACACCCACCAAAAAATAATATGTAAAAATACTGGTAATAGTAATTTACAACGCTATCTAGGCAATATAAAGTTTAAAAAATCAGACAGTCTGTAGATAGTGATAATGATGAAATATTTTTGGGAGGAGTGTCTTATTAGAAAAAACAGTAGTGTTTTCAATTACTTATATTGAAATCGGAAAATTATATTAGTTAGAAAAAACAAATACGTTTGTAAATATGAAGCAATCGATTTTATTTATACTTGTTACTTTCCTGTCATGTTCTATCAATTCAAGTACAAAAAAGTTTGAAAAAATTGTTTTACCTACTAATCAGTTTCAAGAAAAGAAATTCGAATTAGATTACAATCAAGACAAAAATTGGGCATTTAATCCGAATATATCATTAACCAAGGATATTTTTCCAAAAAACTATCCTCAAAGTAAAATCAATTATAATATCGCAGTTTTTTATATCCATCCAACAACATATTTTAATGGATTGGATTGGAATGTAGATACTTCGTCTTTCAGAAATAATGATTTAATTGATTTATGTTTAGAAAATCAGGCATCAGTTTTTGATGGTATTGGAGAATTATATGCTCCTCATTACAGAGAAATGCATATTCATTCATATACTGATACTATTAATGGATTTCGTGCATTTGAATTTGCATATGGAGATGTATTAAATGCTTTTAATAAATTTATATCTAAGATTGATGGAAAAAAATATATTATTGCATCACATAGTCAAGGTACTAATCATGCAATTAAATTGATACGTGATCGAATAATACCTGACGAGGATATAAATAAAAATTTAATTTTAAGTTACCTAATTGGAATGGATCTCAAGAAAACATCATTGAGGATTCCCGAGTGCGATAGTAATACTTTATTATTTTGTCTTGAGTGCTGGAGAAGTTTTAATCGTGATTACTTTCCAGTAGATTGGAAATATGGTGAAGAGTATATTTCAACAAATCCAATTATTTCTGAATCATCCATAGGTTTTACCAATAATATTGATCATTTGGGAATTTTACTGCCAAATAGAAAAATCAAATTCACTTCATCAATTAGTGTGAATGATACTTTGGGGATACTGTGGGTAGATCTAAAAAGCAGAAGTCTTAAAAGATTTATTTCAAATAGCTATCATAAGGCAGATTATAATCTATTCTGGCCTAACATTAGAAATAAATTAATTTATCGTTTAGAACATTTAGATGATATTGGAAAAGAGATTAATTAATGAGTAAATTGTGAATTTAAAAGCACTATCATGAGATATTTATTTTTATCACTATTTGTATTATGTAATTTCACGCTGATTGCACAAATGAATTCATTTTGTAATTGTAGTGAACTTTCAGAAGGCTCTAATTCTAATTTTCCTTTTGTTTTAACTGCATGTACGATTGATGATGGAAACGTTGGAGAGATGCAGGAATTTCAAATTTTTGTTTCATCACTGCCAGAAACAGGTGCAAGCTATAGAGTTGCTAAAACTGTTGCAAATGGGAATTGGTATATCGCGCCAGAAACACCTTTAGTTTTAGGCTTAAACGTTAAAACTGTAACTGCAGTTGATTTTGCTAGAACAGTAAAATTTCAATTTTCTGATTGTAACATTCAATATGAGCTATTTGTAATTAATCAAAATGCTGTTTGTGGAGGAGCTCCCATAATTTCAGGATGTACTGATGAAAACGCATGTAATTACGATGAAATTGCAAATCAAAATGATAATAGTTGTTTGTTTACAGGCGACCCTTGTGATGATAATAATCCCGACACAATTTTTGATGAGCTACAACAAAACTGTGATTGTATTGGAATACCTATTTCAGCAGTTGATGAATTAAACGCCTTATCAATGCTTGTTTATCCTAATCCAGCTTTTTCCAACTTAACAGTTGAGTTGGGTGATTTAAATGGAAATGATATAACTATTAAACTCTATGATTCATCAAGTCAACTAGTTTTTGAAAAGCAAATAAGAGCAACTACAACGATTGATGTTTCTGAGTATGCAAAAGGCATGTATTCACTTGAGCTTTCAACTGACGATAAAGTCTTAAGAAAAAAAATTATTATCGACTAACTGTATTATAATTTAATGGCTCTAAAAAGAAACAATATAGAAACAACTTTTATCCGGTAAGAATCAAAGCTAGTTGAACGCAACAAAGAATGAGTAATTTCTAATCTTTGTTTATGTTTAACAGAAAGTACTTGCATCCATAACAAGCCAAATTATATGGATATCATAAGCAACATAACCAAGTGTAAATGTGATCACATTTTAGTTTTAGATGGGATTATTTTATCAACCTATGCAGACTTAGTTGAAGTTGGTCTTTAGCATTAGAGCCAACATACTGTCTCATAACGCCAATTTGTAATTTACTTCCTTCAGAAAACTCATATCCAATAGCTGAATAAAGACGAAGCCTCTCAAGTATGATGTCCCAAGAATATAGAAAAAACTCGCTGTATAGTGATAAATAAATAGTCCCTTTCTCAAAAGAAGCTTGATTCAAAGCAAAATTCAAAAACAAGTTGTATCGATGTCTCGTTTTAATCTTATTGTTCTCGATCCATCTTTGCTCAAATCTATATCTATGAGATGTAGATATTCGGTTATTTATATTCCAAGGAATTAAAGCTTCCTGATATATTCTGTGTTCCTGCTCTCTATCTGAATCTGAACCTTCTATTCGTGATTGTATGTTTCCATAACCTAGAGTTAATAATAATTTAGAATCATTTGGCTTAAAAGTAACGCCATTCCTAATCAATCTCTGCTCAAAATCACCATTCAAATCCCAATTTCGATCTTGGAAATCACCTTGTATACCAAATTGACTATCGCTAAATTGTTTATTGTAAAAAAGCATATGCCAAATACCTGTTGGCCTTTCAATGTCAACAATATTTGAAGATTGACAAAATACAGGTATGTAAATCAAAAAAGATAAAGCTAAAGGAAGAAAACGTCTTATCATAAAACGCAATTTATAGTGATTTTTGTTTAAAAAATATACGTTAAAACTTAATTTCGAAAGGTTAGTAAATACTTTTAATTAAAGTAATAATCATGAGACTAGCATATACTACCATAATGTGTTTATTGACAAACAGTTTATTCTGTCAATTCATTTCAGATTCTACATGCACACAAAATTGCGAACATCCTGGATATCACATAATGACTCAAAATATAGATGAACAAAACATAACCCGTGAATATATTTTACATGTTCCAATAGGATATGATACAAGCGAATCATATCCCTTGGTTATTTTATTTCATGGATTTGGAGGTTGTGCATATGATTGGTATGAAATGATGGAATATTACTATGGTTTTAACGACCTCGCTGATGAACAAGGTTTTTTAATTGCATATCCCCAAGCCGCATACAGACCCCAAAAAAAAGACGTTTACTGGGAACCTGGAGATTTTGGAGGTGAACATATTTACAACAATGACATCTATTTCGTACAAGAATTAATTAATCATATTTCTAGCGGGTATTCAATTGATAATAGCAGAGTATATGGTGGTGGATATAGTAATGGAGGGATGCTTGTATATAGTGTTGCTTGCACACGTGGTGATCTTATGTCAGCAATTGGCGTTATGTCAGGTGCTATGCTAGACAGTTCTCAAGACTGTGATACATCTATAGCAACACCGGTGATTATTTTTCATGGCATAGGGGATAATATATTACCCTATAATGGAGATCAATATTATTCTTCGGTTACAGATGTTGTCAACTTATGGTTAAATCATAATGGCATTCCTCCGTCATCAGTTGTGAGTTCTGAAAGCAGTAATGGAAATGTAATACATGATTTTTATTCAGGCGGCAATGACGGAACATGTCTCTCACTATATACTGTAGAAGAAGAATATGGCCAACCCGGTGGGCATGAATGGTTTAGTGAAGATATTGACGGGGTATCACCAAGTCGAATTCTTTGGGATTTTTTTAATGAAGGATGTAATCCAGTCCTGAATATCGATTTGAATCATGAAGAAATACCCAACAAAAAACTTAAAAAAATAGTTGATAATTTAGGCAGAGAAATCAACAACACCTCCCTTCAATTACTTTTCTACATATATGATGACGGATCAGTAGAAAAGAGGTTTATTATTGAATGAAAAAATAATTATTAATGATAAATAGTAAAAAATTCATACGGCTTTTTTCAACTTTTACAATAATAATTGCCCTACTTCACTTTGTATTAGAAACTTTATTTACTTATCGATTTGGACAGACTTGGGCTGGTTTATTGCCTGACTATATTGCAGTTGCTCTAATGTGCATCAGTGGACTAAT
>MDTD01085542.1_pt1 | contig 10530 bp, 11 predicted proteins | sample 811221 | NCBI WGS metagenome assembly MDTD01 (sample SAMN05326646, study PRJNA326480) | marine metagenome | isolation source: seawater | place: Pacific Ocean: South West | collected 2011
ATCATAAATACAAGGATGATATTTATCATTTATTAAAGAATAAGCTAGTGCCAAAACACACGCAGTAACTCCAGAACCACAAGAAAAAACTATATTTTTTTCATTTATATTTTTTAAGCAAGTTTTAAAAACCCTAATTAATTCATCTTTTTTTTTAAATGTTTTATCTTGATTTAAACAATGATTAAAGGGAATACAAAATGAATTTTTAATATGTCCACTTCTTAACCCTTTTCTTGGCTCCGTGACCTTTCCTTCAAATCTTTCTTTGCTTCTTGCATCAATTACCTGAAAAATTTGTTTTTCAATGTTTTGATTTATTGAATTTTTATTTTTAACCAGTTCCTTTATTTCAAAACTTGTATAATCTGACATTTCTATTTTAGTTGTATCATTGGTAATTTTTCTATTTTCAGCAATCCATTTTTTAAACCCACCATTAAGTACATGGACTAGCTTAGGATCATGTCCAAAATAAATAAAATTAAACCAACAACGACATGAACTAATAACATCTGAATTATCGTAAACTACTATTTCGTCGTTTTTTTTTATTCCCATCTTTGAGACTATTTTTTCCCACTCATTTAAATCAACAAGCATATGGGGCAGTTGTGTATCTTTTTTAGAATTTGAATCTAAATCAAAAAATATAGCATTTGGAATATGTTCATTTTTATATTCTAATAATCCGTTTCTTTCAGATTGTGGCATATGCCAAGAACAATCAATAATTTTTACATTATCTTGATTTTTTTCTAACCAATTTGTTTCAACTAAAGACATTTTATCTTTTTTCTAAATATTTTTGATGATATTCTTCAGCTGGACAATAGTTTTTTAACAAAGAAATCTTTGTAACAACTTTACCTGATAATCTTTGATTTACCTCTTCTAATACATTTTCAGCTATTTTTTTTTGATTATCGTTAAGATAAAATATTTCACTTCGATACTGAGTACCAAAATCAGGACCTTGAGAGTTTAAAGTAGTAGGATCATGAATTTGAAAGAAAACTTTCAAAATTTTTTCATATGAAATAATTTTTTCATCAAAATCAAGTTTTACAACTTCAGCATGATTAGTTTCTCCTGAACAAACTTCCTTGTATGTAGTGGTCGGACTATTACCTCCGCAATAACCAACTTCAGTTTTAATAATTCCGTCAATTTTACCGAATTTTATTTCGGGACCCCAAAAACATCCAAGAGCTAAGACTGCAATTTCCATTGATTATGATTTAAATTAATCTACAAATTATTCATATGCTGAGTAAAAATCAATTAGGTTTTTTGTACATGTTCATGTCCATATGCGCATTTTCTTTGATGGATGTAATAGTAAAGTGGTCAGTAGACTATCCGATCGGTCAAGTTTTATTTTTTAGAGGATTTTTTGGAATAATTTTCTATTTTTTCGTCATACCCCGTGAAAGGCTTCATAATTTTTATTTTACTAAAAGAGCAGGACTGCATCTATTGAGATGTACTTCTGGATTAATTGCATTAGTAGCAATTTTTATCGCATTAAGAAAATTGCCATTAGCAACTGTAGTGAGTATTTCTTTTGCAGCCCCGATATTTACAACTATTTTTTCAATTTTTTTATTAAGTGAAAAGGTTGGAATTTTTCGTTGGCTAGCTGTTGTTATTGGATTTATAGGAATTTTAATTATAACAGAGCCTGGAATTACTGAATTAAATATAAACTATATTTTTCCAATAATATTTTGTTTAGGTTTGTCATATGTTGCAATTACAATAAGACAATTATCCTCAACAGAACCTGTTTGGTTAATTTCCTTTTATTTTTCTTTATCAATAACTTTGTTGAGTTTTTTAACAATTCCTCAAGGATGGGTAATACCTAGTTTAAGTGATTTCTTATTATTGTCTATGGTTGGTATATTTGGTGGTGTTGCAAATTTATGGCTAAGTCAATCGTATAAATATTCAGAAGTTTCTCTTGTGACTCCTTTAAAATATTTAGCTTTAGTATTTGCAATAATTTTTGGATATTTCATTTGGGATGAGGTTCCAACAATCAAAACGCTTATTGGTGCTTTTCTAGTTATTATCTCTACATTGATAATTTTTAGAAGGGAAATCTATAATAAAAAATTACTTACCTCCAAAACAATTAATGACTAAAGTTCCAAAGTATTGGGATTCAGCAAAAAGATATTTATCTAAGAAAGATAAAGTTATTTCCTCACTTATAAAAAGATATAAAAGTCCATCAGAACAAATACTCACAACCAGGAGAGATATATTTTATTCTTTATGTAAAAGTATAATAGGTCAACAAATAAGTGTAGTTGCAGCTAATTCTGTTTTTTCAAAATTTAAAAAGAAATGTAATAATCGTATTTCTGCTAGAAAAGTCTCAAAACTAACATTCAATCAACTTAAAAGTTGTGGATTAAGTAAGCAAAAAGTAATTGGAATTAAAAGTTTATCTAAACAAATTTTAGATAAAACTTTTGAACCAAGAATTATTAATGAAATGGAGGATGAGGAAGCGATTATTTATCTTTCAAATTTAAAACAGATTGGTAGGTGGTCAGCAGAAATGATCTTACTTTTTACCTATAACAGACCAAATATATGGCCAATACAAGATATTGGTCTTTTAAGAGCAATTTCAAAAAATTACAAAAAAAAATACTTACCACCAATGAATTTTGTTAATTTGTTAAATAAAAGATTTTCACCTTATTGTTCTGTTGCTACTTGGTATTTATGGAGAAGCATTGATCCTGAGCCAATACAGTATTAATTACCCTCAACTATCTGGTGATGTCTTATGACATGGTTCTTAAGAATATCATGTGCTTCCTGGTAATCTTTTGAGTCATAGCATTTTAAAGCAGTATTATAATCTGGAAATTCGACAACGACTACTCTTGGAGAATCAATTCCTTCATTAGTTCGGCTTTTTCCTCCTCTAGCTAAAAATTTTCCAGAAAAATTTTCTACAACTGGTTTAGCTTTGACGGCATATTCTTTCAACTTCTCAACGTTATCTACTTTTTCGAATATACAAACCCAGTAACCTTTTTTCATTCTAATCGAGCCATTCTCGGTAAATTTTTAAATTATTTTGCAAAAATTTGGGCAATCTGTCTATTGGATATTTTTGTAATTTACTTCCATCGCCAATTTTATTTACTTTTTTATCAACTTTTAAATCGTATATGGCTTGTTTATTTTCAATAATTTTTTCAATTTCATTTTTTGACATAGGGTTAATATCAAATTCTCTATGATGTAAATACGATTTAAGTTTATATTCAATTTCTTTAGCAGTTTTGATGTTTGAAAAATGCCAACCACCATCATTAATTATTTTAACATCTATATATTTTGTATCTGAAAACAGTGTATCAAACCGATAAAAAGGATATTTTCTATCCTTAATATTTCTTAACCATTGGGGATTTTTTAAGTACTTTTTTTTTGACGCTTTAGTACCAGCCCAAATCAAATTTGGTAACTTCAAATTAAATTTGTAATAAAACATTTCTTGTCTAAATAAGATAATTTTTTGACTTATTTTTTCAAATTCTAAATTTTCTAGATTTGGAATTTCATCTACATCTGATATTAAAATTAAGTCATCATCTTTTGCCTCAATTAGACCATTAGAGATAAAATTTCGTTGCCCATTCTCCCTGTAACCTGCATTGAATATGTATTTTCTTGATTTTTCTCCTTCACTATCATGTGTCAAAATTTCCTCAATATTCTCCGGTTGTTTATCATAAACAAGGTAAATTATTTTTTCTTTAAATTTTTCGAATTTTTTTTTATTAAATTTTAATTTTCTTTCTTCTCCTCTGTGTGTAAAAATACTTTCTACAATAACAAAATTATCCACATATTCGTTAAGAATATTTAGCCTTAGATCTAAAACAGTCTCTTCATCGAAATACATAAAACAGTCAAATATCTTCATAAATTTATATTTAATAATTATTTATATCATTTGATAATTACTTATATTAGTAATTATATATATAAAAAAATCATGTCTGAAAAATTACTTATCAATTGGCAAAATTATTACAACACGGTTGAAAAACTTGCCGTTCAAATTCATGATAGTGGATATAAACCAACTATTTTAATTGGTATTATGCGTGGAGCAGCTCCAATGATTGACGTTTTAAGCAGAATTTTCAAACTAAAGTGCGCTTATCTCGCTGTTGAGTCATACAGTGGGAAAGGGATTGAAGATGAACAAGGTGATATTGTGTTTTCAAGAGAGATGAGCTCTATTGCACCAAACATGGGTGGACGAATTTTACTTTGTGATGATTTATCAGATACAGGCATAACTTTTAATAAAAGCATTGATTGGTTAAAAAAATATGACCCAATTAAAGGAAAAATTGAGGAAATTAAAACGGCAACTCTTTGGAAAAAAAAAAAATCTACTTTTGAACCTGATTTCTGTGCGACTAAACTAGACAGTGATCCATGGATTGTTCAGCCATTTGAGATTTATGAGGAAATAAGAATTGAAGAAATTAAAAAAAAAAATTCCAAATAAAAGGCGGTCTTGAATTAAAAGACCGCCTTTTGAAAAAATTTACGCTACAGCAAAACTGATAATACTCAAAACAGCTACAACCCATATAGCTGGGGAAGTAGTTGAAAACTTACCAGTAAAAATCTTGATAAGTGCATATGATACAAATGCTAAAGCTATACCATTACTAATACTGTAAGTTAAAGGCATTGAAATCATAGCTAATATTGCTGGAGCAGATTCTGAAATATCATTCCACTCAATATCTGTAATATTTCTAATAAACAAAACAGATACAAAAAGTAAAGCTGCACCATCTATTTGTTTAGGTAAGCTTGTTGCTAAAGGTGCAAAAAATATACAAGCCAAAAACAAAATACCAATCACTAATGATGTCATTCCTGTTTTTCCTCCAGCTTTTACACCGGCTCCAGACTCTACATAACTAGTAACAGTAGTAGTCCCCATCATAGCCCCAGCAACTGTACCAACACTATCAGATAGCATAGCTTTATTTATATCTTGAACTTTTCCATCCTTATCAACTTTGCCAGCGACATTTGCAACTGATGTTAAAGTTCCAGCAGTATCAAAAAAATCTATAAATAATAAAGTGAATATTACCGTAGACATTCCCGCCGTCATTGCAGCAGACAAATCAAATTCAAAAAGATAAGTCATAGGTGGCGGAGAACTTGCAATACCATTGAATTTTGCTAAACCAGCTGCCCATGCAATAATACTAAAAACTAAAATTCCTATTATTATATTACCCTTAACATTCATTTTATCTAAAACAATAATTGCTATAAATGTTGCACAACCTAATAATACCAAAGGATCACTCAAGTCACCTAATTGTACTAATGTTACTGGATTATCAACAACAACCTCCATTATCTGAAGGCCAATAATTGCTAAAAATAATCCAATACCAGCACCAATTCCTAATTTTAAACTTTTTGGAATTGAATTTATTAACCAAGCTCTAATTGGTGTTAATGATATAATTAAAAATAGTACTCCTGCTACCAATACAGCACCTAAAGCTTCTTGTGGAGTGTATCCCATTCCAGCACAAACCCCGAAAGCAACAAAGGCATTAATTCCCATTCCTGGTGCAAGTCCAATCGGCCAAGATTTTCCATAAAAAGCCATTATGAAACATGCAAGTGCAGTAGCTAAAATCGTAGCAGTGTAAACTGCACCAAAATCAAAGAATCCTTTATCTGGGCCGGCAAATTCTCCAGACAGAATAAATGGATTTAAAAACATTATATAAGCCATAGTTAGAAAAGTAGTTGTTCCTGCTATGACCTCAGTTTTAAAATCGGTTTTGTGTTTTTTATAATTAAAATAATTATCAAGCATATATCCTCCTAATAAGACTTAATTATTTGATTCTTCCTACAATTTCCCTTCAAAATTAATTTTTATTCACATATTTCAACTGAGAAGTTTATATTTAGGCCACAATTAAACTGTAAATATGAGGTCATGAAAAAAATACAATTTATTTTTATATACTTATTATTAACTTTCTTAATTTCTGGATGTCAAACCATAAAGCAAAAATCAGACGAAATTGTTAAAAAAGAAAATCAAAAATTAAGTAAATTTATTGGTAAATCGTCAGATGAACTAAAAATGAGTTTAGGTAAACCAGATGAAGACTTTAAAAATGAAAAAGGGAATTTGGTAGTTGTTTACAATTCTAGTAAATATGGAATTCCATGTGAAAGAAGATTTGAAATCAACACATCTTCAATTGTAGTTGGATTTTTATCTAATGGATGCTTTTAAATTTACTTGTGGGGATGTTCCCCACAAGTAAGGTATATTTATTTTATTTTAATAAGCTTTTTCTTTTTATGTTCTGGAACTATTCTCTCACAAGATATTGTTAAAAGACCATCTTTGAGTTCAGCTTCATTGACTTTTACATCATCAGCAATTGTAAATGATCTTACAAATTGTCTTTGAGAAATTCCTTTATGAATAATTTCACCATCTGAGTTATTATCTTCTGATTTATTAACTTGTTTTGTCTTGACAGTTAATAAATTATCTTCGAATTCAACCTCAACATCGTCCTTTGAAAACCCAGCTAAGGCAACTTCTATAGCGTAATTATCTTTACCTGTTTTTCTTATATTATAAGGTGGGTAGTTTGATTGCATAGTTAAGTGCCCATTACCCAACATATTTTCGAACTGGTCAAACATATCATCAAATCCAATTGAAAAAGGTCTTAGTGAGTTAAATATCGATAAGTCTTTACTTGTCATAATATCCTCCTTTGTTAAGCAAGTTTTTTGTGTAAGCCCCATTAGGCGACTTACGCTATTTACATAAGAATGATTTTTAATATTTCAAGTACTACTACTTAAATATTTTTAGAAATTTTGAGTGCAAAAGCAAAATCAAGTGCAATTTCTTCAATGGCACCATCTCTTCCAGATTTTCCTCCATGGCCTGCATTCATTTCAGTTTTTAAAAGAAGTAAATTGTTATCAGTTTTGTATTCTCTTAATTTTGCAGTAAACTTTGCAGGTTCGTCAAAAAGAACTCTGTTATCACTTAAACTTGTTGTTATTAACATGTTAGGATAATCCATTTTTTTTATATTATTGTAAGGCGCATATGAAAAAATATAATTAAAATGTTCCTTATTATCTTTTGCATTCCCAAACTCATCAAACTCTCCAACAGTTAAAGGTAAAGAGTGATCAAGATTGGTTGTTAGTGAGTCTACAAAAGGAACAGCCATTATTACTCCCAAAAATAAATCTGGCGCCTCATTTACAACAGCGCCCATCAACAGACCGCCAGCCGATCCTCCCATACCAATTATTTTTCCTTTTGAAGTATATTTTTTTTCAATTAAAAATTTTGCTACAGAAATGTAATCCTTAAAGGTATTTTTTTTGTTGAGAAGTTTTCCCTCTTTCCACCATTTCATTCCTCTTTCAAGACCACCCCTTATGTGAGCGATCACATAAATAATATCTCTGTCAATCAAACTAAATTTAGTAGAGGAGAAGCTTGCAGACATTGAATTGCCATATGAACCGTATCCATAAAGAAGTAGTTTTGCATTTCCATCAATATTTGTTTTTTTATTCCTGATTATAGTAACTGGTATTTTTCTACCATCGTGAGATTCACAACTTAATCTTTCAACAATATAATTGTTTGGATCATGGCCTGATGGAATAATTTGTTCTTTTACTTTTTTTTTTTCTTTAGTCTTTAAATTATACAAATAAACACGTGACTGTGTTTTTGGAGTTGAGTAAGAAACATGTATTAAATCTGTATTTCTATCTTTTTGAATTAAGGAAACACCCCCATCATATACTATTTCATCTGAAAAAATTAATTCTTCTTCATTGTTAGTTTGTAGATTTCTCACAAATATTTTTCCCAGCGCATCAGAGACCTCTGATCTTATAATCCAATTTTTTAAAAAAGTTAAACCACCAATTAAAGTTCCATTTTTGGCTGGTATAAAATTTTCAAATTTGTCAAAATTAATATTACTTGATTTAACAATCATAAAATCTTCCGCATTTTTGTTAGTATGCATATAAAAATTTCCATTCCACGAGCTAACACTGTAAAGAATACCCTTTTCTCTTTTTTGTATTAATTTTGGTTTTGGATTTATTTCATTTACATCAAAATAATATTGTTCTGATGTATTATGATCTGACGATGATATGAAATAATATTTTTCATCAGAACTTAAACCAATACTTACTGTGAACGCTTCACTTTTTTCCTCAAAAATAAGATCGTCATTTTTCTCATTATTACCAATCTCGTGCCTAAAAATTTTTCTTGCTCTATGATTTTCATCTAGCTTTGAGTAAAAAATATATTTATCGTCTAGACTAAATATAATACTTCCAGAGGTTTCAGAAATTTTCCTAGTTACAATTTTATTAGTTTCTATTTCTCTGATATAAATTGTGTAATATTCCGATCCTTTTGTATCTAGAGAATACGCTAGAAATTTATCGTTGTTACTTACTTCTAAATCACCAACCCCAAAATATTGAACACCTAATTTTTCTTTTTCTTTATCTCCGTTCCAGATTTCCTCAATTTCCTCTGAATTAATTTTTTTTCTAAGCTTAATTGAATAATTTCCTTCGACTGTTGTTTTAGTCCAATAATCATAAGTATGATCTCTAAAAGCTAGAGACTCATCATCTAATTTAATTCTTCCTTTTATTTCATTAAATAACTCTTTTTGTAATACTTTTGTATCTTTAAGGTGATATTCGGTATAAGCATTTTCTTGATTAAGATAATCTTCTACCTCAGGATTTAATTTCTTTCTATTCTGTAAAACTTCTAAAATATTTTTTTGATGGATCCAGCTATAATTATCCTCCCAAGAAATGTTGTGACAAGATTTTATTTCTGGTTTTTTTCTAAGTTGTGGTATTTTCATTTATAACAAGAATTATATGAATATAATAATTTATACAGTAGTAATATTGACTATTTTCTATTTTCTTTTGAAATTTGTAAGCAATATTTCTTCAAAAAAGATATCAAAAACAATCAGGATTTTAATGATCCTGGGATTAATAATTTTAGCAATTTTATTTGCAGTAGGTGGAAGATTTTTGTTAACTTTACCACTAACTTTGGCCAGTTTAGCATTACTAAAATTAAAAGGGTTATCAATTTTTCAATTAATATCTCTCTTTAGATTAATTCAGACTTTGAGAAGATCAGGAAGATTTTCTTTCAATCAATCAAATTTGAACAATCAATCTACTATTTCTGTAACTGAAGCATATAAAATTTTGAATTTAGATATGAATAAAAAAATTACCAAGGACGATGTTAACAAAGCTTACATAAAGATTCAAAAAAAAATTCATCCAGACATTTCTCCAGAAACATCAAGACTTTCCTCGATAGTAAATGAAGCTAAAGATATTGTTTTAAAAGATATAACTTAATTAATAATATCAATAATCTTATTGAATATTTTTTGAGGATTGATTTTGTCTTTGCCTAATGTGTTATGGCTAACTGTATCTTCTCCGTCAGGTATTATTGGAAACATTTTTGAACTATAATTTCCATAAATTAAAGGAGTATCAGCCATTAATGTGATTGTCTTGATGCCCAAAGCAGCTGAAAGGTGACTAAAACTTGAGTCATTACATATTGATAGATCGCAACATTTAATGATAGGTAAAGTGTCCTTAATTGATAAATTATCTAGAGGAATACAAAAATTTTCAAATTTTGAATTTAGTATTTCTTTTAATATAATTTGCTCATCATCATTTTTCCCAGTGGCTAAAAAAAATTTACATTTTTTTACTTTTAAAATTTTTTCTATAACTTCTAAAAAAATCTTTGCAGGAATTCTTTTTGTGGAACCAGAACCACCTATTCCAAGAAGAATATTAAGTTGATTTTTTTCAATTTGAAAATTTTTAATAGATTTTGTTTGTAGATTTTCATCAATTTGAATATCTGGGTCGTCATTGACCTCTAAATTTAATTTATCTTTCATAAATTTTTTTGGAGCCTCAATAATATGTTGATGAGTTTTTTGAAATAAAGGGTATTGGTAAATATCTGGAATTTTTGAAAACTTTGCTATTAGATAAAATCTTAAAGAAGAGTTAAAAATAAAAATTTTATCAAAATTGTATTTTTTTATATCTTTAATTAAATTTAGACTTCCTAAAAAACCGCTGTGCCTTCCTTCGTTATAGATATCTCTTTCTAGTATAATTATTTCATCAATATAATTTGTTTGGTGTAAATATTGATCTGCTTTTGAACTTTCTTTAACAAGTAAACTAATAGGCGAATTAAATTTCTGATACAAAGCCTTTATATAAGGTAAAAAAATTACTGTATCTCCAATTCCCATTCTATTTTGAATTGCTAATATTTTCATATAGTATTTATAATCTTTACTAAGTATATTTTTTATATAAATTTTTATTATGACA
>MDTD01136598.1_pt1 | contig 10529 bp, 10 predicted proteins | sample 811221 | NCBI WGS metagenome assembly MDTD01 (sample SAMN05326646, study PRJNA326480) | marine metagenome | isolation source: seawater | place: Pacific Ocean: South West | collected 2011
AATTTTATATTTATTGGAAATCTTGAAATTGCATCAAGACAACCTTCAAGAATTGGGCCAGGAGCATGATCACCACCCATTCCATCAACTGCTATCCAAACTCTCTCAGGTTGAGTGTCGGTATCATGGATCATTAAATCATCATTATTTTGTAATCTTTTTAGAGGATCAAAGACAAAAGGCTGTAGTGTATTTTTAGCCAGAGAACTAGCTGTATTAACGACACTACTAGCTGTGTTAACAACGGAACCAGCACTTGATACAACATTACCGGCTACATTACCTGCCACATTAGTTGCTGTATTAACAACTGAACCCGCACTTGAAACAACATTACCGGCTACATTAGTTGCTGTTACAGCAGAACTTGTCGCAGAATCAACAATAGAGGTTACTGCTGCATTTCTTTTATACCAAATAACTAATCTTCTAATTGCTTTTGACTTATTGATTTTTCCTAAAGGATCTTTGGCCATTTATTTACCCTCAAAAGGTGCGATATCTACAATCCTTTGAAAAAGATAACCAGTTCCCCTCGCTGTAAGGATTAATTCAGGATTCGCAGGATCAGCTTCTAATTTAGATCTGAGTCTTGATATATGAACATCTACTACTCTTGTATCAACATGTCTTTCTGGAGTATAGCCCCATACTTCTTTTAAAATTTCTCCTCTACTAAAGGGCTCTCCCGATCTGCTAACAAGTAATTCTAAAAGACTAAATTCCATACCGGTAAGTCTAATTCGCTCATCACTTTTAAAAACTTGACGTCTATTAGTATCAATTTTTATATCGGTAACCTGAATTAATCCTGAATTTGGCATTCCTGCAATTTGCTCTTTATCAATTCGTCGCAAAACGCATCTTATTCGTGCTTCTAATTCTTTTGGACTAAAGGGCTTAACTACATAATCATCAGCACCTAATTCTAATCCTGTAATCCTATCTGCTACATCCCCTAATGCAGTTAACATAACAATTGGGACATCTGAATCTTTTCGCAATTCTTGGCAAACACCATAACCGTCTAATTTAGGCATCATTACATCAAGCACTACTAGATCAGGTTCATAATCTCTAAAAAGCTTTAAGGCTTCTTTCCCATCAGAAGCGGTAACGACCCGATAACCAATCATAGAGAGTCTAGTCTCTAAAATTCTTCTGATACTTGCCTCATCATCGGCGACTAGGATTGTTTCTTTTGTTTGACTTGATGCAGCCATTTGTTCTTATTAGCTAATCAGTTTGGGAATTTACCCTTTATCTAATTTAACTTGTAGAGGGTAAATATCCAAAACAAGTTTTCAGTTCTTTTTTAATAGTAAGTAAATGCCAAAGAAAATTACGAGTTATGTTTGCCAAAATTGTGGTTCTGAAACATCTCAGTATTTTGGGAGATGTATTATTTGCAAAGAGTGGAACACGATAATTGAAGAAGAGAAAAACAAAATTATTACAAGAAAATCAATAATCAGCAAAAATGAAAAATCTAAATCTTTTAGTGAAATTGAAATTCAAGAATTTTCAAGAGTTAAAAGTGGTTTTAATGAATTAGATAGAGTTCTGGGGGGAGGGTTTGTAAATGGTTCAGTTGTACTGTTAGGAGGCGAACCTGGAATTGGTAAAAGCACATTAATATTGCAAGCTGCTGCAAAAATTTCTCTAAATCAAAAAGTACTTTATGTCACCGCTGAAGAATCCTTGGAGCAGGTTAAAATAAGATGGGAAAGGTTAGAGCAAAGAAGCTCCACTTTAAAAATCTTTGCTGAAAATGAATTAACGGCAATAATCGAAGAAATTCAAAATAATCATCCCTCAATAGCCGTTATTGATAGTATTCAAGCAATCCATAATACTGAGTTAGAGAGTTCATGTGGTTCTGTATCTCAAGTCAGATCATGTTCATCTGAATTACAAAAATTAGCCAAGGAATCAAATATTACGCTACTAATAATTGGCCATGTCACCAAAGATGGAAACTTAGCAGGTCCAAAAACACTGGAACATCTCGTAGATGTAGTTTTAAATTTTGAGGGCGATCAAATATCCTCTCATAGATTGCTGAGAAGCTGCAAAAATAGATTTGGCGCTACGTTAGAACTTGGAATCTTTGAAATGTATGAGAAGGGTTTGCAAGAAGTTACAAATCCAAGTTCAAACTTCACTAATAAAGAAAATATTCCTGGAGTTGCTACAACTATTACGAGTGAAGGAACAAGATCATTTGCAGTAGATATCCAAGCCCTCGTTAGTAAAAGCTTTTATAACAACCCTCGACGGACTACTACAGGAATCAACCTTAATAGATTGCATCAAATTATAGCTGTAATTGAGAAACATATTAAAATAAAATTATCTGACTATGATTGCTATATCGCTACTGCAGGAGGTTTCGAAATCAATGATCCATCATCAGACTTAGGAATTGCGATAGCAATTTTTTCAAGTTTTCTTGATAAAGCACCTTTATGTAATTCTTCATTTATCGGAGAAATAGGGTTAAGTGGTCAAATAAGACAAACACAAAATTTAGTAGGAAAGATTGAGGAGAGCATTAGATTAGGGTTCGAGAATATAGTGATCCCCTTAACAACAGATAACATTTCCCTTAAATTCGATAGTAAAATTAGAGTTATTAAAGTTTCGAATATAAATGAAGCAATAAATATCGCTATTAAAAAAAATTTATAAATTATAAATAAACATCAATAGAACTTCTTCCCGAATTCTTAAGCCAGTTTTCGATATCTAAATATCCTCCCGGATAAAGTCTTACGGCTTTAGACCAAACTTCAGCAGCTTTATCAAACCATATATCTCTTTGATCTATATCGCCATTTTGTTCAGCGTATCTACCTCTCTTCTCATAAATCAAACCTATATTCTTTAGACAAGAAGGTTGTTTAGGATTTTCTGCAAGTGCTTTTTGATACGTTTCAATCGCAAGATCCTCATCACCATTACTCATATAAATTATCGCCATATTTTTCAAAGTTTCCCCTCTATCTATAGGACTTTCTTCTAACAATAAACTTTCCTGATAATATTCAAGAGCTTCAGAATAATCCCCATTATTTTGAGCAGCCAAACCGTCTCGATAATAAATATAAGCCTTTTTTTCTTTGTCAGCTATTGGCATTATTTTAACTATTGATTCCGCAATAACAGTAAAAGCTTTATCAATAAAATTGTCTCTGTTTTGATTACTTGGCACTTGATAAATAAAAATAAAAAAAGTTACTTAATTGTGCAACCTATATTAATATATAAAATATTCATTATCATATAGTAATAAATATTCAAGCTAATTCTATAGCTAATTTTAAATATATGAAAAGCATACAGCTAAATATTAGCGGAATGAAATGTGGAGGTTGTGTACAGACTGTAGAGCAAATTTTAAATAATTCAGAAGGAATTTATAATGTAAGCGTCAATCTTCTAACTGAAAGTGCATATTTTGATATAAAAAATGCTGAACTAAATATTCAAGAAATTCTTCAAAATCTCGATAAGAATGGATTCCCTTCAACAATTTATACTAACGATTTTTCTGAAAAAATAAATAAAGCAGCTTTAGCTAAGAAAAGCTTATGGTTTAAAGAATGGAAAAAATTAAATTTTGCATTCATACTTTTATTTTTCTCAGTTTTAGGCCACTTGGCAGAGGGCGGCTTCATAAAATCACCATTTTTGGGCAATATATACTTTCACGCTACATTAGCTACTACAGCCCTATTCTTTCCAGGTAGATCAATAATTTCTAATGGATTTAAATATTTTTTAAAAAATAGACCCAATATGGATACTCTTGTTGCCCTTGGAGTAACTAGCGCGTATAGCACAAGTCTTTTATCATTGATTTTTCCATCCATAGGCTTTCCATGTTTTTTTAATGAACCAGTTATGCTATTAGGTTTCATTATATTGGGCAGGTTTCTAGAAGATAGAGCAAAATATCAAACAGGAAGCTCAATAGGAGAATTATTAGATTTACAACCAGAGACTGCATATATCATTGATAAAAATGATCAAATTAAAGAAGTTAGGGTTAATACTCTTTCGCCAGGTAATGAGATTCAAGTGTTAGCCGGAGATAGAATACCTGCTGATTGTCTTGTTTTAGATGGGAGCTCACTTATTGATGTTTCACATATAACTGGGGAATCAAAACCAATTCAAGCGAAAAAAGATGAGAATTTACTTAATGGTTCACTCAATTTAAATTCCACTCTTAGATTAAAAGTAACTAAAGTTGGCGCAGAAACATCTTTAGCGAAACTAGTCAACCTTATAGAATCAACACAAGCACAAAAACCACCTATTCAGAGGCTAGCTGATAGGTTAGCTGGTAAGTTTACATATTTTGTACTTTTTATATCTCTTACAAGTTTCTTTTTTTGGTGGAAATTTGCGCTAAAAATATGGCCTGATCTTCTTTTAGAACATCAAAACACCGCACTATCGCACGCAAGTCACTCGCTTCATAACTCTTTAGGTCTTCATGCCGATAGTTCTCTTAATCTTGCAATTCAGCTATCTATTGCCGTTTTAGTGATCGCGTGTCCATGCGCTTTAGGATTAGCGACGCCAACTGTAATCACAGTAGCTTCAGGTAAGGCGGCTAAAAAAGGAATTTTATTTAAAGGTGGAGATAAAATAGAAATTGCATCTCAAATAGATACAGTAATTTTTGATAAAACTGGAACGCTTACCAAAGGATCTCCTTTTATAGTTGATTATAAATGTTCAAGAGATAATAAATTTCTTTTGCAAATCTCCTCAAGTCTAGAAAAGGAAAGCCGACATCCCATAGCGCGTGCTCTAATAAGAGAAGCTGAAAATCAAAAATTAAAATTCCTTAAAATTTTAGAAATATCAAACGAGTCAGGCAAAGGCATTTCAGGTAAATTAGATAGTATTGATGGTGAAATAAAAGTGGGAAATATTGAATGGCTTCAAGAAAGCGGAATCCAATTGAATAATGAAGCTTATAATATATTGGCTTCTGAAAAAATCAAAAAGAATACAATTATAGGAGTAAGTATAGATAAGAATTTATTAGGTTTTATTCTGATTGGCGATTTATTACGGGAAGATACAAAAGAGTCAATTAATCAACTACAAAAAAATAATCTTGACCTTTTTATTTTTAGTGGAGACAGAAAAGAAACTGTTATAGAAATTGGGAAGATTCTAAATTTTTCAAAAGATAAACTTAAATGGGGATTATTACCTCACCAAAAACTTGAAAATATTGAACTATTAAAACATAAACATAAAGTAGCAATGGTTGGAGATGGAATAAATGATGCCCCAGCTTTAGCATCATCTGATCTAGGAATTGCGGTAGGTACAGGCACTCAAATCGCAAAAGCAAATGCTGATGTTGTGTTGATGGGAGATAGATTAAATGGCTTACATTATGGATTAAGTCTTGCAAAAAAAACTATTAATAAAATCAGACAAAATCTGTTCTGGGCATTTGGTTATAATTTATTAGCAATTCCGCTAGCAGCAGGCGTTTTATACCCCAAATTTGGAATACTACTCTCTCCATCAATTGCTGCACTACTTATGGCAATAAGTTCTATCACAGTTGTACTAAATGCACTATCTTTAGACTGAATGAAGGGCAAATTTATCGTTATTGAGGGTATAGATGGATGTGGTAAAACTACACAAATTGAAGCTATTTATAAATGGTTGCCTTCGAGTGGACTAATTGACAAAGATTCACAAATAATAAAAACTAGAGAACCTGGAGGAACTAAATTTGGAAAAAAAATACGAGAAATACTTTTAGTAAATGATCAAGAAAATGCTCCGTCTGATCTTACAGAGCTCCTTTTATATGCGGCCGATAGAGCTGAACATGTATCAAAAATTATATCTCCCGAATTAAATAAAAATAATTGGGTGATTTGTGATAGGTTTGCAGATTCCACACTTGCTTATCAAGGGTATGGAAGAGATCTAGATATTAATATCATTAAACAATTAGAATTAATTGTATGTCAGGGTGAAAGACCTGATATAACATTTTTTCTTGATATCTCTCCAGAAGAGAGTATCTCAAGGAGAAAGGATCAAATACCAGATAGAATAGAGTCAGAAGGATTAAATTTTTTAAAGAATGTCAATATAGGTTTTAAAAAAATTGCAAAAGAAAAGAATTGGAAAATAATCTCAGCCTCACAAGACAAAGATTCTATCTCTAATCAAATCAAGAATACACTAATTAATACTTTTCTTCGAAGTGAATAATTTATAATAAAAGCAAGTATGTCCCAAAATAATATCGAACCAATTCTCTCATCTATATTAGATAAGAACACAATATCTAACGGTTATATATTTCATGGTCCTGATGGAATAGGAAGAAAAAAAACTGCATTAGAATTTATTGCATCAATCATTAATAAAAGTAATTCAGATATTAAAGCCCTAGAAAAAATCAAAGCAAACAATTTTCCAGATTTCATATTAATAGAACCAACTTATTTAATAAAAGGAAAATTAGTCAAGCGATCTGAATTAAAAGATGATGTAAATCAAAAAAATAAGCCAACAATTAGAATAGATCAGATTAGAGAACTTAGAAAGTTTTTAGGGATAAAATCTATTCAATCAGAAAAAAAATTTATTGTTATTTTAGATGCTCATCTTCTAAATGAGGCCTCTTCTAATTGTCTTTTAAAAATATTAGAGGAACCTGAAAATGGTCTTTTCATATTAATAACTTCAAAGATCAATAACTTACTTGACACCATTAAATCTCGATGCCAACAAATTAGATTTAATCCATTAAACCATATTGATTTACTAAAGAAATTAAAGGAAAATAAAAATTTTACAGAAGAAATTGAGAATAAATTAACTAACTTAAAAGAGCTTCTTTACCTAGCGAATGGATCGCCAACAAAAGCTTGGGAAAATATCTCAATTTGGTTAGAGATTTCAGAAGAAATAAAAAATAAAATATTATTTCCTCTTAATAATAATATTGAAATTTTGATACTAGTTAAAGAAATTATTGACGAATTAGATTTTAAACAACAAGAATTTTTAATTGAATTTATTCAATATCGATGGTGGCAAGAAACACAAAGTATTGAAGTTGTTAGAATTATTGAAAATTTAAAGACAAACATTAATAGTAATGTTCAACCAAGGCTTGCTTGGGAAGTATGTTTGTTGAAGATAGCATTAAAAAATTTTAAAATTTAAAAATATTATGTGTTTATAAGGTTTGATTCTCTAAAGTTAAAAAACTCTTTTTTGGCTTCATCAACTTCTAATCCTGTAGGAAGTTCTAAACAATAACCAGCTCCGTAAACTGTTTTTATAAATTGTGGCTTACGAGGATCTGGTTCTAGTTTTGTTCTCAAATGCCTAACATGGACTCTAATAGTTTCTATATCATCATCGGGTTCATATCCCCACACTTCCTTCAAAATCAAGGAAGGTGATACTGTTTGTCCATGCCTTTGTAATAAGCAATGGAGTAACTCGAATTCTAAATGAGTTAATCTGACTGGAGTTTCAAACCAAATTACCTCAAATCTTTCAGGAACTAAGGTTAAAGGACCATAATTCAGTATTTCCTGCTGGTTTGAGGAATTTAATTGAGCTCTATTTGTCCTTCTTAAAAGTGCTTTAATTCGCACATGAAGTTCTTCAAGATCGAATGGTTTAGTGATGTAATCATCTGCACCTGAATTAAATCCAGTAACTTTATCTTTAAGACCTCCCAAAGCAGTAATCATTAAAATTGGAATATTACTAGTCCTCTCATCTCTACGAAGTCTTTGGCATAAAGTTAAGCCGTCTACATTAGGAAGCATTAAATCAAGTAGAACTACATCAGGGGAGTATTGAAGTGCCAATGCTTGCCCCTTAATACCATCTTCAGCTTTAAGTACATCAAAGCCAGAATGTTCGAGATGACCGGCTACTAATTCACGCATATCGCGATCATCTTCTATCAAAAGAATAGAAATTTTCATATGAACTAACACAAGATTTGATTTGTAATATTCTCTCAATAAAATTAATTTATTGCAGATTGACACTAAATACTCATAGAAACAAATAAATGCTAAGAAACTAGTGTTACCAGCGTATTCGAGCGAGTATTAAAGATTTTAAGGCCAAAGATTTTTATAATTTCTTTTGTTTTTTTTAATAATTACTTAATAATCTAAAATATTTTTTAATGATTCTGTTCCAAATAATACTATTTACTTAATTAATTGATTTACAGGAATGCAGCATCTATTTTAAATTAAGTTATTAAAAAAATGATATTTTCGAATCTAAATAATCATTAAATAGAGAAATCATATCTTTTATTTAAAATAATTTAAAACAAATAGTCTATTTGTAATCTGCCTTGAAAAAGAATTTATTAAAATTAATTTTTTAGATCTAATTCATTAATTTTGTTATTTTATTAACTATGTTATAAAAAATATAAATCCTAAATATATGAAAAAAACTTCTTTAAACTATACTAGTTTATCCAATAAAGAGCTTGAATTTTTAAAAGATTCTTATGTTAGTGAAAAAATTAATAGCATGAGCGAAAGTGATCTTAAAAAATTTGTTTTTGATAGTATTAGCCATCAAATTAAAGATACTATTGGAAAAGAAGAAGAAGAAGAAGCCTGGAGTGAAATGAAGGGTTTTTATGATGAGCGATTCGAAAATATTATCTTAGGTATACAGGAAAAGTTCAAAGCATTTCCTAATCTATCAGAAGAAAAAGTGGAAGATCATGAAAAAAGATCAAAATTACTAGAAACAAATACAATAGAAAACGAAAAGGAGGATATGTGGTAAGTCTTATTTAATGTAATTATTAAATATTATTTACTAGATCTCTCCATAAACAAGCCATTACATATAAGAATATGAGGATTGCAAATGTATAAAAAAACGAAGACGAAACCATTTTTAAGAGAGTCTATAAGACTAATTTAATAAAATTTTACTTATTAATTATAATTTCTGCGAAAAGCAAGCATTTTACAAGATTAGACTTAATTCAATTATTAATTGAAAAAATTTTTACAAAAAAAAACGACCTCTTTAAAGAGATCGTTTTAATAGAATGTTTTAACAGGTGTATCCTTGTTTCCACCGAAAAAACATTCTCTCCTACACACATTTACATAATATCAATAATTAATTACCACACAAAGGGTATTAGTCATGTAATTGAACTGTCACACTGATACTGAATATCTAACCATAAATCAACCACTCAAATTTTATTTCTAAACAAATTAAATTTAAATAAGTCATTACTTTTCGATGATTTCATTCAAATAACGAGATAAAATATTTTTATTCATCATTTGGCTCATAGGGATATATTTCAAAAGCATTTTTATATCTTCTTCATCTCTTTTTGTTAATTCATATTCATGATTTTTACTTTTTAAGAGAATCCATTCTTTGCATTCATCAAATGATGGGTAATTAGGTTCCCGATCACTTATCCAATCAGCTAATCCTAGAGAAATTATATTATTGATCATTTAGATAATAATGTCTTTGATAAATGTATATTAAAAATACAATTTTTTTTTTGTGTATTTTTAAAAATAAAATTTCTAACCTATTACACTAACTAAAGAAGCATATGAGGATTTTTTAAGTATCCAAATTTTCTATTCAGTTTTAATTTTATTTTTTTACTATTCCTCTAGTAATATTAGAACTTGTATATTTAAAGTGTTTAATATTGCATGAATTTATCTATAAATAATCAAACTGTATTAATCACAGGAGCGGGAAGAGGATTAGGTTCCGAAATTGCTAAGTCTTTTTATCGTGAAGGTGCAAAGGTAATAATTAATTATAGAAAATCATATGAACAAGCAAAAAGCCTATCTAATTATTTAGGTAAAAATTGTTTTTTAGCCCAAGGAGATATTAGAAATAGAGATGAGGTTATAAGAATGAATAATAATCTTTGCAAAAAAGATATCATTCCAACAACTGTAATTCATAATGCAATTAATGATTATAAATTTAATGGTGAACAAAGAAAAAAAATCCATGAATTAGAGTGGATTGACTTACAAAATCAAATTGAGACGAGTCAAAAGGGATTTTTAAATATCTTAAATGTCTTTACGAAAAATATGAAACATAATTCTTTCGGGAGAATAGTTAGTATTGGTACTAATTTATTCCAAAATCCAGTCGTCCCATATCACGAATACATCGCAGGAAAAGGCGGATTATTATCGCTAACAAGAACGTCAGCTATAGAATTAGGAAAATACAACATAACTGTTAATATGGTTTCAGGAGGATTATTAAAGATCACGGATGCCAGCAAAAATACACCAGAAAATGTATTTGATTATATTTCAAGTAATACTCCTCTTAGAAAAGTAACGACAACTGAAGACTTTGCTGATGCTGTACTATTCTTTGCTTGCCCTTGGTCAAGATCAGTTACTGGTCAAAATCTTGTTGTTGATGGTGGTCTAGTATTAAATTGATTAATTTTG
>MDTD01146583.1_pt1 | contig 10529 bp, 9 predicted proteins | sample 811221 | NCBI WGS metagenome assembly MDTD01 (sample SAMN05326646, study PRJNA326480) | marine metagenome | isolation source: seawater | place: Pacific Ocean: South West | collected 2011
AATTAAAATTTAGTGCAATCACAACAAAAACAATTTGTTAGCATTATAAAGTATTAGATCTTATTTTAGAAAAATGAAAAAAAAAGAATCAAAATCATTTTTGGTACACGTAACCACTCTTTTTACGGGTTCTTTTTTTGCACAACTAATTTCATTCGCTGCACTCATTATTCTACAGCGATTATTTTACACCCCTGAAGATTATGCTCCATTTAGACTATTTTTTGAATTTACAGCCGTTTTTAGCAGCGTGGGTGCACTCAGACTAGAGAGCGGTTTAGTAATAGAAAGAGAAGATCATAATGCCATTGCTTTATTGAGAATATGTATCAAAATTTGTGTATTAATTTCCATAATTGGAGGTATTGTTTTTACCAGTTACTTCCTTAATGAAATCGAAGTTTTCAATCATCAGTATGCCCTCATTATCATCATGCCTTTCGCTATTTTCGTTAACGGAATAATACAAGTTGCTCAATCCTGGTTTACAAGAAACAGCTCCTATTTTACAATAAGTAAATCAAAAGTGATTCAAAGTTCTACAGCTAGTTTTTTCCAACTATCTGGTGGGTTTTTAGGATGGTCATTTTTTGGGTTAATCTTTGGTCGATTTTTAGGAATAATAAGTGGTTTAGTCCAATATGCTATCTCTTTTTACAAAAACTCTAAATGGATAAAACGAGATAAATTATTGGAAAAAAAGCTCGTCCAAAAACATCAAAAATTCATTTGGTTTACCACACCTGGTATTTTTCTAGGCAACTCCATCAATCTAATTATTCTTATACTCTTTACGCGATTTTATGGAGATATATTCACCGGACTAACCGCAGCATCACTTCAATATTTAGGACTTGCAATTATGCTATTTTCTTCTTCCTTTGCTCAAGTGTACTATAATGAAATTTCAAAAATGGAGGATATTTCCAGTATTAAAAAAACACATACCTACTGGGTTAAAAGGTTACTTACCGTTAGTCTATTGGGAATATTCATCTTATGGATTGTCCCCAATAATTGGGTGACTTTTATTCTAGGGGAAGAGTGGGAAAACCTAATGGAAATAATGAAGGTCATTAGTCCATGGATGGCCATGATGTTCATTGCATCATCCCTTTCCTTCATCTTTATTCGTCTTGATAAACAAAAAGAAATTTTCTTTTTTGATATTTTTCACTTAGTACTAATCTTAATTAGCCTATTAACCACACATTACGTAGTAAATGATAAATGGATAACGCTTTATTTCGTGACTTCGGCACAATTTTTATTTTACGTTTTATCGGTATTGATTGGTTATTTTTTCCTTAATAGAACCATTAAAAAAACTAATCCTGGTTAGGCAAAAATATTTCTGCCATCATACATCTTGCACTACCTCCACCCAATGATTCTATGGTATCAATAGGTGTATGTAAAATCTGTGCATATTGCTGAATTTGATTAATTTGATTTTTATTCAAAGAATGATAAGCGGTAGATGACATCACTAAAAATAGATCTCCATTTGAATTTTGGACTTCTAACATGTTTCCAGCAAAATTTTTCATTTGATCAAATGTGATTTCAATGATTGTCTTCTCTGTTTCTTTTAGTTTATCTATTACCTTTTGTCTTTCATTTTGATCTAGGATGGATTCAAGACAAATGACAGCAAATGAGCTAGCTAAACACATCATTACATTGGTATGGTAAATCAAAGGACTCAAGTTTGAAGAGCTATGGTAACTTTTAAAACTAATTACATCATAATTTATTTTCTTGGCGTATTCTGATAATAGCTTTTCAGACGTTCTTTTTGAAATAGAAGCATAGATAAAACCATTTACCCGATCTAAAATCATACTTCCTGTACCTTCTAGAAACAAATCCTCTTTTTCCCCTAGAGTGAAATCAATGATATTTGAAATTCGTAAGTGATGCTTTTCTTTAATGGTATCAAATATTTCCAATTTTCGTTCTAATCTTCTGTTCATTGCATTCATTGGATACAAATAAACATCGCCATTTTGATGTGTTGAAAACCAGTTATTTGGAAAAACTGCATCAGGGGTTTCGGTTCCATTGTCATGATCAAAAACAATAACTTCAACACCATTTTTTTGAAGCATAGAAACCATGCAATCAAATTCATGAATTGCTTTGTTTTTTATTTGAGTGGCTGTTTGAGACTGGTCAGCCATTTGAAAATGATTATTAACTGCCGTTTCTTCATTGAATCTAAATGCAGAGGGTTTAACCATTAAAATTGTATTCGTGCTTTGCATATTATTCTCTTAAAAGCGGCAATGTGGAACACCTAAATAAACCACCCATTTTGGATATTTCATTGTATGCCACTTTCTCAACGGTAAATCCGTTATTTTCCAACCAATCATTTAAACGGATAAACCTAGGATCTGAAATGATAACATTCTTACTTATGGAAAAAACATTGGTATACATGTTACTCATCTCTTTTGAAGTAACTAACAAGACATTTTCTTCTCCGAACAACTTAATAAGTTCATTCACATCCTCTTTGTTTCTAAATCCGTTGGGAGAAATGATTGCTTTATCTTCACCGATAGGCTGAAAACAACAATCCAAATGCAAAGAATTATCTTCTGGAATATGATCAGATTTGTTCAACTCAAAAGCAAAAAAATGGAGATGAGAAAATGTCTCTTTCAAAAAATTAAAACCATTATAATTGGTTCTTGCCACCTGAAATTTTTGGCAATCCTCTTCATTAGAAACACCCACAAATACATAATTATTATGAATGATTACGTCCCCTCCCTCTGCAAAGGCATCTTTGGGTAACTTTATCAATTGTTTGGGACTGATTTTATCAGTGATAGACCTTATGGCTGGCACTTCTTCTTTTCTATCCTCAATCACGTTGGCCACTACAAATTTATCTCCTATAACAAAACCAATGTCACGTGCAAATACCTGATTTAAACCCATTATGTTTTCAGGTCTGTAAACGGCTACCTCGTATTTATGAAAAACCTGAAGCAGGTCATTCATTTCTTTAGTAATATCTTTTTGTAAAGGAAATGTGTTATGGTTTACGTGAAATCTAGATTGAGGATCATAACATGACTCTAATGAAGGAGTCCCTCCAAAATCATTAGGTAAGCCTAAAATCAACGATTTCAGCCTATTTGTTTCATTGGGTACATGTAATGATAATTCGCTCAATCTAATTATTTTACTAAATATTCATATTTAAAACCTACAGCAAACCAAGACAACTTGTCAAATATAGTATTAGAAGGAATATAACTGGCATTAGGATTCTTTAAATCCATATTATATACGTATTCAGAGTAGGAAATATTAGCGATTAAACCTACAGACCCCACATCGTTGTTAAAAATAAATACACCCACATAAGGGGATATAAAAAAATTATTTTCGTTAGGGTTGATATTTTCAAATCCTGTTGCTCTTCTAAATATTTGGTTATATCCAAAAGAAAATCCAGACTTTAAATAAGATTTATCACTTAGAGGCTTGTGAACTGAAGTAGTAACGCCCGCAAAGTGGGAATCAAACTGACCGTTCATGTTTATGGGAAAGGCCCTTCTATTTAATTCAAAGTATGAATACCTGTAGGAAACACCCAAAGAAATATTTTTGAAAACCATAAAGTCATAATGAGCACCTAACTCAGCTACTTCATCAAAATTAGAACTGAATAAGTGATTTGAAATGGTGTTTGGTATGGTAATATCAAAGCCTATTGCATGCTTGAATAGTTTTATTTTTTCTTGCGAATGAATTACGAGGAAACTGCAACAAAAACTAAATATTAGAACATATCTTTCAATTTTTGATTTCAATAGTTCTTAATATTCTTTGTTTATCTGTTTTGATTTCTAAATTGAGTTTTTCATTTTTCAGGTCAGTCACATCTATGTTTTCCACATGAAGACCCGCACCAAATTCCTTGTTAAAGACTGGTAATTTGACTTTTTCATTTTGATCAAGGATATTGATTTCAATGGTTTGCGGAATAAAAACTTCAAAAGCAATTTGAACGAGCCCAGAAAAAATGTAAGGAATTTGCTTTACCGTGACGTACTCTTTGTTTAAAGCTCTTTTTTGATTTTTCCCAACCACAAAACTTTTAATTAACTTATAAATTAGCCAAATACCAAGAATGATGGAGATGGCACCGATTGCATTAATAAATAATCTCCAAAATTGACTTTCTTCCCAAAGAGATAACATTTCTTTTTTTAATCAAAATTAGAAAACAATTCATCAAAAGTTAAAATGAATAATGATATTTACATGCATTCAATAAAGAATAATTGGAAATTCAGTATGTTATAGAAGCTTTAAAGAAACCACTTCCAGGGTATGTGGCACATGCTGAACTTGCTCCATACAGAAAATCAAATGCTCATTACTTAAAGGACATTAAACCAAAATTAGCAAGCACCTTAGTGCTATTATTTCCAGATGAAAACAACTTACTCCATTTTGTTTTAATTAAAAGACCCCAATACAATGGTGTTCATAGTGATCAGTATGCCTTGCCAGGAGGTAAAAAAGAAAGAAACGAAAACAAAGAAGAAACCGCACTTAGAGAGACTCAAGAAGAAATTGGAATCAAAAGAGATGAAATACGAATTATTGGAAAATTATCTGATATTTATGTTCCTCCGAGTAATTTCTTAATTTTTCCATTTATTGGTTATTGTAGTTCTACACCCTTATTTACAGCTGATCAGAACGAGGTTGACGAAATTATAGAAGTACAACTAGATGAATTATTCAAAAATAATGTAGTGAAAACAACAAAAAAAAGCATCGTTCACCAAGGACAGAAATTTAATATGAGTGTTCCATTTCTAGACCTTAATGGAAGAGATGTTTGGGGGGCTACAGGTGCTATTTTAAACGAACTAAAAGTAATTTTGAGTTCCTAATTCAACTTTAATTTGTAACCTACACCTTTTACGGTCTTAATGTAACCGTCACCTAATTTTTCTCTTAATTTTCTGACATGAACATCAATAGTACGGTCTCCAACTATGATATCATCACCCCAAACTTTGTTCAAAATCACATCTCTAGTAAATACTTTTCCAGGTTTAGAAAAAAGAAGGGCTAACAATTCAAACTCTTTTTTGGGTAGTAACAACTCTTTCCCTTTTTGAAAAACCACATATTTTTCGGTGTCAATAAATAATTCTGCTGTTGAAGCTGAATCGGTATTTTTTTTAGCTTTTCTTCTAAGTAACGCCTTAATTCGACTCATTAACACTCTGGGCTTTATGGGCTTTGTAATGTAATCATCTGCACCTGAATCAAAGCCTGCTATTTGAGAATAATCTTCCGAACGAGCAGTTAACAGCGCCACTAACGTATCTTTTATTTCTTTGCTTTCTCTAATTTCAACACAGGTTTCTATACCATCCATTTCAGGCATCATTAAGTCTAATAAAACTAGATCAGGCTGAAAATCTTTTGCTACATCTAAAGCCTCTTTTCCATTTTGGGCTGTTTTAGTCAGGTAACCTTCCTTAGTAAGGTGATAGTCTAGTAGGTTTACTATATCTGGTTCATCGTCAACTATAAGAATTTTCTCAGGCATTTCGTTTTTTTTCAAATGTATAGATATAGTAGGAAAATTAATAAATCTTACTGTTAAGATAACATTAATAGCGGTATAACAGAAAGAGATTGTAATAGAACTTCAATTTCATGCTTTTGGTATTTACAATTCCTTAACATTGATATAAGAAACTCATAAGATTATTTAAAAATTGAGTTCAAATTACTGTCATTACTTTGCCGATAAATAATTAAAACAAAAACCAACATTGAAATGAAAATTTCAAAAATAACCATTTTAACATCAGTTTTAGCTATAGGCATGTTAGCTAGCTGCGGAAAAGAAGGATGTACAGATCCAACTGCACCAAATTATAATCCAGACGCTACAAAAGATGATGGATCATGTGAAGAGGTAGCAAATGAGTATTTATTAACAGGAACACTTTCGGAAGATAAAACATTAGATGCTTCGCACATTTGGATTTTAGAAAGAAGAGTTATTGTTCCAAGTGGAGTAACTTTAACAATTTCTGCTGGAACAATAATCAAAGCGACTCCTGGAACTGGAGCTAACGCTACTTCATTGATTGTTGCTCGAGGTGGTACAATTAACGCTGAAGGGACAGCCAATTCTCCTATCATTTTTACATCAACATCTGACAACATTTCAATTGGTCAATCATTTGGATCTTCTCTTTCAGAAAAAGTTAGAGGTCTATGGGGTGGATTATTAATATTAGGAAATGCGCCTTGTTCTTTCTCTGGAGACGTAGTTGAGCAACAAATTGAAGGAATTCCTGCTTCTGAAACTAATGGTTTGTATGGAGGTACTGATCCAGCAGATAACTCTGGTGTTCTTAGATATGTTTCTATTAGACACGGTGGTGCCGAAATTGGTGAAGGAAATGAAATAAATGGATTAACTCTTGGTGGGGTTGGTACTGGAACAACCATTGAAAATATTGAGGTTGTTGGTAATGTTGATGATGGTATTGAATTCTTCGGAGGAACCGTTAATGCTTCTGGTCTATTAGTATGGGGGCAAGGAGATGATGGTCTTGACATAGACCAAGCTTATGCAGGAACTATCTCTAACTCTATGATAATATTAAATGAAGCATCTGATCATGCGTTGGAAATCGATGGTCCTGAAGGCTCAGCACCTGGTAGATTTACACTAGATGGTTTAACATTAATTGGCACCAACGATGAATGTGCACCAACGGGTGTAGATGGTGAGATTGCTGATTACAGAAAAGGGGCTACCGGAGATAACAACAATATATATGTAATGAACTTTACAGCTGGAAAAGATATTGAGTTAGATAAAGCAGCTGATAATGCTACTTACATGGCTGGCACATTAACATTTGCAGGTTTTGAATTTACACCAGCAAGACACGATGGTTCTGATTGTTTTACGCCTAATTTAACAGATGGTTCAATTTTCAACGAAAAAGCGGGTGATAACACATGTACGTTCGAGGCTGACGGTGCTACCATTTGTACGGTGGTTGCTGATGGAGCAAATACAGTTGGTGCTACAGCACCATCTTTTGCTTGGACATTTGCTGCAAGTAGAGACGCATTCTAACCGATTAGAAAAGTATAAGTTAATGTAATGTATAATAAACTGCCTTAGGTAACCTAAGGCAGCTTTCTATTTTTACTAAAAAAATGAAACGTTCACTTTTTACGACACTTTTAATCCTCTTATTTTCTATTACTTACTATTCTCAAAGTAAAATAATTGGGAAAGTAATAGATGAGGAATTTAACGAAACCATGCCTTTCGCTAATGTTCTTATAAAAGGGACCAGTCAAGGAGTAACTACTGATTTTGATGGAAACTATTCATTGGAAGTACAACCTGGAACTTATACCGTTGTTTTTTCATTTGTAGGATATCAAACCAAAGAAATCACAGGAATAACAATAAATGAAAATGAGGTAAAAGAATTAAGTGTTAACCTTTCTTCCTCTTCTGTTGGTTTGGAGGAAGTGGTGATTTCTGTTTCAGTTCAAAAAAACACAGATGAAGCGCTTTTGATGATGCAAAAAAAATCAGCAAATCTAATGGACGGTTTATCGTCTGAATCATTTAAAAAAGTGGGATCTAGTAATTTGGCCGGTGCCATAAAAAGAGCACCTGGGGTTTCTGTAATGGGTGGTAAATATGTTTATGTTAGGGGTCTTGGAGATCGATATACGAAGTCTATTTTAAATGGGATTGATATTCCGGGTCTAGATCCAGATAGAAATACAATACAAATGGATTTATTTCCCACCAACATTATTGATAATGTACAAATCATAAAATCATTTACGGCTGATGTCCCAGCCGATTTTACCGGTGGATTAGTGAATATCGTGACCAAGGAATTCCCCGCTAAAAGAAGTCCTGCAATATCCATTAGCAGTACATATAATCCATCGATGCATTTCAATTCAGAATTTAGGACCTACGAAGGAAGTAGCACCGATATCCTAGGATTTGATGATGGAACTCGAGCTATTCCTTTGGATTACGACATGAACACGTACTATTCTAGATCTCTAAATGATATATCTAATATTAGTTCTTCAGATTTAAATGGACACAATTTAAATGCAGATTTTCCTAACTTATCACAGAGCGATTATAATAAGATCAACGAGGTCTCATCTTCATTTTCACCTTTAATGGCTGCCCAAACAGGCTCGAGTTTCCTGAATAGTTCGTTTGGTTTTTCTAATGGTAATCAGTTTGATGTTGGTGAAAAAGAACACACCATTGGCTGGTTGGGTGCATTTACCTACAATAACCAAACTGAGTTTTATAAAGATGCCGTAGATAATTACTTTAATAATAATGCTAATCCATCCGTTTATGAATTAGACACATTCCGAACCCAAAGAGGAGATATCGGAATTAATAACGTCATATTGAGTGGTTTAGGGGGATTATCATACCGAACTGATCATTCTAAATACAAAGCAACTTTACTCGTAATTCAAAACGGAGAAAAGAAAGCTGGAAGATTCCGTCAAGAAAATAGATGGACAGACTTTGTAGATTACAACAAAGACAACCTTGAGTACAGTCAACGAAATATCACTAATTTCATGTTACAGGGTACCCACACTAGCGATGATGCCTCATTTAAAACAGAATGGAAAATATCTCCTACAATTTCTAGAATACACGATAAAGACGTCCGATCCACTATCTTTATTGATGACAATGATGCTTTTAAATATAAAGACAATACCCAACCTACTCGAATCTGGCGCTTCTTGAACGAAAACCATATTAATAGTAAAATAGACTTTATAAAGAATTATGAAGTAGATGGAGAAAAAGGAAAATTTAAATTTGGGGGATTAGGTACATATCAGACTCGTAATTTTCAAATTGCTAGATTTCAAATAAGTTGCTTTGATACACCCGATATGTGGACCAGTATAAATGGTCAACCAGATAGTATTTTAGCTACAAGCAATCTCGTTTCTTATAATAATAACGTGGGATCATATGTAAACCCAAGAGCAACTATTACTGAACAAAGCAATCAATTTGATGCTCAGAAAACCAACTTTGCAGGATACGTATCAAACGAATTGAAATTATTTGGCGTTTTCAGAACTATAGTAGGATTAAGAGCAGAAATGTTTGATTTATATTACACTGGATCCAATTCCAGTGGGGATAGTTTTTTGAACGAAAATGTCATCAATAAACTAGATCTGTTTCCATCTGTGAATATCATATATCAAGTCAATGAAAATAGTAATCTAAGAACTTCTGCTACTCGAACAACAGCACGTCCATCCTTCAAGGAAGCTTCCATAGCACAAATCTATGACCCTCTTTCTAATATGACTTTCATTGGTAATATTGACATACAACCTACATACATCCAAAACTATGATCTACGATATGAATATTTCGGAGATTATTCTCAAATGTTTGCTTTTAGTTTGTTCTACAAAAACTTTACAGATCCTATAGAAATGACTTATTATGAAGCAGCTCCAAATAACTTAACACCAAAAAATCTTGGATCAGCAATAGTTGGTGGAATAGAAATTGAAATGCGTAAAAATCTCTCTTTTGTTAATTCATCACTAAGAGACTTTTCAATCAATGTGAATATATCTTTAATTGAATCAAGACTGACCTATGCTGAATCGGAAAGAAATCTGAGAGAAAACACACTAAAAGATGGCCAAATCTTAGGAACATACAGAACATTACAGGGACAAGCCCCATTTTTAATTAATTCAGGAATAAACTATGCTAACCCTGACAAGGGAATTCAAACTGGCATCTTTTACAATGTACAAGGTAGAACACTTGAGGTGGTAGGAACTGGATTTTTCCCAGATGTTTACACTATTCCTTTTCACAGCTTAAACTTTAATTTTAATAAGACTTTAGGAAAAGATCGTAGATCAACATTAAATGTAAGAGTGAACAACATCTTAGGTGACATCAAAGAAAGTATGATTCAACCATTTAGTGCTGATGAATTACATTTCAGAATGAGAAATCCTGGAAGAACAATTTCCTTAGGTTATAAACTTCGTTTTTAATAAAGTTCATATATTGAACTTTTAATGGACTTTGGCATATTTGAAATATTTTTGCTAATTGGAGCGCTTGGGTTCTTTATCTATGGGATGAAAGTGATGAGTGATGGCATTCAAAAATTAGCCGGATCTCAAATGCGAAAAATAATCAGCACCATAACCAACAACAAATTTGCGGGTGTACTCACTGGTTTTTTTACCACATCAATAATTCAATCTTCAAGTGCCACTACCGTGATGGTGGTGAGTTTTGTCAATGCAGGGCTACTTACCTTGAGACAAGCCATTGGTGTGATTATGGGAGCCAATATTGGCACTACGGTTACTGCTTTTATGTTACTTGCTTTTGGTTTTGGAAAGTTTAGTATTTCTGATTATTCATTGCCTTTAATTGGTAT
>MDTD01084205.1_pt1 | contig 10528 bp, 9 predicted proteins | sample 811221 | NCBI WGS metagenome assembly MDTD01 (sample SAMN05326646, study PRJNA326480) | marine metagenome | isolation source: seawater | place: Pacific Ocean: South West | collected 2011
ATGGATCCATTCCTTCTAATGATGGCACATCTTCTTCCCAAATTTTTTCAATTAAATATCGATCATGATTACCTCTTATAAAAATACAATCGGGTATCTCTTTTAGTGTTTTTAAGGTCTTTTCGGGTTCTGGACCCAATGCAAAACAGTCCCCTAAGTTAATAATTTGATCAATATCTTCTCTATCTCTGATAATGGATAGGGCTTTTTTCAGAGAAGAATAATTTGAATGTATGTCAGTAATAATTGCAAAGGTTTTTGAATTCATAGCTATTGAATATACTTTTGTTCTTTTTTCCTGAGCAACATTTTAAATTTATCCTATGATTTATATTATTACATAATAATTATATAAAAAATAAATCATTATCATCATTCAGATCTACACACTTAATTATTTTAAATTAGGAATAAATTATGAACAAATCGCCCGTCATTTTTGGTATTGGCAACCCACTTATTGATATTGTTATTCTGGTGAATGATAATGATATAATTAGTTTGGGTTTGAATAAAGGCACTATGGAATTAGTAGAGCTGAAAGAGCAAAAAGAAATATTACAATATTTTAAAGATTCAAAATTAAAATTTTGTCCTGGGGGCTCCGCTCCAAATACAATCATTGCTTGTGCGGGTTTAGGAATCTCATCAATGTTAAGTGGTAAAATAGGAGCTGATAAATTTGGAGACACATATTTAAAACAGGTCGAAAATTATGGAGTATTATCTAGCCTTATCCAAGATGATAGTGGCAGTACGGGAACGAGCGTTATACTAGTAACACCGGATGGTGAGAGGACTATGGTTACAAATTTAGGAATTTGTAGAGAATATTCTTCCGTAGATATAGATAAGGGTGAATTAATTAAATCGTCGTTTCTTTATTTCACTGGATATATGTGGGATACTATTTCACAAAAAAAAGCAATAAGAGCAGCTATTGAAATTGCTAAAGAGAATGAAATTATTATAGCATTTGATGTCGCAGATCCTTTTGCTGTTCAGAGAAATAAAGATGAATTTTTAGATATAATAAAAAATGATATTGATATTGTTTTCGCAAATGAGGTAGAACTATCATTACTGTTTGATTCAAATGATACTCATAAGTCAATTGATCAATTAATGGAATACGTTAAATCTGGCGGGATAAAGCTAGGCAAAAAAGGTTCGATGGTTTTTGAAGGTGAGAAAAAGTATAAAATCAAACCAAGATCTGTAAAATCAAAAGATACAACTGGTGCAGGGGATATGTATGCAGCTGGGTTTTTATCATCCTTGAGTCGATGTGATGACTATAAACTTGCAGGGGAATTAGGAGTTGCGTTAGCTGAAGAAATTATTCAGATTCAAGGGGCACAATTTGATAAGAATGTTATTGATAAATTAGCTTCTAAAATGTTTCAATAATCCAAATCCTTGATTGATTACTTTTTGAAAAAATAAAATTTTACTATACAAATCCAAAATTCAGGGGATTCAATAATGAAAAAGAAAATACAGATTTTAATTCTAATGCCTTTATTAGCGTTAGTTTTTTTTGTTTGCAGTAGTCAAGAATACACAACTGCTAAACTAGCCATCCAGCAATCAGATTTTCAAAAAGCCGCTGAATGGCTGCCAAAAGCCATGGCTGTAGAACCAGATAATCCGGAAATTCCCATTGTACTTGCAGTTGAAATTTATGCTGATAATAGCGATTGGGTCAAAATGATAGAAATGTTTGATAGAGCGATGTCTATCAATTCTGAAAAAACAATTGAAGTCCGTAGTGCATTTATTACTGTCAAGGAAGCAGTATCAAACTATACAGAGTTTTATTGGGCACAAGAGTTTAATGCCGGTGTTGAGCAATTCAAAAAAATACAAGAAGAACCTGATAATAAATCACAACATTTAGATACAGCAATTAAACACTTTATTAATGCATCTATTATTAAACCATCAGACGCAAATACTCATGCAACCCTAGCAAAATGTTATTTTGACAAAGGAGATAAGGAAAGTGCTAGAAAAGCAGCATTAGTTGCTGTAGAAAAAAACCCAGATAGTTTTGAAGCTAATTTTAGTGCAGGTCAAATACTTGGGAGAGCAGGTGCCTCAAGCTCAGATATATTGGTTTATTATGAAAAAGCATCATTGATTGAGCCTTCAAATAGCAAAGTACTCAGAGAATTGGCAGGAACATATTATGATCTTGGCCAAAAAGAAAAATCGATAAAGGTGTTCGAAAATGCGATATCCAATGAAGAAAACAAGATTGTTAAAGCAGATCTTTATTTTAACTTAGGTGTCATTCATAATCAAATGGGTAATTACGAAAATGCTGAAACAGCATTTGATGAAGCATTTTTCTTAAATGAAGATGATTTTGAAGCAGCACTAGGAATGGCAAACTCATATGAGGGATTAGGTGATAACTACTATAATGGCACAGAGGGATTTGAAAAAGATTTTAATGAAGCCTCTAGGTGGTATCGAAAAGCAGAAAAGAAAATTAAATCAGTTATGGTAATTGATATAGATAATAAAGATAGCTATAAGAAGAAATTGGAATTAGTTCGATTTAAGCGTGATGTTGCAGAAGGAGGATAAAAAATCAACTAAGTTTTTTTCGTTTATTAAGGTATTCTATTATACAGCTTTCGAGACTTTGATCAGTAAATACAGGAATATAATCAATCAAATTTTTCCTACAGTTTCTTCTAAAATATTTTTGTAAATCAGAAACTAATTTTGTGTAGCTTTCCCGTATATGCCAGGGCTCAGAATCAATTTCTTGTTTGGTTTCCATATCTAAAAATTTAATTCGTGATTTAAAATCAAACTCAAATTCTTTCCTATCAAAAATATGAAAGACTATTACTTCCTGCTTTTTATGTCTGAAATGTTTTAACCCATTTATAATTTTTTCTGGATTGTCCATTAGATCTGAGCATAAAACAATAAGACCTCGTTTTGATATTCGTTCTGCCATTTCATGGAGAACTGTTTCTATGTTTGTGTCCGGTTCTGTTATGTTATCATCTAATTGTGAAAGAATGACATTTAAATGACTTGGCCTTGATTTTGGTAAAATAAAACGATTTATTTTATTTGAGAATTGCACTAAACCAGTTGCATCTTGTTGATTAATCATTAAATATGCTAGTGAAGCGATTAGGGAATTAGCATACTTAAGTTTAGTAATTTTTTTGCTCCCGTAGAGCATAGAATTACTTATATCTAGAATTAAATGAGCACTTAAATTTGTTTCTTCTTCATATCTTTTAATATACAGACGGTCTGTTTTGCCAAAAAGCTTCCAATCAATATGACGAATTTCATCACCAAATCCATATGACCGATGTTCAGCAAATTCAACAGAAAATCCGTGATAAGGACTGCGGTGTTTTCCAATAATAGATCCTTCTACAACCATCTTAGCACGAAGTAGCATAGAATTCAATTGAGCAACTATTTCAGGTCGAAGGAATTTTCTTTTGTCATGTTTTGTTAACATTATTGCTCAAAATTATCAATGAGTCTCAAAATGAAATCTTCAACTTTTAAACCTTCCGCTTCAGCATTAAAATTAGGTAAAACCCGGTGTCTTAAAATTGGTAAAGCTAATGAGTTAACATCGTTAATATTGGGAGATGGTCGACCATCAAGAATTGCTTTTGCTTTTGCTCCTAAGATTAGATACTGAGATGCTCTAGGGCCAGCTCCCCATTCAATTGATTGCTGGATGAATTTTGGAGCTAAATCTGACTCTGGTCTAGTCGCTGAGACTAATTTTACTGCATATTCTATTACATTTTCTGCAACTGGTACGCGCCTTACAAGATCCTGATATGATAATATATCAGATTTTTTTATTACAGCGTCTAATGAAGTTTGACTTTTTGATGTTGTTCCTCGAACAATAGCTATTTCATCTTCTGTCTTAGGATATTCAATTTTTAAACTAAACATAAACCTGTCCAGCTGGGCTTCTGGTAATGGATAGGTTCCCTCCTGCTCTATGGGATTTTGTGTTGCTAAAACGAAGAATGGCTCATCAAGAGAATATGTTTTCCCTCCAGCAGTTACTTTATTCTCTTGCATAGCTTCTAAAAGTGCTGCCTGTGTTTTTGGAGGTGTACGGTTTATTTCATCAGCAAGTACAATATTTGAAAAAATAGGACCTTGGTAGAATCTGAATGATCTTTGCGATGTTTGTGAGTCAATATCGATTAATTCTGTTCCAGTTATGTCACTAGGCATTAAGTCTGGAGTAAATTGAATACGTTTAAATGACAAGTCTAGTACATCGGCAAGGGTTTTTATTATTAATGTTTTTGCTAATCCAGGGACACCAACAAGTAAAGAATGTCCCCGAGATAGAATAGCTATTAGTAGATATTCAAGTATTTTTTGTTGCCCTATGACAATTTTATTTATTTCATTAAAAAAAGATTTTCTCGAATTTTCTAGTTTTTCAAGTGCTATTAAATCTTGTTGTGTATTGTTCATGTAATCCGTTGTTTTTTATTATAAAATTGTGCTGAACTTAATGAGTGAGAATAAGCATCAAAAGAAAGAAAGATTAGGTTGTACATTTAAAAGTTAATCATTTTAGTTTAATAAACTTTTTTGGAAATTTTAGTCATGTCTAAATTATCATCTGCATATTATGAACCTTTGATTGGCCAATCTGTTGAGGATTTGGAGAATTTTTTTCTTTCCTTAGGTCACAGAGCATTTAGAGGGAAACAGATATTCGATTGGATATATCGTAAAAATATTTTTGAATATCATAAAATGACAGATCTTTCGATTGATATAAGAAAGAAACTAATTGATGTCCCAATTCATCCTCTAAAAATGATAGAAAGTGATATTTCAGGCGCCAAACAAACGCAAAAATTTCTATTCGAACTCAAAAACGGGAAAAAAGTAGAATCCGTAATAATGAGAGAGAAAGAAAGAATTACTGTTTGTTTATCTACACAAGTTGGTTGTGCAGTAGATTGTGATTTTTGTGCTACTGCAAAAATGGGGTTTTATCATAATCTATCAACAGGAGAAATAATTGATCAATTTATTCAATTAAAAAAAATTATAGGTAAAGAAATCTCAAATGTCGTATTCATGGGTATGGGAGAACCGTTTTTGAATTATAAGAATTGTATGCAGGCAGCACATCTTCTTCATGATCCAAAAGGTGTCAATTTGGGAGCATGGCGTATTACAATATCAACAGCTGGGGTAGTCAATAAAATTGGACGTTTTACAAAAGAGAAGCAACCATTTAAGCTTGCGGTCAGTTTGAATGCCGTAAGCCAAGAGCAGAGAGAGCGGATTATGCCTATAACTAAAAAAATGAAATTATTAGATTTAATAAAAGTATCAAAAGAATACACCATCATATCAAAAAAGAAAATAACATTTGAATACGTCTTATTAGCAGGAATTAACGATTCTAAGAAAGATGCTCTAAATCTAAAAAAAATATTAAGTTCGATAAATTGTAAGCTAAATTTAATTCCATACAATGAAATAGAAGGTGTATACAGTAGACCTTCTGAAAAAAAAATAGTTAATTTTTTTGAAGTTTTAAAAAATGCCAGATTTCCTGTTACAATTCGTTGGAGTAAGGGTCAGGATATTGACGCTGGCTGCGGGCAACTAGCAACTGATAATTAAAATAATATGAGTAAAGTACAATCAGCATCAAAATACATTAAAAAAAATCTAGTTTTTGATGGAGAGACAGCAATCATTTTAGGTTCAGGGTTAGGCGACTTTACTAATTTAATGAATGGGAGAAAAACTTTAAAATATTCAGAAATACCATATTATCCAGAGTCAAATGTTGAAGGTCATAAAGGAGAATTACATTCTGGGGTTATTGAGGGTAAAGAGATTTTAGTAGCACAGGGCAGGGTGCATGCCTACGAAGGTTATTCAATTGAAAAAATCACATTTCCAATAAAAGTTTTCAAAAAGTGTGGGATACAAAACATAATTATTACTAATTCAGCTGGAAGTATGAGAAAAGAATTAACACCTGGAACAATAGTTTTAATCGCAGGGCACTTAGATTGTACGTTTCAGGAAAAATTTGAAAACCCAATTTTAGAAAATAGTCAAAGATTTTACTCAAAGGCACTCACCATACTTGTAAAAAAAATTGCTTCAGAATTAAATATTAATTTGCCTTCAGGAAACTATTGTTGGACATTAGGTCCAGCATATGAAACACCTGCTGAAATTAATTATTTTAGATCATTAAGTGGAACTGCAGTAGGGATGAGCACGCTTCCCGAAATACTTGAATCAGGTAAATTAGGTTTAAATATTTTAACTTTATCTGTATTAACTAATTTTGCAGCTGGATTATCCAAAAGACCACTTACACATGAAGAAGTCTTAGAAAATGCAATGAAATCAAAAGCTGATTTTATAAGAATTTTATCAAACCTAATTAATAGGATATAATAATGAACCTTAGAGAGGAAATAAAAAAAATTGAGGATTTAATAATTGGCTGGAGACGGGATTTCCATCAAAATCCTGAATTAAGTTTTAAAGAACATCGCACTGGAAAGATCATTTCTGAGGAATTAAAATCTATGGGACTACGCCCCAAAATAAATGTTGGTAAAACAGGTATTACTGCGGATTTAAAATTTGGTGATGGGAAAAAAATTGGGTTGAGAGCTGATATGGATGCATTGCCTATTCAGGAAACAACTAGTCTAAAATTTAAATCAAAAAATGATGGTGTAATGCATGCTTGTGGTCACGATGGACATATGGCAATACTTTTAGGAGTTGCAAAAGCTTTGACACAAAATGGGAAAAAATTTAATGGGACGATTAGATTTATTTTCCAACCTGCTGAAGAAGGCTTAGGTGGTGCAAGGTATATGATAAAGGATGGCTGTTTAGAAGGATTAGATGAAATTTATGGATTACATCTATGGAATTATCAGCCACTAGGTGAAGTGGGAGTACAAGATGGTCCAGTTATGGCTGCTGCAGATATGTTTGATATAAATATTAAAGGTGTTGGTGGACATGGAGCGGCACCTCAAGGCACTGTAGATACGATTATTGTTGCCGCTCACCTAACTCAAGCTTTCCAGACAATTATTAGTAGAAATACTAATCCATTAGATAATACAGTTATAACGATTGGGAAAATAAAAGGCGGAAACAACTTTAATGTAATTGCAGATGAAGTAAACCTTGCAGGAACTACACGCGCTTATACTGAAGAAAATCGGAATTTAATTAAAAGTAGAATGGAAGAAATAGTTCATGGAACAGCAAGTACATTTGGTGCAAATATTACTCTAAATTATCGAGATGGTTACCCACCAACTATTAACCACTCGAAACCCACTGAAAATATTTTAAATGCTTCAAGAAAAGTAGTTGGTAAAAAAGCTGGGGATCTTTATTTATCCATGGGTGGAGAAGATTTTGCATATTACTTACAAAAAATACCGGGCTGTTTTTTCTTTGTGGGCTCTGCTCCAAAAAAATCAAAATTATTTGAGACACCACACCACTGTTCACATTTTGATATGGATGAAAAAGCGTTATTGGTAGGTGCATCAATATTCTTAAATTTGATTGACGATATTATGATAAGCTAGTAACCAATTGCTGAGGTCTGTCCTCTACAATCTCCACCGCCATAAAATCCATCTTTTGTTATCAAAATACCATTTGCCTCTCCAATAAATCCACTGCGTGGAAACAACTTATGTCCTTTAGATTCAAGGTTTATTCTTACATCTTTAGTAAGGCTATTTGGTTCGAACTGGATCACATCGGGTAGCCACTGAGAATGAAATCTTGCTGAACAGACAGCTTCCTTAATATCCATATTATGATCGATAACGTTTAAAATTGTTTGCATTGTTGTTGTAATAATTGTTGATCCACCAGGAGATCCTATAATTAGAAATGGTTTATCATTTTTCAAAACTATTGTTGGAGTCATAGATGAAAGAGGCCTTTTCTCTGGCTCAATAGCATTGGCTTCATTTCCAACCAAACCAAATGCATTTGGCACACCTGGTTTTGAAGAGAAATCATCCATCTCATTATTTAGAAAGAATCCAGCTCCATCAACAATACACCCATTGCCGTATCCGAGATTTATAGTAGTGGTTACACTAACAGCATTTCCCCATTGATCAACAACTGAGTAGTGAGTTGTTTCGGGTGATTCATATCCAAAATTTTTCGTTGCTGAAATAGAGCTACTTAAACTTGCTTTATCCAACTGAATATTTTGTATCCTTTTTTCTGCATATCTTTTCGAAGTAAGCAAATCAATTGGGACATCCCAAAAATCAGGGTCACCCATATGTTCTGCTCGATCAGCGTATGCTCTTCTTTCCACTTCTGTTTTTATATGAATATAATCTGATGAATTCCAACCGATGGTATCCATTGGGTAAAATTCAAGCATATTTAACATGTTTATAAGCAGCGTTCCTCCGGAGCTAGGAGGGCCCATAGAAATTATTTTAAAATTTTTGTAGGTTCCTTTTACTGGTGAACGATACTTTGATGAATAATTTTCTAAATCCTCGAGCGTAATCAGTCCATTACCACGTTTCATTTCATTCTCTATTAATTTGGCTACAGGTCCTTTGTAAAAACCATCTCTTCCGTATCTCGCTATTCTTTTAAGTGTTTTTGCTAGGTCTTTTTGTATGAATTTGTCTCCTTTTTTCCAGGGCTTTTTATCTTTGCGTACAAAAATTTTTGAGGCCGCTTCATTTCTAAGAAAAAAGTCTTTATATGAGTTAAAACGGCTTGCTTCATAATGAGAAAGAAAAAAACCACGCTCTGCCAGCACTATTGCGGGGTTTAGTACTTCACGTAATGTGATATTTTCTGATCCATGATCTTCAAGTGCACGTATTAATCCATCTACAGTTCCTGGAACACCACTACTTGCCCGCGAATACAAAGACATTCCTGGAACAACATTCCCAGAATCATTCAAAAACATATCTTTGTTTGCAGAGATTGGTGCTTTCTCTCTGTGATCAATAGTAAAAGAGTTCCCATTGGCAAGTGATGCAACAAGAAATCCACCTCCTCCAATATTTCCATCACTGGAAGAAGTGACTGCAAGTGCAAATCCCACAGCTACAGCCGCATCTATTGCATTACCACCTTTTTTAAGAATTTCGATACCGGCCTCTGAAGCTTGTTTACTTGTGGAAACAATCATCCCATTCTTGCCAAATATTGGGTCAGGATAGGCACTAAATAAAACTTGATGAATTAATAAAATTAAAATAAAGTTTTTGGTTTGTTTTTGCATACTATAAAAATTTAAGATTCATATAATTTAAGATGTCAGTAACTCTGTAAATTACATGAAAAATTGAAATATGTTAATAGTCTATGCTTGTAAAAAATTTTAAAATAAATAAACAGTTACAATTTTTTAGCTGTGTTAATTATTTTGATTACTATTAATTCCATATCTTTGTTTGTAGTGCCCAAAATAAGAGTAGAAAAACTAAATGTCATCTAAAATAAACATTATAGAAGTAGGCATAAGAGACGGTTTACAAGTTGTAGATAAATTTATCCCAACAGAGCAAAAATTAGATTTTATCAATGGATTCATTGATTCTGGTATTAAGAATATTCAAGTAACCAGTTTTGTAAATCCTAAAAAAGTGCCACAGACTTCAGATGCAGAAGATCTTGTAAAAAAATTACCAGTCGTTAATGATGTTGAATATAGTGCCTTAATATTTAACCAGAGAGGAATCGAAAGAGCAATTGAATCGGGCATTAAAAAAGTTGAGACTTCAATTTCATTAAGCTCAATCTATAGTAAAAAAAACTTGGGTATTGGTATTGATGAATCTATTGATAAATTAAAACACTTAATAAATTTTGCATCTGAGAACGATATGGATATAAGGGCTGGGCTTCAATGTGTTTGGGGATGTCCATATGATGGTAAAGTTGATCATTCAACAATCATAAAAAAATTATCGGAAATAGTCGAAATGTTACCCAGTAGAATTTCTTTATGCGATACAAGTGGGATGGCAGCTCCTAATGAGATTTCTGATTTACTTGAGTTAATAAATAAAACATTCCCAAAAATTCATCTATCTCTCCACCTCCACAATACTTATGGAATAGGCTTGGTTAATCTTTTTCATGCTTTACAATTTGAAATTAAGGAAATAGACACATCATTTGGTGGAATTGGTGGTTCTCCCTACATAAGCAGATCAAAAGGAAATATTGCTACTGAAGATACTATTTACATGTTAGAGAAAATGGGATACGGAACTGGAATTAACATAAAAAAAATAGCCAAACTCAGCAAAACTTTGAATAGTATTATTGGTCCCTCTTATTTTAGCGGACAGATTTACAAAATCTTGGGGTAAAGTTTTTAATGATAAATCTTTTCTTACTCTGGGTGGATACTTTTATTTATAATTGAGATAATTTGTTCTAACGATAGTCTGTCCTGCTCTTGTGTATCACGATATCGTAG
>MDTD01151311.1_pt1 | contig 10528 bp, 5 predicted proteins | sample 811221 | NCBI WGS metagenome assembly MDTD01 (sample SAMN05326646, study PRJNA326480) | marine metagenome | isolation source: seawater | place: Pacific Ocean: South West | collected 2011
GAGTTATGGGGTTTATCGGCGGAAAAGCCGACCAGCCAGCCCCGTTAACGCCGCGCGAGGCGGCGTCAATTCTGGATCGAGTGGCCGCTGGAAGCGAAAAAGCAACGCCTAAAACGGTATTTGAACCGGGGGAAATTGTGCGGGTAACGGATGGCCCGTTTAATGACTTTAACGGCGTTGTCGAAGAAGTGAACTATGAAAAGAGCCGCCTGCAAGTGGCGGTGACAATTTTTGGTCGTTCGACTCCTGTAGAGTTGGACTTTGGCCAAGTGGAAAAGGGCTAGAGTAAGGTTTGCACTCGCGCTGTTAATAATGATCGCGCGCAATAACAAAGGGGAGTGACGGACTTGAGTTAATCGAGGCCGCACGTCTGAACCCACAAGGAGCGAAAATGGCTAAGAAAGTCGATGCCTATATCAAGCTGCAGGTTGCAGCTGGTCAGGCAAACCCAAGTCCGCCCGTCGGCCCAGCGTTGGGGCAGCACGGCGTCAACATCATGGATTTCTGCAAAGCATTTAATGCTCAGACCCAGTCTGTCGAGCAGGGTTTGCCTATCCCGGTGGTGATTACAGTTTATGCGGACAAGAGTTTTACGTTTGTAACTAAAACGCCTCCCGCGGCAGTCTTGTTGCGTAAAGCGGCGAACATAGATAAGGGCTCGCCCACACCGAACACGCATAAAGTTGCAAAAGTGAGCCGCGCGCAATTGGAAGATATTGCCAAAATCAAAATGCCGGACCTAACAGCAGCGGACATGGACGCAGCGGTGAGAACAATTGCGGGTACGGCGCGCGCCTCGGGCATAGATGTGGAGGGCGTTTAGATGGCAAAACTAAGCAAGCGTATGCGCGCTATAGCGGAAAAAGTAGATACAGAGAAAGCCTACACGATTGAAGAAGCGGTGGGGCTGCTCAATGACCTATCTAAGGCAAAATTCAAGGAGTCCTTTGATGTGTCCATCAACCTTGGGGTTGATCCGCGAAAGTCAGATCAAGTCGTTCGTGGAGCGACCACTTTGCCGCATGGCACTGGAAAATCGGTACGCGTCGCTGTTTTTGCGCAAGGCGATAACGCCGACAAAGCGACTGCCGCGGGTGCAGATTTGGTCGGCTTTGAAGATCTGGGTGAGCAGATTAAGGGCGGCAACATGGATTTCGATGTGGTCATCGCAACACCGGATGCCATGCGTATCGTCGGTCAGTTGGGCAAGGTGCTTGGGCCTCGTGGTCTTATGCCTAATCCCAAGACTGGCACGGTCACGGCCGATGTAGAAACTGCGGTGAAAAACGCCAAGGCCGGGCAAGTCCAGTTCCGCACGGATAAGGCCGGTATTGTGCATGGCAGCATTGGCCAAGTAGGTTTTGAAGTTGGCCACATAAAAGAAAACCTCGAAGCGCTGGTCGGCGACCTAAAAAAAGCGAAACCCGCTTCGGCAAAAGGTATTTATTTGAAGAAGATGACCCTTTCTACAACGATGGGTCCAGGAATTTCCATCGACCAAGGCTCATTGGAGGCCTAAAGTCGGAGGTTTGATTTTGGAGGTCCGGTTTTTGCTTGCAATGACCGGTGCCGTCAAAAACCGTAGGTGCAGCGACGTCCATAGACAAGCATGAAAATGCGGAGTCTCAGGAGCGCTGCTTAATTGCCTACGCAGATGGTGAACTGCTCGCTGAGCAGTAGGCGGATTGAGTGAAATGAGTCGTTGGCTCGAGCGCTTATGATGTCTTCTCCAGAGATTTAAGTCTGCTAAAGGCTTAAAGCGAACGAGAATCGCCGCAATACGGCAGAGCGCCGTTAACGGAAACAGCTGAAGCTGTTTTAAACGCGATGGGGCTTTGGCCTTATCAAACGGAGAAGCACGTGGCACTAGGAATCGAACAAAAGCAGCAGATTGTTGCTGAAGTGAATGAGGTTGCCGCCTCTGCTTTGTCGGCAGTGCTTGCAGACTATCGTGGACTGACTGTGGCTGAGATGACCGAAATGCGTGTTAAGGCGCGCGAAAGTGGTGTGTATCTCAGGGTGGTCAGAAATACGTTGGCAAAACGAGCCGTGGAGGGTACTGAATACGAGTGCCTCAACGACGCGTTTATTGGCCCAACCTTACTGGCGTTTTCGCAGGAAGACCCAGGGGCCGCAGCGAGATTGTTGAAGGATTATGCGAAGGACCTTGAAGACCTTGAAATCAAGGCTCTATCCATTGGCGGTGAGATGCTGGGAGCCGATCAACTCGATCGTGTTGCTAAGTTGCCGACGCTGGACGAAGCACGATCCTTGCTCATGAGCGTTATGCAAGCGCCGGTTGTTAAATTGGCCCGTACCCTTAATGAGGTGCCAGGCAAGTTAACCAGAACCGTAGCTGCCATCAGAGATCAGAAACAGGCGGAAGGTTAGACACCTCAACAGAGATCGCTTTAGAATTTAGGAGAACTAAAATGGCACTGTCCAAAGAAGATGTATTAAACGCAATCGCAGAGATGAGCGTTATGGAGGTGGTTGATCTCATCTCCGATATGGAAGAGAAATTCGGCGTTTCCGCAGCAGCAGCTGTAGCAGCAGCCCCAGCAGCGGGTGCAGCAGCGGGGGATGCCGGTGCGGCTGAAGAAAAAGATGAATTTGACGTTGTCCTGGCTGGTGCCGGCGATAAGAAGGTCAATGTCATCAAGGCGGTTCGTGCCATCACAGGGCTTGGCCTGAAAGAAGCCAAAGCGCTGGTTGATGAAGCGCCGTCACCCATCAAAGAGGGTGCAACCAAAGATGAAGCTGAAGACTTCAAAAAGCAGCTTGAAGAAGCTGGCGCAACGGTAGAGTTGAAATAGTAATCAGCGCTCTCGTTTCGCGACAAGGTTCGGCCTCGCTGTTCTTGACGATGAACAGCGAGCGCTGGCCTTTGGCTGTTTCCTGGAGCACGGGCTCTAAAAATTTTCGCAATTGAGTGTAGGAGATTCGCATGGCGTTTAGCTTTACCGAGAAGAAGCGTATTCGAAAGGACTTTGGCAAGTTGTCGCAGACAATGGAATTGCCGTACCTGTTGGCTATACAAGTCGACTCTTACAACAAATTTCTGCAGGTGGGAAAGGACGCTGAAGAGCGTGCCGAGTCAGGTTTGCACGCAGCGTTTAAGTCGGTTTTTCCGATCGTTAGCTATTCTGGAAGCGCGGCGCTGGAGTACGTGGACTATCAGCTTGGTGATCCGACCTTCGATGTTAAGGAATGTACGCTGCGCAGTATCACCTACGCGGCTCCGCTTCGCGTCAAAGTGCGTTTGATTATTTACGATAAAGAGTCATCAAACAAAACTGTCAAAGACGTCAAAGAACAAGAAGTCTATATGGGCGAAATTCCGCTCATGACCGAAAACGGTACGTTTGTAATCAATGGAACAGAACGAGTCGTGGTTTCGCAACTGCACCGTTCTCCCGGCGTATTCTTCGATCATGACAAGGGCAAAACCCATTCCTCCGGCAAACTCCTCTATAACGCGCGAGTTATTCCGTATCGTGGGTCATGGCTGGACTTCGAATTCGATCCGAAAGACTGCGTATTTGTGCGCATTGACCGGCGCAGAAAACTGCCCGCGAGCATTATCTTGCGGGCTTTGGAGTATACCAGTGAAGAAATTTTAGAGACTTTTTTCGAAACCAATACGTTTTATCTGAATGACGGCGCTGCTGCGGTTCAACTGATCGCTGAGCGCTTGCGTGGTGACGTAGCGACTTTCGATATTTTAGGTGCCGACGGTAAGGTCATCGTTGAGACTGGACGCAGAATCACCGCACGCCACGTTAGACTGTTGCAAGACAGCGGTATGACCAAACTTGCGGTGCCGAACGAGTACCTGCTCGATCAAGTCACTGCAAAAGATTTGGTTGATCCGTCGACCGGCGAAGTAGCGGTGCCCTGTAACACGGTAATCACTGAGGAAGTAATCGAGCAACTGCTGGAGCTCGGTGTCGGTGAGTTCGAAACGATTTACACCAACGATCTGGACTGTGGCCCGTTCGTTTCGGATACGCTGCGGATTGACCCGAGTCGCAACAAGCTCGAGGCGCTGGTCGAAATTTACCGCATGATGCGTCCAGGCGAGCCGCCCACAAAAGAAGCGGCCGAGAATCTGTTCAGCAACCTGTTCTTCTCCAATGATCGCTACGATCTGTCTGCAGTCGGACGCATGAAGTTCAATAGACGACTTGGACGTGAAGAGATCGAGGGCGAGGGGACCTTAGGTAAAGAGGACATCGTTAGCGTTCTCAAAACGCTGATAGACATTCGAAACGGTAAGGGCTCGGTGGACGACATCGACCATCTGGGTAACCGACGCGTCCGATCCGTGGGCGAAATGGCTGAAAACCAATTTAGGGTTGGCCTGATACGAGTTGAGCGTGCCGTTAAAGAGCGTCTGAGTTTGGCCGAATCAGAAGGCCTGATGCCACAGGATATGATTAACGCTAAGCCAGTTGCAGCGGCGGTCAAAGAATTTTTTGGTTCATCACAGCTTTCCCAGTTCATGGATCAAAACAACCCGTTGTCCGAGGTTACCCACAAGCGTCGAGTGTCGGCGCTCGGGCCGGGTGGTTTGACGCGCGAACGCGCGGGATTTGAAGTTCGTGATGTTCACTCGACCCACTATGGTCGGGTGTGCCCCATTGAGACGCCGGAAGGCCCGAATATTGGCCTGATAAACAGCTTGGCAACGTACGCGCGCACTAATGAGTACGGGTTTCTAGAATCGCCTTATCATCCCGTGGTGAACGGCGTGGTCACCTCGGACATAGAGTATTTATCCGCCATAGATGAAGCGGAGTACGTTATTGCACAGGCCAGCGCGCCGGTGGATAACAAAGGCCGGTTCACCACAGATATGATCGATGTGCGTCATCGCAACGAGTTCACTAAGACGGCGGTGGAAAATGTCAATTTCATGGACGTGTCACCGAAGCAGGTAGTCTCTGTGGCGGCGTCGCTTATTCCGTTTCTTGAACATGACGATGCGAATAGAGCGTTAATGGGCTCTAACATGCAGCGGCAAGCCGTGCCGACGCTTAAAGCCGAGAAGCCATTAGTCGGCACCGGCATGGAGCGAAACGTTGCGCGTGATTCCGGAGTTTGCGTGATTGCGCGCCGCGGTGGTGTCGTTGACAGCGTTGATGCGGGCCGCATCGTAGTGCGCGTAGCGGATGCCGAAACCGAGGCAGGCGAGGCGGGCGTAGATATCTACAGCCTGACTAAATTCACTCGTTCTAACCAAAATACCTGCATTAATCAGCGTCCTTTAGTGAAGCCTGGTGATGTTATTGCGAAGCAGGATATTTTGGCAGACGGCCCGTCGATTGATATGGGCGAGCTTGCTCTGGGTCAAAACATGCGCATCGCCTTCATGCCTTGGAATGGCTACAACTTCGAAGACTCGATCCTCGTTTCTGAGCGGGTTGTTAAAGAGGATCGCTTCACTAGTATCCATATTCAGGAACTGACGTGTATCGCGCGTGATACCAAGCTAGGGCCAGAAGAAATCACCTGTGATATCCCTAATGTTGGTGAGGGTGCCTTATCAAAGCTGGACGAGTCGGGCATTGTCTACATTGGTGCTGAAGTGAATGCGGGCGATATTTTGGTGGGTAAGGTTACGCCGAAGGGCGAAACCCAACTGACGCCGGAAGAAAAGCTGCTGCGTGCGATTTTTGGTGAGAAAGCGTCTGATGTTAAAGACTCGTCCCAGCGTGTGCCGAGCAGCGTTAAGGGAACGGTAATCGATGTTCAGGTGTTCACTCGCGACGGTGTGGAAAAAGATCAGCGCGCGAAGGACATCGAGTATTCACAGTTGGCGGAAATTCGTAAGAATTTAGACGACGAATATCGCATTGTTGAAACCGCTACCTACGAACGACTGCAGCGTGCGCTGTCTGGAAATAAGGTCGCCAGCGCGCCGGGTAAAAGCAAGGGCGATAAGCTCGATAGTGACTTTCTGCAAACCCTTGGTGGAGACGACTGGTTCCGCATTCGCATGCAAGACGACAGTCTGAATGCGCAAATCGAGAAAGCTGAAGCTCATTTAGCAGAACGCAGAGCTGCGTTAGATGCAATCTATGAGGACCAGCGTGGCAAGCTTGAGAGCGGTGATGATTTAGCGCCAGGCGTGCTGAAAATCGTCAAAGTTTACCTTGCAATTAAACGTCGCATTCAACCAGGCGACAAGATGGCCGGGCGTCACGGCAACAAAGGCGTAATCTCCGTAATTATGCCGGTCGAGGATATGCCATTTGATGAACATGGTGAGCCGGTAGATATCGTCCTTAATCCACTGGGCGTGCCGTCGCGTATGAACGTAGGGCAGGTCTTGGAAGTGCATCTGGGATGGGCCGCTCGCGGTATCGGTGATCGAATCAACGCGATGTTAGAGGAACAGCGAAAAACTGCGGAGGTGCGCAAGTTCCTGACAGAGGTGTACAACCAGGTTGGCAGTTCGCCGGTTGATCTGAAATCCCTCAGCGACGCCGAGGTCTTGGACTTGGCCGATAACTTGCGCACGGGCTTACCTTTTGCAACGCCAGCATTCGATGGCGCACAGGAAGAGGAAATCAAGGTGATGCTGGAGTTGGCTGGATTGCCAAGCAGCGGCCAGACAACGCTTTACGATGGTCGTACGGGGGACGCTTTTGATCGACCAGTTACGGTTGGTTATATGTACATGCTGAAACTCAACCACCTGGTTGACGACAAGATGCATGCGCGGTCGACAGGCTCCTATAGCTTAGTCACCCAGCAACCGCTTGGTGGTAAGGCGCAGTTCGGTGGCCAGCGATTCGGAGAGATGGAAGTCTGGGCGCTGGAAGCTTACGGCGCTGCTTATACGTTGCAGGAAATGCTGACGGTTAAGTCTGATGACGTAAATGGGCGTACCAAAATGTATAAAAATATAGTGGATGGTGACTTTAAAATGGAGCCGGGTATGCCGGAGTCCTTCAACGTGTTGGTCAAGGAGATTAGATCTCTCGGGATCAACATCGAGTTGGAAACCGATTAGTGACCTTGGGTAGCCTGAACAGAGAATGTTTAGGCGTAACTCAGCCGAGAAGGCTGGCGTCCAAAAAGAATGAGGAAAGATCGTGAAAGACTTACTTAATTTGTTAAAGGCCCAAGGCGGCGTAGAAGAATTCGATGCGTTGCGCATTGGTTTGGCATCACCGGAAATGATCCGGTCATGGTCCTTTGGCGAAGTAAAAAAGCCGGAAACTATTAACTATCGTACGTTCAAGCCGGAACGCGACGGCCTATTTTGTGCACGAATTTTTGGTCCGACGAAGGATTACGAGTGCCTGTGTGGCAAGTACAAGCGTTTAAAGCATCGAGGTGTTATTTGCGAAAAATGTGGCGTCGAAGTAACGCTGACCAAGGTGCGACGCGAGCGCATGGGCCACATTGAATTAGCCTGCCCTACCGCGCATATTTGGTTCCTGAAGTCGCTGCCGTCTCGCATAGGCTTATTGTTGGATATGACGCTAAGAGACATTGAGCGAGTTCTGTACTTTGAATCCTTCGTTGTCATCGACGCGGGTTTAACGGATCTTGAGGTTGGGCAACTGCTCACAGATGAGGAGTATTACCAGAACCTCGAGGAATACGGTGACGAATTCGACGCGCGTATGGGCGCTGAGGCGGTTCAGCAGCTCTTGTTGAATCTTGATATGGACGCTGAGATCGCGCAGCTTCGCGAAGAAATACCGGCGACTAATTCCGAAACCAAGATCAAGAAATTTTCCAAGCGCCTCAAACTCATGGAGGCGTTCGTAAAGTCGGGAAACAAGCCGGAGTGGATGGTTATGACCGTGCTGCCGGTGTTGCCACCGGATTTGCGGCCTTTAGTGCCACTGGAGGGCGGTCGGTTTGCAACCTCTGACCTCAACGATCTCTATCGTCGCGTGATCAACCGTAACAACCGATTGAAGCGCCTATTGGACCTGTCTGCGCCCGATATTATCGTGCGCAACGAAAAGCGTATGCTGCAGGAATCGGTGGATGCGTTACTGGATAACGGTAGACGGGGTCGAGCGATTACCGGCTCGAACAAGCGTCCGCTGAAATCTTTGGCCGACATGATCAAGGGCAAGCAGGGGCGTTTCCGCCAAAACCTGTTGGGTAAGCGAGTCGATTACTCTGGCCGATCCGTTATTGTTTGTGGGCCAACACTGAGGCTGCATCAATGTGGCCTACCGAAAAAGATGGCATTGGAACTGTTCAAGCCGTTCATCTTTGGCAAGCTCGAAGAACTGCAGTTGGCGACTACCATTAAGGCTGCAAAAAAGATGGTAGAACGCGAAACGGCAGATGTGTGGGACATCTTAGCTGGCGTAATCCGCGAGCACCCAGTAATGCTAAACCGAGCCCCGACCTTGCACCGTCTAGGTATTCAGGCATTTGAGCCCGTCTTAATCGAAGGTAAGGCAATTCAGTTGCACCCCTTGGTCTGTAGTGCGTACAACGCAGACTTCGATGGCGACCAAATGGCGGTGCACGTGCCGCTAACTTTGGAGGCGCAGCTGGAAAGTCGTGCGCTTATGATGTCAACCAATAATATTTTGTCACCGGCAAGTGGGGAGCCCATTATCGTGCCGTCGCAAGATGTTGTTTTGGGCATCTACTACATGACGCGGGAAAAAATTAATGCGCTTGGTGAGGGTGCGGTTTTTGCGAACATCGATGAAGTGCATAGGGCCTTTCATGCTCAGCAGGTGGCCTTGCATGCGCGCGTGAAGGTGCGTGTAGAGGAGCACTCGGTGGATGAAGCCGGCACCCTAACGGCTCAATCTCAGGTCTACGAAACCACCGTGGGTCGAGCGTTGTTGTATGACATTGTGCCGAAAATGTTGCCTTTCGATATGGTCAATAAGGCCATGGATAAGAAAGCGATTTCGTCGCTCATCAACGACTGTTATCGCCGGTGTGGCCTGAAGGATACGGTTATCTTTGCGGATCAGCTCATGTATGCGGGTTTTGCGCGATCGACCTCGTCTGGCGCCTCGATTGGCGTCGAGGATTTCGTCATCCCGCAGGCAAAAAGCAAGATCATTGCGGAAGCGGAGTCAGAGGTCGAAGAGATCGAGTCGCAGTATGCGTCGGGCTTGGTGACTCAAGGTGAAAAGTACAACAAAGTTGTAGACATCTGGTTGCGAGCGAACGATCTGGTCGCTCGCGCCATGATGGATGGCATCTCCAAAGAGTCGGTGGTCAATAAAGAGGGCCAGGACGAGGAACAGACCTCATTCAACTCGGTTTACATTTATGCTGACTCTGGGGCCCGTGGTTCACCCGCACAGATTCGTCAGTTAGCGGGTATGCGTGGATTAATGACCCGACCGGATGGATCCATAATTGAAAACGCGATCACCGCCAACTTCCGCGAAGGCTTAACCGTAAATGAGTATTTCATCTCTACGCACGGTGCCCGAAAAGGATTGGCCGATACGGCGTTAAAGACCGCGAACTCGGGGTATTTGACCCGCCGGTTGGTGGACGTCGCGCAAGACGTAGTGATAACAGATCAGGACTGCGCCACCAATGACGGCCTATTTGTCACCTCAATTATTGAAGGCGGGGATGTTGTGTTGCCTCTGGGGGCCCGCGTATTGGGTCGCACAGTGGCGCGAGACATTCACGCCGCCGATGGCAAAGAGGTACTGATCGAACGCGGTACGCTTATTGACGAGGCGTGGGTAGATCGCCTTGACGAAATGGGTATTGATGAAATGTGGGTGCGGTCGGCGATTACTTGCGAAACGGCTCACGGGGTTTGTCGAGCCTGCTATGGACGTGACCTTGCCCGCGGGCATTTTGTTAACGTTGGCGAGGCCGTGGGTGTAATCGCTGCGCAGTCCATTGGCGAGCCAGGCACCCAGTTGACGATGCGGACGTTCCACATCGGAGGCGCTGCGTCGCGTGCGTCCGCCATAGACAACATCCAAGTCAAACACGGCGGTACCGTAAGGCTGCACAACCTAAAGACCGTGCAGCGAGAGACAGGCGAACTGGTTGCGGTGAGTCGTTCCGGTGCGGTGGCGGTAGCCGATGATCATGGGCGCGAGCGAGAGCGATACAAGCTCCCGTATGGTGCGGTGTTGTCTGCTAACGAAGGGGATTCTGTGGATGCGGGTCAAGTGATCGCTCAGTGGGATCCGCTAACCCACCCGATTGTTGCGGAAGTGGCTGGCGCTATTGAATTCCACGAAATGGAAGAAGGTTTGTCGATGAATCGCCAAACCGACGAACTTACTGGATTGAGCAATATTACGGTGCTCGATCCAAAAGATCGCCCGAGTGCCGCCAAGGACCTACGCCCTGCGGTTCGATTGGTAGACGCCAAGGGGAATGCCGTCATGCTGCCAGGCAGTGAAGTCCCTGCCAATTACTTTATGCCGAATAACGCGATCCTGAATACCGAGAATGGATCAAAGATCGGTATAGGCGACATTATCGCGCGGATTCCGCAGGAAGGTTCGAAGACGCGTGACATCACCGGTGGTCTGCCGCGGGTTGC
>MDTD01027215.1_pt1 | contig 10527 bp, 6 predicted proteins | sample 811221 | NCBI WGS metagenome assembly MDTD01 (sample SAMN05326646, study PRJNA326480) | marine metagenome | isolation source: seawater | place: Pacific Ocean: South West | collected 2011
ACAAAGCAAAATCCTTGTGATCTTGTTTGCCAGAACCAGTATCTTCAACACGGCCGCCGGCGCCAGAGCGAACAGCATCGATGTTTTGGCCGGTTAATTGGCCGTATTTCTCAGGAGCTGAGTTTACTGAAAAATAGACTCCGTCGTTGGCAGAATATGCGTGTCCTTTGGCAATTAGGTCTTCAGTAATTCTAATCATATCATCCACATACTCGGTACATCGAGGGTAATCATCAGCCCTCAAGATGTTTAACGCGTCCATATCCTCGTAGTATCCAGCAATATTTTCATCCACTAGTTTGCGCCAATCCTCACCAGTTTCATTGGCCCGCTTGATAATTTTATCATCAATATCGGTAAAATTCTGCACGTAATGAACGTCGTATCCAGAGGCTTCCAACCAGCGATGAATCAAATCAAAGGATAGGTAACATCGGGCATGTCCGAGATGACATTTATCATAAACTGTAACACCACAGACATACATTGAGACTTTTCCCGGTTCCATGGTTTGGAATGGAACTTTCTCCCGACGACGCGTGTCGTGCACTCGCAAAGGCATTTGAAACAGAGCGCGGTGTCCGCCATTACACTTGAAGGTTATAGATACGATTGGTCTCGGGGTGATTGGTGTTGCAGTGCGAAATGCCTCAGACGGGTTCATTATCGGCGGCAAATTAATCCCTGACCGACTGATTATCCGGACCAGTTGGTTACTGCCAACCATAGTTGTGCCAATTTCGATGATAATCCATGTTTTGGCAGGCAATGCACGTGATTTCCCTTTCTTTATTTCTGAAGCAGATTATCCAGGACTAGAACGACTGATTTTCACTACTGGCTTGGCTATATCAGGACCCGTTCAAATGCTGTTCGCTTATCGGATGTGGTATGAATATCGTAAAATTAAACCTAGTAAACTACTCACTTTAGCACTTTGCTGCGGCCTATTTACCGGAGCAAATCTGTTTGTAATGTCATTTTCAGACATGTATGACCATTTTGTCCTCCACGTAATCACCGCATCGATGGTATTCCAAGTTGGGATGGTCTGGGCAGTTGTCTCTCACTTTGCGATTCCCAACGCAAACCTTCGTGGAAAACGGCTGCGAAGATTAAGTATCATGGTATCGGTGGTCTCTTACATAATTATGAATAACGCAGTTGTCAAAGCAATCAATGATTTGGAAGAATACGGTCTAAGTGATGATACAATATTCACACTTGATCGGATACAACATGCTATCGACATCGCAGCATATGCAGAATATGCGCTCTTTGTAGGGTTGATTTTGTGTCTTTATTCTTTTGAGCAGGATTTTATTGCGCTCTCAAAATCAGTCGAGGAGTGATTGTTTTACGTTAATTATGCTTTGTGACATGTCAAACACATCCGCTTCCTCCTTCGTCATGTCACCGAGTCTAATCGCTTCGGATAAAATACGGGATGTCGCCTCAGGATGATATTGAACTGTTCTAATCGGTCTACTTGGATGCTCACAAGCGGCAATGGGGCAGTGTTCGGCGGAAGCTATCACGCTTAATTCACCCGAATCGACTACGTGGTCTTGATGAGTGAATACAGCATTGACTTGTGAACCGTCAATATAATTCACTTTGCTAACAAAATGACTCCCTTCTTTAGCCCGTTCCACTCTGCCTCCGAGGGCTGCCGCGATTATTTGATGGCCAAAACATATTCCGATTATTGGGACGGTTGCACTGCGAACCAGGTCTGCAACCTCATCCATCCACGGCTCCCAAGACGATACGTTTCGCCTAGACCCTGTTATTACAATAAAATCACACTGAACTGGAAAATCTACCTCCTTACCAAAGCCATAATCTGTCCGAGTGTCAGTGTGGGGAGACCAGAGCAGGACTTCAGGATTATCGAAATGAGAAATGATTTCTCGAACTCCTTCTTTACCAAATGCCTGTCTTTCGGCGAGTAAGTCGACAATCAACAAGCGCATACTATCAGGCTTCCGCAGCTTCCTGTGCTTCGGTTTTCTTAGCCTCTATTTCGGCGTCATTGGCTTTGAGTTGTTCCCAAACAATCTCTGCTATATCTTTGACCTCCATATCCGAACCAATTGCCGACAAACCGTCGGTTATCATCGTCGAACAAAATGGACAACCGACCGCAACAGTATCTGCTCCTGTTTCAGCAAGTTCCTTGGAACGGATGATGTTGACACGATCATATCCTTCGTCAACATGCTCTTCCATCCACATCTGTGCGCCACCAGCACCACAGCAGAATGAGCTTTTGCCAGTTCGCTCGGTTTCAATGTCAACGCCGCCAATGGCATTTCTCGGCGCATCAAGTTCGCCCCCGATTCTGCCGAGATAACACGGGTCGTGATAGGTAACTGAACCATCATGTTTAGGGCTGGGTAATTTACCTTCCACCTGCAGATGGTCTATCAATTGGGAGTGGTGCATAACTTCGATATCCTGTCCACCATAGTCCTTGTATTCCTTGCCCAATGTGTGAAAGCAGTGTGGACACGACGAGACTATTTTTTTCACGCCGATTTCTTCAAATGTCGCTAGATTTGTCTCTGCAAGCATTTGGAATAAATACTCATTACCTGCTCGGCGAGCGGCATCGCCGCTACAACCCTCTTGCATGCCGAGGATTCCGACGTCGAGTCCAGCCTCTTTCATTATGTTGATTGTATCTCGGGCCACTTTCTTGTTGCGTTCATCAAAAGAGGCGGCGCAACCAGCGAAATAGATGTATTCCGCTGGCTCTGCAACTTTTACATCCAAGTCTGCGGCCCAGTCACCACGCTCGTGTGAAGGCAAACCGTATGGATTTGAGTCTGATTCTAAATTCTCGATTGTTGCCATCAATGGCATAACGGTGTCTTCGACCCGCTCATCGAATTCCATTCTTTCCATCATTAGATGACGGCGAGCATCGGTTAACTTGGGCACATGATCGATGTAAATCGGGCAGGCCTCTACACAAGCATGGCAGGTCGTACAGGCCCAGATGGATTCTTCACCGAACTTGGCGATGATGTCGTCGTCTGGAGTCTCTCCATCCATCAGAGTAGTGTAATTTTCATTTGCATAATTTCTTACGTCGTGAATTATTTGCATTGGGTTTAGTGCCTTGCCGGAGGCATAGGCTGGACAAACATCCTGACAGCGTGCACAGGATGTGCAAGCCCAGCCATCAATAAGACTACGCCAGGTCAAATCAGTGTAGTTTGCCGTCCCAAATGCTTCAACATCTAAATCATCCAAAAGCACTGCTTTACCTGATTCGTCAACTTGCATCGGCTCCATGGTTGCCATTGGGCGCATGTCATGGAAGAATACATTGGGCAGTGCCATTACCAAGTGCATGTGTTTCGATAGCGGTATCAAGAACATGAAGGTCGCAATTGCTAGCATATGGGCCCAATAAGCACCTACCACCACGGCGGTTGACGGCACGATGGTGTCGGCTACCCATGCGCCGATTGGCTCGTAAGTTGAGGAGACTCCAGCTTCGCCAGCTTCAACGAAAAATGAAGTAACGGTAATGGTCATTATCAATAGGAGGATAATGTTGCCTTCAAGCTGTGATTTTCCTTTCAATTTCTCCGGAGTAAAAACTACTCTGCGGGTCAAAGCTGCAACACAGCCCACTAGTGCAATGGTATAGCCAGTCTCAACCATCAAGTTCCATGGACCCTTTACTATTGCTGGCAGGAAACTATGTGAAAACCAGTTGGCAGTAGCCAGGTCAAACATATCTGTGGATAGCATCAGGAATCCCCAGAACATCAAAACGTGAATACCACCAGCAACCTTGTCCTCTAGAACTTTCTTTTGTCCTAACCAACCAGTGGCAACTTCCTTAATCCTGGTTGGCCAGTTATCAAATCTATTATCCGCTTTACCTATCATTACTAATCGGGTGGCTTTCCACACCTGATAGGAAAAAAATGAGACTGACACTGCGCCGATTACTGCTAGTATTGCCCATCCTGGTATGGGACCATAATCCATCTGTAATGGGTGTTCCATGATATCCCCTTGTCGGTGCTAATAGAGCGGATAATAAGGCATCTATTGAAGTCACCGTATCAAAGCACAAATAAAACCACATGATGAGCCTACCATACAAGCAGTCATAGCAGGTGTGTTGAATGAGTAATATTACCGTAAGTGCTCCAGGAAAATGTATCCTTTTTGGGGAGCATGCCGTAGTTTATGGCCAACCTGCAGTGGCAGTAGCACTAGACCAACGAATCACCGTCAAAATTCAAGCCTCACAAACGGGGACATGGTTGCTCGACGGTAATCGCCTGGATATGGACAGGAATCCTCACATTCGTGCGCTCATCGAGAAACTATGGCCCGCTGAAATGGGTGCTCCACCACTCTCAATTCAGATAGAGAGTAGTATACCTCGCTCATCTGGGCTGGGGTCATCTGCGGCCCTGTCCGTGGCATTTGCTGGTGCGTTGCGCCTAGCAAGAGGCCGTTGGGTTACTAAATCGGGTAGTGTGGATATAAGGCATTGGGCTGAAGGTTTTGGGTCGCACATGAAGACCACGAATCCGTATGATTCAAGTCATGGTTTTTCTGTTGATTTACCAACTGATGAATTATTTCACGTCAGCGGGACAATGGCCGTTGATGATGACGAAAACGCCATACTGGCGCACGGCGTTGAGGCTGCGGCCCAAAATGGTCGAGCATCGCCTATCGATTCATCGACCTGCTCACACGGGGAAATTGTGGTTATATCTGATACAATCGAGTCAGAATTAACCCATTTATATCAGCGCAATTTGACAACTCCAGAGGGCAAAATAATCTGGCAGATTCATGGTGTTGAACTTAGCACTAAACCCGATGATGTATACCTAGTAGTCGGCAATACCGGTATCAATGCACCAACGGGTAAGCAAGTCGCAAAAGTTGCAAGATTAATCAAGCAGCATCCAGAAAAAATTGAGGTTATTGAGACAATTGGTAAAATTGCCAGACGAGGGATAAAAGCCTTGATGATGGGTGATTTTGATGCTGTTGGGCGTACTATGAGTGAAAATCAGTTGATGCTGAAGAGCATTGGGGTGTCGAGCCCGGAATTGGATGCGTTGATCAAGGCAGCTACTCCCTCATCACTGGGAGCAAAGTTAACCGGTGCCGGGGGTGGTGGTTGTATGGTTGCACTCACTAGAAACCCCCAACAGACTAGCGATGCAATCGAATTAGCAGGTGGTAGGACATTGATTTCTAAATTAGGTAGCCATGGTTTTAATATTGAAACCAGTGAAATTAGCACAATATGGATGAAAACGTAACACTGCTAGCCTATTATTGGCTAAAGGGAAAAGCGGCCCTTTAAATACCTCTTATAAGTCGCTTTTAAACATGACAACTGATGAAGAACGTTTGACAGTAGTGAATGTAGTAGCCAGCACAAGAGTTGCCGAAGAACTCGATTTGCCTGATATTGCGATTCAACTAAACTGTGAATATGAGCCTGAACAATTCCCTGGAGTTGTATACCGAGTTACCGACCCAAAACTCGCTATCTTGATGTTTAGATCTGGCAGAGCAGTTTGCACTGGTGGTAAAGACGAAGACAATATCCACACAGGAATAGACAGAATGATTGCTGACCTGCGCGGTGCTGGAATCAAAACCTGGGACCTTGCTGATGTTGAAATCGAAGTCCAGAATATGGTGGCAACCTACGCCCTTCACTACCCTGAAGACTATGACGGTAACGACAAATTCACCGGCGAGCCACTTGCCGGAGTTCCCAGAAAGTTGAATCTAAACAACCTAACGTTCCACCTCCCGTTCGACAAAGTTGAATATGAGCCTGAACAATTTCCAGGTTTGATTTATCGACTAGACTACCCCAAGGTCGTTTGTCTAATATTTGGGAGCGGCAAAATGGTAATTACCGGGGCTCGCCATAAAGACGAAATCCTCGAGGCTGTCGAGATTATCAAGGACGAACTCGCAGACTTACTGTGATTCGCACACTTGCTGTCGTGGCGGCAGGAGAAGTGTTCATTGCCTATGTATAATGTGGCGAAGGTATGCGGAGTGTTGCTGACCAGCAAATCAATGCCTTGGCTTTGATTACTATAATGCTCCTGTCTACAACTATTCAATATGATGCCGTCCCACAATTAGAACCAATAATCGTCCAGAGCGGTAATGAAAAAGTTTCGTCTGGCCCAGTTGATGTGCCGGTTTGGCGAGTCGGTGACAGATGGAAGTATGCTGGAACATTCGACCCAACTCAATTAGTGATTGACTCTGGCGTGGAAGCAAATGTTGGCGAGATAACCGGTGACTCAATTACCGAGGTTTTGTCAATTACCGAACAAAACGTGGGCGGCATTCCAACCTTGGTTTACACGGTGAGAACCTCGGCAAACTTCGATAAATCCGGTGTTTCATTAGATAGTTTCACCGGGACGGCTGAAATTGAATTCACTCAAACCGAGGTCCTACGTGTGAGCGACTTAGCATCGTTGAGCAGCGATTTAGACTTGTTCATAGAATTCACACCCAGTGGGATAAGTTTCCTGAAGCAAACCGTTGGAGATATTACTATTTCCAACACCTACTCACCGCCTAGTGAGAATTATGATTTCCCGCTAAGAGACGGCGATCGTTGGACCACTACAATTACCTCATCATCACAATGGTCTGGTTCGAGCGATTACATCACGCCATTCCCGCCGCCGACCTCAGAGACCAATAGTTCGACATACGAGGTGACCACTGTTGGTCCTCCAGCAAATGAATTTGGCCAAACAATAAATTACGGCGGCTGCGAGGAATCATACGAAATAACGTCGTTCAATTCGGACGGTGAGGAAGCTGGTTACACGTGGTATTGCCCAGAGGTGAGAAATTTCGCGTGGAAGCATACTGAAGAAGATGTAGGTTTGACGATTGATTTCCGATTAAAAGAATACATGCCCAAAGACTCAACTGGTGTGAATATATACAATAATCCCGGGTTTAGAGATGACTGTTTAACTATTGGCACTGAGAGTGATGTAACGGCACTAGACACACCGATAGATGTCTGGTTAAATGCGAGCTCAGCACCGGGCTGCGTGTCAAATCCAAGCGGGTTATCGTTGGAATTGCGACACGAAGCAACTGGTGAAATCCAGACCCTCACCACTGCGGCCAATGGAAGCGCATGGACTACCCTGAATATTGGTAATAATCAGGACGGTTCAATCACTTCTAATGATTGGGCTAGTCATGGCCTAGTTGTTAAAACAACATCGGGAAATTTGGTTGGCGCTAAGACCATAACGCTTGATGAGGATTTGGTGGTTCTTGACCTATTTGCTGACGCAGAGAGAGCGATAATTACGCGCAGCAGAGACGGGGAACTTAAGCAACTTAACACCCTATCAGGATATAATGTATTACCGGGTGATGAATTAATTATCGAGGTGTCCATCCAAAATAACGGCATCACTGATAGTATTCCAACAGACCTTCGCATCTATCCACCGACCGGTAATGAGTTCAATTTGCCAGTTCCGTCACTATCGACATATGAGATTTACAAGACCAATTTTACCTGGAATGTCCCAGACAACCAAGCCATCGGTAGTATTCCAATCGCTTGGGAATCAGACCCTGAAGAAGTCAACGCCGCAGATGCGAATCCAATGAATGATTATGCAATTATCGAACTTTTTGTTGGCAGATTGCCAACACCAGCCATCAACCACGTCACCGAACAAACCAAAGTTGAGGTGTTCATCAATGCGAGTTCAAGCTTTGATGAGGACGGTGGTAATGTTTCATGTATCTTCGATATACCTTATGATGACGGTTCAAGGTCTTGGGCTTACATCGAAGTGGTAAGCCTCAGTTGCCAAACCAACTGGACTTGGATTGATGACGGTAATTATCCAATTTTAGTAACTGTAGTTGACGAAGAGCGCGACGAGGTAGAAACTATTCTGTATGCAAACATAACCAATAGGGCCCCGCTCCTTGAGATACGCAGTATGCGTAGTGAAGCTAGAGTTGAACACCCGATTACCCTCTATGCTTTTGCAAATGATACCGATTCTGAGGATGTGTTTCCCGGAGTCGTCGATGTATTCTGGCCGGACGCTCAATGTGTTGAAGGATATTATACCAAAACCTGCACAACTACGGCACCAACAGAGGGCTATCACACATTCAAGGCAGTGGGTGTTGATGATGATTTAGCCCAGACAGAGGCATTTATTGATATTCTATTCACTAATATCGCACCTCACAGTACGATCATCAACCTCTATGAAAATGGTGCTATCATAGAATCTGATGAACAACAGATATGGCAATTAGATGAAGACCAAATGGTAACTATCAAAGGTCAAGCAGAAGATTCTGTCGATGATATTGACAGCCTAGACCATACGTGGTGGCCAGACAATCGCGAACCGAATTTGATTTATTTCCTGGAAGGTAGAGTTACAGAATTTGACATGAGTTGGCAGACTTCTGGCCTGCATACCATCAGACTCGATGTAACGGATGATGATGGCGCAACGAGTTCAACCAACGAACGATGGGTCAATATCCGCAATGTACCTCCGGTAGTTCAGCCGCTTGATACAATACTACCAATTGCTGAGGGACAATCCATCACCATAACCGGTAATTCTACCGACACCATCAGTGATTTACCATCACTAATCAAATGCTGGGATGTTGACCCCGGAATTGATAGCGATAGCCAAGGAGGCGCTAGCGATGACTGCGACATAGTTGGTGATGTTTTCACATATGCGTGGAATCGAAGCGGTTCTCATACCGTAGTGTACCATGTTACTGACGACGATGGAGCAACGACAAGCGAAGTTGTCGTAGTTAATGTGGTCAACATACCACCGATTGTGCGCGTCAAAGCGATTGATTGCAGAGCCTATCAGGAATGCATATTAGATGCTAGAACCACCGTTGATTCGCTCAATGACATTGAAGGTCTGAATTACGTTTGGGACACTGACATAACCGTTGATAGTAACGGGGACGGTATCAAAGATAATGACGCTGACTTGGTTGGCGCCAGAGTCGAATATGTATTCAAACAAGAGGGACAGGTTACGGTCAAAGCGATAGTCTGGGATGAAAATCCCGAGAAGCCTGGTTTCAAAGAGATTATCATTGACGTTGGACCAGCCGATAGAACATTAATCGAAGATGCCGGTGCTTTGCTTGCCGGTGAGGACGCTAATCCGTTGGCCCAACTTGCAGTGGCCCTAATTGTGATACTTCTATTGGTCTTAGTCGCCCGCCGTCGCAGTAATACAAACAAGGTTAAGACTTGGGAGCAAGATGCACTGGATGCTGCCTTCGACAAAGACGGGAAAATTAATTCCATGGCGCGTAAACCAGCAACACCACCACCCGGATTCGTCTTCGAACAAGCACTGCAACGACCACCAACATCAATTAACGAGGATGATATTTCAATCGATGATTTGCTGGCTGGACCTCAATTACCCGATACCGGATTACCTGACGGCTGGTCTATGGAACAATGGAATTATTACGGACATGAATGGTTGAAGTCTCAAAAATAGACCTAAAATCGAGTCTCTCAAGTAATATGACTTCCTCGGATAGCCATGTTTAAGCAGCAGAGTTTGGCTGTGTTTTTGATTTTGACAATGCTCATGGCACCGTTGAGTAATTCCAATGGTCATGATGAAGCAATTGAATTGACCGAATTCGCCGTAAGTGAATCGAATACGCTAAACGGGTGGCCAGATGTTCCATCGTGGAGAATTGGCGACCGTTACACTTATGAAACACAATTTGATGTCCAACAACTAATTCAACAAGCCAACGTTTCAGCGACATTGAACACACTAACTGGTGATACGGAATATGAAGTGACAGATATTTTCTTCATGACTATCGATAATGTGCAGACCCTAGTGTACAAAATGGAAATATCAGGCTCCTTTACCTCCGGCAATGATGGCGCATTCATCGAAGACACACCCGTCGGAGATGCTAATGGCAGATTAGACATTGAGTACCAAGGGGAGGACATAATTCGAGTAAGAGATCTTGCCGTAGTGAATAGTGATTTCACGCTGGATGTTGATTTTGCCCCCTTCAACATTGGATTCTTGAGTGCAAATTTAGCCACAATATCATTTGACACGTCCTATTCGCCGCCCAAGGAGAAATACGATTTCCCTGTTCGCGTAGGTGACCAATGGTACATGGATTTCTTCGCCTCAACAAATGCAGGCGGTAGCTCCGATTACTTCGACCCAACAGAGTTTGATACCGCAGGTCCAGAAAACAATAGTTGGCAAATAAGTGCTAACGGAGTTCCAACTGAGGGTGGAGTGAATATTGCATATAGCGGCTGTGCAGACTCTTACAAAATTAATGAATGGAATCAAACCGGAATATCGCAAGGTTTCAATTGGTACTGCCCCGATGTGAGGTACAATTCCTGGATGCGGGTTAGTAACGCAGCCGGGTTTACCATCGACTGGTTGCTCA
>MDTD01047447.1_pt1 | contig 10527 bp, 8 predicted proteins | sample 811221 | NCBI WGS metagenome assembly MDTD01 (sample SAMN05326646, study PRJNA326480) | marine metagenome | isolation source: seawater | place: Pacific Ocean: South West | collected 2011
AAAGTTGTTCTTGGCTTTGTAGAGGTTGCATTGGCGTTTAAATTTCTGTCTACAGCGGATTTAGTAGAGCATTGGGGAATCTTAAAATATGAGACCTTTCTTGTAATATGGATACTGTGCGCTATAGGTACAGCCTTATACTTATTTGGGATAATTCGTTTCCCCCATGATAGTCCAAGTTTAAAGCTAAAGTTACCAAGAATAGCGATTGCATCTGTTTTTGCAATAACTGCAGTTTATTTGTCATTTGGATTTCGATTGAATGAAGAAACACATACTTATCAGTCATTGAACTTACTGAGCGGTGTTGCTCCCCCTGTAACATACTGTTATTTTTATCCTAATGATTGTCCAAATGGACTTAATTGTTTTCATGATCTTGAAAGTGCTCAAAGTTATGCAGTTAAGGAAGCTAAGCCATTATTGCTAGATTTTACTGGTTACGCCTGTACTAATTGTCGGAGAATGGAAGATAATGTCTGGAGCCAGCAAGAGGTTTTTGACCTCATTAATAATCATTTTGTTTTAGCCTCATTGTATGTTGATGATAGAAAAGAACTACCAAAAGAAAATCAAGGAGAAATAACTATACAGCTTAATGATAGTACCAAGAAATTAAAGAAAATTATAACAGTTGGTGATAAATGGGCAACATTCGAACAGCTTAAGTTTGGAAAGGTGTCTCAACCTCATTATGTATTAATTAGTGAATACGGGGAGTTGTTGACAAACCCAGTAAGCTATACACCTGACCCTAAAGAATATGCAAATTGGTTAAGATGTGGTCTTGATGCCTATCAAAAGCTAAAAAATAAAGAGCATTAATTGCGTTTTCTTTTTTTCTTCTTTTTTGACAAGGATGTTTCTAGAATATTTTTACTTTCCAAGTATTGCTTCTTCAATACTTCATCAATAGGCTTGGCATCTTTAGGTATTGAGAATTCAAAGTTTATATAATCTGGTGGGAGGCACTGTTTTTCATCACAAGCCATAAACTCCAATGAGCCTTTTATCTTGCCTTCTCCATTTAAATGTATTGCCTGCATAAAGCTGGCCTTATGATCATACCATTTTAACTTCATGTCAAAATTAGGGTCAAATACCTCTATTATTTCCCCTATTTCAATTATTGAATCATTTACATTAGCATTAACAAGTTCATCATAAAGTATGCTTGTTGGCACGGGTCCGCCATCCTTTATATAATGTGAATAAACATGCCAATGGCTTGAAATGCTTACTTCCATTCTTATAATATATGTACTGTCGTTTAATTTTAAGATGCTGCTTTCCCATTTAGTTGGGTTCTCGGCACGCACATCTGCTTTGAAACTATAAAACCATATAGTTATCAGTATTAAAAGAAGAAAACGATTAGTCAAATATTTAAACTGTTTCAAGGGTATTGCTTAATATGCTTTCAAATAGTAAACGGCCATCTGTGTTCCCTAGTGTATGATCAGCAGCGCGTTCTGGATGTGGCATCATTCCAAAGACATTTTTTGTGCTGTTACATACACCAGCTATATTTTCTAAACTTCCATTTGGATTGCTGTCAGGAGTTATTTCTCCACTTTCATTACAATACTGAAAAATGATTTGATTATTTGCTTTAAGAGACTCTAATCCTTCTTGTCCTATATAATAATTACCTTCCCCATGTGCAATTGGAATATTTAAAGCTTTTGTCGTGTCTAAAGACTCACAAAGAATATTGTTGTTATTATTGGCCTTGATATGTACATTTTTGCAAATAAATCTTTGGTGGTTATTATGTTTTAAAACTCCAGGCAAAAGACCCGCTTCACATAAAATCTGGAATCCGTTGCATACTCCTAAAATATGGCCACCTTTATTGGCAAAGTCAATAACCTCTTTCATTATTGGCGAAAAACGCGCTATTGCACCAGATCTTAAATAATCTCCATAAGAAAACCCTCCAGGAACCATAATCCAATCAGTACTTTTATAATTATTCAAAGAGGTTTCTTTATGCCAGATTTTTTCTACTTTTTGCTCTAGACAATGTTCTAATGCGTAAATCATGTCATGATCACAATTCGAACCTGGAAATATAAGGACGCCAAATTTCATGTTTTCAAAATTTCGTGCAAGTTACTAATTTATTCAAGTTCTCTTTTAAGTAAGGGATAAAATCATCGCTATAAAAACCTCTTTGTATCATAAAATTATACACCTTTGATAATAGCTCCTTTTTATTGTTGCTTTTAATGCTTTTAAGCTTATTTAAACAAATTGACCTCGCACAATCAATATAGGCATTTTGACAGATTTCATCTAAGGCGTTTTCTATATTTGGAGATTCTATGCCTTTGGCAATTAGACCCATTCGTATTTTTTGTTTGCCCCATTGATTATGTGTAAACTTGCCGTAAGCAAATGCTTTTGCATAGCTTAAGTCATCAAAGAATCCCTCTTCTTCTAAAGACGCTAATACGGATTTTTCTTCTTCCGGTGAACCATTTAGTTGCTTGTACTTAATTTGAACATCTTTATAGCATCTTGCTTGATAAAGGCAATAGCGCTGTAATTTATATGAAATGTTATCTGTATTCTGTTTAGACATCTCTTTCTGTTTCTCTATTTTGTGTAAAATTATAAAGATTTGCATAACCAAAGTGCTTTTTGGGGTATAGTTGGATTTAATACCTTGTATAATTTAATGCAAGGTATCAGTGCATTAGCTATTCCATGGTATGTGGTAAAAGATTTAGGTTTGTCTTCCAAATGGGGGATTATTTATCTTTTAGTGACAGCAGTTGTTCTTTTTTGGGGAATTTATGCGGGTTCATTAATTGATAGGTATTCTAGAAAAGTGATATTAATATCAAATCCATTTTTTTGCGGGATTTCATTGATTATATTATCATGTTTTTTTGGGGATGGAATAAGCAATTTAATGCTTTGCTCCTTTTGTTTTCTGTGTATATTTTTAAGCTACAGCCTTCATTTTCCCAATCTATATGCTGTTTGTCAGGAAATGTCCAATGAAAATTCATACGGAAAAATGAACTCTATTTTGGAGATACAAGGTCAATTTAGTTTGATTGTTGCTGGTAGCATAGCGGCCTTTCTTATGCATGGTGCCCCAGATGGTATTTGGCCAATTTTAGGTGCTAAATTAAATATAGGTATAGTCTTTAATGCATTGCCAATTTCTAAAATTATTTTTTATAATGGAATTGGACTATGTATAAGTGCTCTATTGGTTTTTTGGATAAGATATGAAGTAGTAAATAAAAGAACTATAGAAGAAGGCTCAGTTTTAAAAAGAATTAAATCAGGTTTTCGTTTTTTATTTTTCAATCACTATTTATTCATATTTGGGATCTGCTCATTTACAATATTTTTTGCGGTTATTATTGTGAATTTTATGACCTCGCCCCAATATATAGCCAATCATTTAAATGGGGGCGCAGATGTATATGGTATTTCGGAAGTATACTTTGGTGTTGGTTCTGCTTTAGCTGGTGCTTTAGCCTTTAATCTTTTTGGTAGATTTCATGCAATATATGGTATTGGTTTTTTGATAATGATAGCGGCATTATGTCTTATTGGCTTTTATGTAAATACATCTATTCCTATGTATTATTTGGGGTTTGTTTTTTTGGGCTTTAGTAATGCTGGTGCAAGGGTTCTAAGGATGACTTATTTGTTAAAGTCAATCCCTAATGAAGTTGTAGGAAGGGCAAATAGTGTATTTAATGTACTAAACTCTTTAGGGAGATTGATATTCATTGGATTGTTTAGTCTTCCCTTTTTTGCTATCTCTAATAATGTAATATACACCATGGCAATTTTAGGGCTTGTGCTAATTATATCATTAGTGGTATGTTGGAATTACAGAGAAAAAATAATCTATTGGCAACTTAATAATCAATGGATAGAATCTGAGCAGTAATTTGCTTCTTTACTTTTTATATGTATATATAAAACACTAATTAATAATATTATTGCTACAAATTGATGCAAACTTGCTAAAGCAACTGGCATGCCATTTTTAAAGCTTAATAAGGTTATTACGCCCAATGAGAATTGGGTGATTATTATAGTAGCTAGAGCCTGAGATATCTTTTTAAGCCCAAGTTTGTAGTAGCTCAAAGAAAGGAAAACCCCTATAAATAAAAGTAAGGTGCCCAAAGTTCGATGGATAAATTGAATCATAACTTTATTCTCAAAAATATTTCGAACCCATGGGTTTAATCGATGTGCAACATCAGGAAGTATTTCTCCTATTATTAAAGGAAAGGTAGGTGCTACAAAGCCAGCCTTTAAACCCGACATAAATGCTCCATAAATTATTTGAATGCAAATCAAAATAAAGAATATAAGTGTCCATTTACTTAAATTTCTTTTCTCTAAATTCCATTTTGGGCTAGGGTTAAGGATAATAAGTAGTCTGATTATATAACACAATAGAAATAATGCTATTGAAAAATGCAAAGCGAGCCTGTAATGACTTACTTCAGGAATGTCGACAAGTCCGCTTTTTACCATTACCCATCCAACTACTGCCTGTAGGCCTCCTAAACAAAATAAAATCAATGAGTGTGCAATCATTTTTCCTTGCAAACGTTTTCGTATTAAAAAATACAACCAAGGAAAGAAAAAAACTAGACCAATTAAACGCCCCCACATTCGGTGTACATATTCCCAAAAATAGATTTGCTTATAGGCGTCCAAGGTCATGCCTTTATTAACTAATTGATATTCAGGAAATGCTTTGTATTTACGGAAGTTCTCAATCCAATCTTGTTCGTTTAGGGGAGGTATAATTCCACCAACAACCTTCCATTCTACCATGCTTAGGCCTGAGCCAGTAAGACGGGTAATGCCACCGATAATTATCATTATTATTATCATAATGGCACCAGTCAGCAGCCAAATATTAATGCCTTTGTCTGTTTTCATTATGCTTTCTATACAAAGATACGACACAAGCATTTTTTTTTAGCATTCAAGTGATAATTTTTAACTTTAGACTTCTTTAATAATACAATATGTTTAAATCGACTATATACCTTCTTCTTTTTCTCTTTTTGATGTCGTCATGCACTAATCAAGAGAAAAGATACAATGAAAATAATGTTAGGGTGCTTCTTTTTGGTGATCCGGAGTCTTTAAATCCATTGAACTCAACGGGTTTGATGGCTGGTCATATTTCTAGGCATCTTTACCAGCCATTAATTCATGTTGACAAAAAAACTTCCGAATTAGTACCGGTATTGGTTAATTCAGTGCCACAGCTTGATAAAGATGAGTCTGGAAAATGGTTTATGGAAATGACTTTGCGTAAAGAGGCTAAATGGGATGATGGAACACCTATTCTGGCCAAAGATGTTTTATTTAGCTTAAAGCTTTTAAAGCTTCCATTATTGGATAACGCAAGTTTAAAACCATACTTTGAAAAAGTCGAAGATATTGCTTTGAATAAGGATGACCCGAGGATATTTAGGGTTTACTTTAAAGAGACATATATTCAAATGGTCTGGTGTTTACCAGATTTATTAATATTGCCATCGCATATTTTGGACCCAAAGGAAGCTTTAATAGCTCTGCCTATGGTAGATATTGAAGCTTCTAACTATGGCATGGACTCGATGGTGGTTATGGAATTGGCATCTAACTTTAATGGGGAGTCTTATCAAAGAGATGGAGCTAGCTTAGTTGGTAGCGGGGCCTATAAACTTAAAGAGTGGTACACAGGTAATCGTATAATATTAGAAAGGAAAAGTAAATGGTGGGGCGATGCTTATACTAATGAAAATATGTACTTCAAGGCATTTCCAGACAAAATTATTTATGAAATAATTAAGTCATGGACGCAGGCTATTGTGGCTTTAAAAAAGAATCAATTGGACGTTGCTAGAGCTATTCCAATTAAAGATTTCATGGCATTAAAAGCAACAGAAAGTATTCAAGCAAACTACAATGTAACTTCAGGGGATTTATATGCTTATGAATATGTAGGTTTAAACATGAAAACATCCTTGCTGAGTGATTTAAACCTTAGAAAAGCAGTTTCGCACTTAATGCCAAAAGAGGAGATTCTAGATGTGGTTTTACATGGTATGGGTAGTCTGATTAATACTCCATTTTGGGCTTGTGAAGAAGTGTATGATAGGGATATTGTTGCTCCTGAATATAACTTAGAAAAGGCAAAATCTTTGCTAGGTGAAAGTGGATGGTCTGATAGTGACGGTGATGGTATTTTAGATAAGATTATTGATGGTGAAAAGCGCGATTTGAAGTTAACCTACTTGTACAATGCCGGTAATAGTCGTAGGGAAAATATAGGTATTGTGTTTAGAGAAAACCTCGAAAAAGCAGGCATAGGTTTAGAGCTAATTGCGAAGGAGTGGTCAGTGTTTTTAGAAAGCTTAAGTAGGCATGAGTTTGATATGTTTATTAGTGGTTATTCTACATCTTCCGCAGTTCCTGACCCAAAACAAATCTTTCATACTTCTTCTTATTATGCAGGAGGTTCTAATTGTTCTGGTTTTGGAGATGCTGAGAGTGATCTCTTGATTGATGAAATTCGTAATAGTGTTGACTCAGCTGTATTTATTCCTAAACTAAAAACCCTACAGAAAAAGATACGGGATGATATTCCGAGTATATTTTTGTATTCCCTGAAAAATAGAGCGTTATTAAATAAGCGTTTTAATACACCTGATATTTATATTAATAGTCCTGGATATTGGGAAGGCACATTTGAGCTGAAAGCTTCGGATTAACTAGGCGTATGTTTTATTATTGCCTTAAGCGAATACTAATCTTTGTACCCACCTTATTTGTTATTGGGTTATTTACTTTCTTTTTAAGTGTAAATGCTCCTGGAGATCCAGTACTTCGTATGATGAATGTACTTTCAGAAGGTGAATTGGTTAATGAAGGAGGGTATAGCCAGAGGCTTTATTTAGAGAAAAGAAAATCTTTAGGTCTTGATTTGCCCTTGTTTTATTTTTCTATTTCTTCAATAGCGGCTAGCAGTAAAGGTATATATCTAAAACGTGAAGAAGGACAAATTTTAAATAGATGGTCTATCCAAACAGGTCAAGGCGATTCATTGTTTAGCTTTCTAAAGGAAATTAATGCATTAGAAGCAAAATCTCTTGACGAAGACTTTAAGGTTCAAAAAGCACAGAGTTTATTGTTATTAGATCAACTAAAGTCGTTAAAGACAGAAAACGACTGGTTTAAGGCTTGTGAAAAAGTAGATCATTTGAACGTTTTTCTAGCTAAGCTAAATAATCCCGAATTAAAACCAATTGAAAGTCATCATTGGATTTTGTCTAATTCGTCAAAGTTTTGGGCATACTTGCCTAAAGTAAATGTTTATGCATTTGATAATCAATTTCATTATTGGTTGAAGCGTACAATAAGGGGTGATTTAGGGATTTCTTACATTGATAAAAAGGCAGTCGGCCCTAAAATATTAAGGGCATTAGAGTGGTCATTGCCATTAAGTGTAAGTGCTATTTTAATCACCTTTTTACTTAGCATTCCTATAGGTGTTTATAGTGCAGTATATAGGGCTAAATGGTTTGATAAGTCAATCAGTACTTTTTTGTTTTTGCTTTATTCAATTCCTAGCTTTTGGTTAGCTTCGCTAATTATGGTCTTTTTAGGAGACCCTGATTCTTATCTCTATGCTGAGTGGTTTGAGCCCTTGGGGTTTAAGCAAATTAATCCTGGAAATAGTTTCTTGCAAAACTTGCCAATTCTTCTTAAACATATTTGGATTCCACTTTTTTGTTTGACATACTTTAATCTAGCATTTGTATCTAGACAAATGCGTTCCAGTATGTTGGAAGTTTTTCAAGAAGATTTTATTCGAACTGCCAGAGCAAAAGGACTTAGTAGGCATGTTATAATATGGAAGCATGCTTTAAAAAATGCCTTGCTTCCAATTGTAACAATGCTAGGAAGTGTGTTGCCTGTTGCTATTGGGGGCTCTATAGTTCTTGAAATAATTTTTTCTATCCCGGGTATGGGCTGGCTTACTGTTGAGGCCCTGTATGCTCGCGATTATCCTGTAATTATGGGTGTTGTTATGTTTTCTGGACTTATGACCTTAATAGGCTATTTAATGTCAGATATTCTTTATGCCAATTTAGATCCTAGGATTAGATTGTCTAGCCCTAATTTAAATGCTGGAAATGCTTGATGGAGTTCGTGTTTGGATAGCTCTTTTTTTTGGGCGCTTTAATCAAAATAATCTTAGTAAGTGGTCTATGCGTTTACTAATGATTATGCTTATAGTTTCTTTTTTAGCAGATTTTATTGCTAGCGATAAGCCTATTATGTTTAAGTCAGGTAATCAATGGTTTTTTCCTGTTTTTGGAAGTTTGGTCAAAGATGGTCAAGAATTTGATTTTAAATTAATGCCTTTAATCCCTTATTCGCCCTCCTCTTTAGATTATAAGAATAGTTTAAAAGGCCCATTTGATAATCAAATTTTATCTCATTGGTCTAAGCGTCACTGGTTGGGTACTGATGACTTAGGGCGAGATATATTTTCAGGAATGATTCACGGGACTCGTTATGTTTTTTTAATTGGTTTTGGGGCAATGTTTATTGCTTTTTTAATTGGGTTGTTTATGGGGGCAGTGGCTGGATTCTATGGAGATTATGATTACAGAATTAGTAATATGGACATAGTTTTTTTAAGTATTTTAATTCCACTAGTACTATTTTTTGTTTTTGAAAGCCGATTCTATATTATACTAGACGCTTTAAAAAATGGGCCCGTGGTATTGTTTTTAGAAATTGGCATATTTAGCTTCATCCTTATTGGAGCACTAAGTCTTAAAAAATTTATATCCAATAGATTGGGGTTAAATAGTTGGTGGTTAAAATTAAAGCGTATACCAATTGATATAATCATTAATCGATGCATTGAGATTACGGTAAGTATTCCAGTTTTATTTTTAATTTTATCGATAGTCGCTCTGTTAAAACCTTCTTTTGAACTTTTAATCTTAATAATAGGTTTAACCTATTGGACTGGTATAGCAAGATTTCTAAGAGCAGAGGTGCTAAAGGTTAAAAACTTAAATTATATAGAAGCAGCAAAGACATTAGGTTATAGTGATTGGCGCATTTTGTTACGCCATATTATCCCAAATACTATTGGTCCCGTACTTATAAGTCTATCATTTGGTATGGCACATACAGTCTTAATAGAAGCTACTCTGTCCTTTTTAGGTATAGTGCCTGGGCATTATATTACGTGGGGTGTTTTGCTAAAGGGTGCTCGAGAATTTTCATCACCTTGGTGGATAGCAGTTTTCCCTGGTTTGGGTATTTTTATTACCGTAACTATGTTTAATTTAATAGGTGAAGGAATATCAGATGCTAATAATCCAAAAATTCAGCAAGATGAATAGGCTTTTGATTTTTTTATGCTGCCTATTTTTTGGAATACTAAAGGCTCAAACAATTAGTAAATCAACCTCTTTTCAACTAAATAAGAGAGGTAAAAGCATGAAGCTTATTGGTAGTACAGAAGATCAAACTTTTGTTGGCTTTATGGGCCAAAAAGAGTTCCAAGTGGCGGCCTATGATGCTGGCTTAAATATGGATTGGATACGTTCATTTTCATTGCAATCAAAGGAAAGTTATGTGCAAGATGTTCATTGCTTTGCAGATACGGCTATTATGTTTTACACTTTACAGGCTGAAGGTAAGCGCGCATACTACTGGCGTTTTTTGAACTTTGAGTCTCTTAACAAAGAAAGTGGAAAGCTGCTTTTTGATATTTCCTTGGATAAAAATACTTATGCCTCTAGTTTTGGTTTAGAGAAGGCATATGACCAAAATGAGATATTAGTATATGTGTTTTATGAAAATGTAAATGAAAATGCAGCTATTAAGTATGCTATTTTAGATTCTAATTTGAATATTAAAACTCAGTCGGTAATAGAGTTGCAGAAGCCTTTTGCTGATACCCGTCTAAAACAAAGCTTTATTTTGAATGATGGTACTCCTTTGTTTGTGATTTACTTTAGGGATAAAGAAAAAAAAGAGGCAGATCTAGAGAAGTACAACTATATCCTTTATACTCCGATGGAGGAGCTTGAATTAAGATTGAAGGCAAATAAATTTATAAATAATTTATTGATAAAATCTAATAACGGTTTATACTTAGCTGCTTATTATGATTCTATATTAAGAGATGATATTAAAGGAGTTTATATAGCTGAATATGAATGTAAATCGGGTAAATTAAGTTTAAAAGATGAGAAATATAATGCTATTGATGAGGCAACTAAAGAACGTGTTATTTTTCAAGATCCGGAAAAACTGGGAGCATCGACTTTAGATATCATCAAGGTTATTTCTAGGGATGATGGAGGTTTGATTGTTTTTGGAGAAGAACGTTATTCAACAATAGTAAACTATTCGTCGCCTAATATGTATAATGTGTATGCTACAACAAGTATCAATTATTTGCATTTTAATAATGTCTTGGTGAGCTCATTTGACTCTACTGGCTTAATT
>MDTD01075445.1_pt1 | contig 10527 bp, 13 predicted proteins | sample 811221 | NCBI WGS metagenome assembly MDTD01 (sample SAMN05326646, study PRJNA326480) | marine metagenome | isolation source: seawater | place: Pacific Ocean: South West | collected 2011
AGACGGAATAAATACAATTGCTCACATAGCAAGTGAGGTAAATTCATCTGTAGAGAATATCGGAGCAAGAAGATTACATACGATAATTGAAAGAGTATTGGATGAAATTAGTTTTACTGCAACTGATAGAGCTGGCGAAAAAATTACAGTTGATGCTAAGTATATTAAAGATAATATCGGTGAGTTAGTGAAAGATACTGATCTTTCTAAGTTTATTTTATAGTTTTTAAAAATATATCAAAATTTCCTTTAGACGGACTATTTACTGACTCAAAATCAATTCTAACAATTTTTTTCATTAATTCAGGATTATTTTTTATATATTCTGGTACAGAATATTTTAAAATACTTAAATTAGTAGATTGATAGGGATCGTTTAAATTTTTAGATCTCATACCCTTACCGGTAATAACATTGATTTTTTTTACACGATTTAAATAACAATTATTAATAAATTTGAAAATTTCTATGTTAGCGTCCTCTAATGTATATCCGTGTAAGTCAATTGATTTATCTGATATTTTTTGGTTTTCCTGAAAGTCTACATCCTTGATTTGAAGTTTTTCTGAGCTATTTAAAAATTCTTGCCAATCTTTTTTATCTTTATCTGATAACTTATTCTTCAAGCTTGAGTATCAATTAAAAGCCAGTTCGGATTTGAAGATCTACTATCTTTTGAAAACGTCCAAGTATCTAATACTTTTCTTACTTTTTCAGGATCTCCAGAAACTACTTTATTATCTTTATCTTTTACACATGAAATAATTTCACTTACAAATTCAACAGTCACTTCAAGCATATTTTTATTTTGTTGGTGTTCTTTTACCTCAGCAGAATTAATCCCTATGAAAGTTGTTTCAGATGAAAATTTTTTATCATCTCTATCTTTAATTGCTTCTTCAAATTGTTGATAAACGCTCTTATCTAAAAGCGATTTAATATCTTTTAACTTACCATTTGCAAAATTTGTAATTATGGTCTCATAAGCAATTTTTGCACCTTTAACAAATTCTTTTTTTGCATTTTCATCAAATGAATTAGCATTTAAATCTGCCGTAGGATTTACAGGTGGAGCTTCATGAGGAAAACTTGAATTTATATCCTCTTCAAAACCTGTTTTTTTTCCCAATATTCCTCTTAATCTTAAAAAAATAAAGCCTGCTATCATTGCAAGTAATATAATATCGATGTATTCAAAGCTATAACTCATATGTTTATAATATTTACTATGTCGCTAAATTTCAACCTGCTATTTAAATCATAGACAAATGAACACAGTATTAATTCTTATTGTTGGCATCCCTCTTATAGAAATCTACTTATTTATCAAAATTGGATCTCAAATAGGTGCATTTAACACGGTTTTGCTAATTTTAACTACTGCAGTAGTCGGTGTAGCATATGCTAGATATGAGGGGTTTAACACTCTAAGATCAGGTATGGGTCAACTAGTTAAGAATGAGCTACCTATTTATGAAATAATATCTGGGGCAACTCTCGCTTTTGCTGCAATGCTATTAATATTACCAGGGTTTGCGACTGATTTTATTGGAATACTACTTGTTATTCCATTTACACGAAATTTAATATTAAACAGATTTGTAAAGAAAAAAAAAAGAAATAATGAAAATAGTAATTATATTGACGGTGATTATGAGGATTTAAGTGACGATGACAACAAAAAAATATGAAATTATTTTAAAATACGTAAAAGACCTTTCTGTTGAAATACCCAACCCTGATACTTTCATATTTAGCAGGGAATATATAACTAAATATTCTTTGGGTATAAATATTACAACTAATCCACTAAAAAATGAAATGATAGAGATAATAACTAAGCTTACTTACAAAGATCCAAGCAAAAATAAAAAAAAATCTTTTTTTGAAATTTTATTTTCTACTGTAATTAAAATAAATGATAAATCTTTAAAAAAAGAAGAACTTGAAAAAGTTATTCTCTGCGATGTACAGAATGATATTTATCCTGAACTAGAGAGAATTTTTTTAGGAATAATAAGAGATTCCGGGTTTCCGGACCTTAAGTTAGAAAAAAAAATTAATTTTGAACAATTATATCAACAAAGGTTAAATTAATAATAATTTTTTTTTAATTCGGACTTTAAAAACTTTTTATGACTTTCTAATTCATCATCTGTAAGATTTATAATTTTTTTACAATATCCTTTTATTTTATTTAAATTATTATTTTTTTTTTCAATTTTGCTATTAAATTGAAAAATTGGCTCTCTTTGATCTATGAGGTTTATGTATACTTTTGCTAAAAGTTCGCAGTCTAATATAGCATTGTGCTTTTCTCTTCTTGTATTATCCACTCTAAATCTTTTACAAAGTGCATCCAAACTAATCCCTGAACCAGGAAACTTATTTCTGGCAATTTCAAGTGTGTCTACTACGTTATCTTTTGATATTGAGTTTTTATTAATTAAAGAAAGCTCATTGTTAAGATGACTAATATCAAATTCAGCGTTGTGTATTACAATCTTTTTATCGTGGATAAATTCTAAAAATTCTTCAGCTATATCAACAAATTTTTTTTTATCTGATAAAAATTCGTCTGTGTATCCATGAACTTTTAAAGCACTTTCAGACACTTTTCTCTCTGGATTAAGATAACAATGAAAGATATTTTTTGTTGGGACCAAATTGTCTAATTCTATACAACCAATTTCTACTATCCTATGACCATCTTTAACGGACAATCCAGTTGTTTCGGTATCAAGAATAACTTCTTTCATTTAAAATTCTTTTTTTTAATATTTTTATTTTTCTTTTCATTATATTTACTGAAAAATTATTATCGACAACATATTTTGCTAATTTTCTCTTTCTCAACAGTTTAGTTTGGTTTCTTTTTAATGATATAAGAATTTCTTTGTTGAAATTTTTTCTTTTTTTTATCCTTTCTAAGATTTTTGAATTATTTGCTTTAACAAAAATTAAAATATCCCCTTTTTTATTGAGTTTATTTTCGATTAGAAGAGGAATGTCTAAAACTACTATTTTTGAATTTCTTTTTTTATCCAAAAATTCAATCATTCTTTTTCTGACAATTGGATGTACTATTGACGATATAATTTTTAAATTTTTTCGATTTGAAGAAATTGCATTAATTAATTCAGGTTTCCTTATTGGGAATGATTTGATAAATTTTGGTAATTTTTTTTTAAGTTTTATAAAACAATTTTTATTATTTTTATAAACATAGTTAACTTCTTTATCTGCATTAAATACTGGGCAATTAAATAATTTAGAGATAAACGATTTACCAGAACCAATACTTCCTAATATGCCAATTCTAATCATTGCTTACTAAAGAATTAAATACATCTTCCACCATCTACCTCTAGAACTGCGCCTGTCACCATGCTAGCTTCATCTGAACATAAAAAACACGCCGCGTTTCCAATATCCTGTGGAGTTGAAAATCTTCCAATTGGGATTGTTGATAAAAAAGCTTGTCTTTTTTTAATTGTATTTCCGCCCATGAATGACTTCAATAATGGAGTTACTCCAGCAACTGGGGCTATTGCGTTAACTCTCACTTTATAAGGTGCGAGCTCTATAGCCATAGCTTTTGTTGCGGTTATCATCCACCCTTTGCTTGCATTATACCAATTTAATTTTGGTCTAGGCGATAAACCAGCTGTTGAGGCTACATTTAAAATTACTCCTTTTTTAAGTTTCTTCATTTTGGGTACAAAATATTTCCCACAGTAATAGACTGATTTAGCATTCACATTAAACACATTTTCAAACTCTTTCTCTGTTACAGTTTCCATAAATTTCGGTTTGTGTGTTACACCAGCATTATTTACTATTATATCTACATTCTTATATTTTTTATGCGTATAACTCAGCAAAGATTTAAAATTTGAGGATTTTGAAACGTCAGCAACAAAAAAATCTTGTGAAAACTTTTTTGCAACTTTTTTTAGAAGTTTTGCGTTTCTATCTACCATTATTAATATGGCACCCTCTTTAGAAAACTTTTCAGCTATACCTTTGCCAAATCCAGATGCAGATCCTGTTATAATGACGATTTTATCTTTTAACTTCATAAATTTAACTTTTGATAAATTTAATAACTTCTTCATTAATATTAGGCTCTATATTATGCCATATATTAAAAGCTTTCTGTGCCTGAAATAAAAACATATTTAACCCATTATCATATGTATTTCCTTCTGTAGCACCAGCTTTAGAAAATTCTGTTTCGTAAGGTTCATAAATAACATCATAATAAAATTTATTTTTTCCTAATTTTTTAAAATCTATACCAAATTTATCATTTTCTTTTAAACCTAAGCTAGTAGCATTAATTATCATATCAAAGTCAGGAATATTACCCCAATCAAGAATATTTAAATCACCAAATAAATTTTTTAGATTGAGAGCCTTTTCTTTTGTCCTGTTTGTAAGATATATTCTTGACGCTTTCATCTTTTTTAGTGCATAAATTATAGATGGGACAACTCCTCCTGCCCCGATTACAATTATTGATTTATCACAAACATTATAATTTAGCTTTTTTATGCTAAGTTCAAATCCATCGATATCAGTATTATGTCCTATTAAACTACCATTTTCCAGGGATACTGTATTTACTGATTGCGTTCTTAGAGCATGCCCACTTAATATATCAAGATAAGGAATTATAGCTTTTTTAAATGGTACAGTAACGTTTAAACCATTTAGATCTCCATTTTTTACGTTGTTGCATAATTCTTTAAGATCATTCTCATGTGTTTCTAATTTACCGTATATTGCCTCTAAATTATTAGTTTGTATCCAATAATTTTGAAGTTTGGGTGACAATGAATGCTCAATAGGGTTTCCAATAACTAAAAATTTTTTCATTTTTGTAATTCTAGATATTCTTTAATTTTTTTTATTGGAAGACCCATTATAGTATTTACGTCTCCATCTATCTTGGAAAACAAATCTCTTCCTTCACTTTCAATTTGATAAACATTATAAGAATATAAAGCTTCATCAGATATTTTGCCCAGGTATTCTTTTAAATCACTATCAGAAAAGTTTTTCATTGTTAAAAAAGCTTTGTCGGTATAATTCCATATCATAGACCCATTCTTTGAAATACAAACAGAACTAATTAATAAATGTTTTTTACCATTGAGTTTTTGTAAAATCTTGAGGGCCTCTGCTCTATTCTCAGGTTTAGAAATTAATTCACCATTTAAATCAATAACACTGTCAGCTCCCAGAACAAAATGGTTATACATTTTTTGACTAACTTTGTTAGCTTTCAACTCTGCAAGATTTTTTGAGATTATTTCTGGCGTAGCTCCTTCGCTTAATAAACTATTTTTAACCGGGTCTTCATCAACATTTGAAGGTTCGACTTGTACGGGGATGTCATTTTGGAAAAGTATATCTTTACGAACTTTACTTTTTGAGGCTAATATTATTTTAAGCATTTTTATTTTTTATCTCAAAAATTTTTATTATAGAAGCAGCCGTTTCTTCCACAGATTTTCTTGTAACGTCTATCACTGGCCAATTATTTTTTTTAAAGATTTTTTTAGATTTTTCAACTTCATCTCTTATTTTCTCTAAATCAGTATATTCTGTTACTTCTTTTTCCTTTAATGAATTTAATCTATTACGTCTAATGTCGAACAACCTTTCAGCCTCTGTAAACAAACCGATAACACAAAGACTGTTAGATTTGATAACATCATGAGGAATTTCCATATCATTTACTAAAGGTATGTTTGAAATTTTTAAACCTTTATTGGCCAGGTATATAGATGTAGGAGTTTTACTAGTTCTACTAACTCCTATAAGTATTATATCTGATTCAGTAATGTTTTCTGTTTGATTTCCGTCGTCATGATTCATAGTAAATTGTATTGCTTCTATTCTCTTGTAATACTCTTCGTCTAAGGCATGCTGACCACTGGGCTTATGAGTTGCCTTTTGATTGAGTATTTTTGAAAAATTTAAAATCAAATCTCCCAACACACCAAAACAAGGTATATGAATTTTGTTTGACTCGTCAGCCAAAAACTTTGCTAATTTGCTATTAACAACTGTATACAAAATAATCGGGCTATCTTGTTTTTTTGCTTCTTGTAAAATGGAAGTTATCTGATTTTCCGTTCTAGTAAATGAAAATTGATTAAGTTCATAGTTAAAATTATTAAACTGAGCCTTTAGGGCCATAAATATTCTGTCTAGAGTCTCTCCTGTTGAATCTGATATTAAATAAATTTGGTGTGTATTTTCCATGTATAAAATGTTTATAAATTATTTACAAAATAAGAAATATCCTTGATTTAAAAAAAGCTCAAAAATTATAATAGATATACTTATTTGATTAACATACATATTTAATGTGGATATCTTATCAACAATTTTAATTTTTTATTAAATGTTAAATTTATCCTTTATTTAAAGCATTATTTTGTATTCTAAGTGTATAATTAGTTAATAAAATGTTAAAATTGAGTAATTTACGTTATCAACAAATCATACTAATAATAAATACTAAATAATAATATCTTATTATAAATGACACCAATAAAAGAATGTTTGATAAATAAAAGCACCAAACATAATCCTATTTGGTTAATGAGGCAAGCTGGGAGGTATTTGCCAGAGTTTAGGGAAATTAGAAAAAAAAATCCTAATTTCATTAGATTATGTTTAGATGAGAAATTATCAGAAATTATATCCTTACAGCCTGTCAAAAGATTTGATTTAGACGCAGCAATAATATTTTCAGATATATTAATGGTTCCTTTTGGATTAGGGCAAGATGTTGATTTTAAAAAGAACTTTGGTCCCTTACTTGGAAATATAAATATAGATAAAATACTTAGATTAGATGACGAAAGTTTTTCGAAAAGATTAATGCCAGTGTACAAACTTTTAAGAAGTTTAAAAGATAGCCCTGAACTGGTTGGTAAGGATCTTATAGGTTTTGTTGGAGCGCCATGGACGTTATTAGTCTATATGATAAATAAAGTTTCACCTAAAAACGGCCTATCAAAAACTTTCTTTGAAGATGAAAGCTTAATTAAAGATATATTTAGTACTTTAGATAGATTTATTAAGTTGCATATTAAAAATCAGGTGGAGGCAGGTGCAACAATAATTCAAATTTTTGATAGTTGGGCTGGTTTGATTGATAAAAATTTTGAAGAATATTTATATGAACCAACAAAATCACTTGTCGAGTATACAAAAAATCTTGGAGTTTCTGTAATATGTTTTCCGAGAAATATTCAAAACTACAAAATTTATTGTGATATAATAAGACCTGATGCTATTAATATAGATTATAATGTTTCTCCAGAAAATATAGTAGACCATTTAAAAATACCCATACAAGGAGGAATGAATCCCGAAATTCTATTAACCGATAAAGAAACTCTTAAAAGCGAGACAAAAAAATACCTAGATATATTCAAAGACCACCCATATATTTTTAATTTAGGACACGGCATTTTACCTACTACTGATCCAAAAATGGTAGATTATTTAGTTGGGATGGTAAAAGATTATTGATTATGACCCAAATTTATGAACAGCCAAAAAGGAAAACAAAAGTTGTTTTTGTGCAGTTGGGCTCGCCTTCAGAACCAACCCCTAAAGCTCTTAGAAAATATTTAAGAGCTTTTTTAGGAGACCCAAGAGTAATTGATATTAACCCTTGGTTATGGAAATTAATTTTAAACTTTTTTGTATTACCTTTTAGACCAAAGAAATCAGCAAAGCTTTATGCTAGAATTTGGGATGGCAAAAGTTTTCCACTAATAACAAATACAAGAGATTTCACAAAAAACGTTAGCGATGAGTTAAAAAAAATTGATCCACAAGGTTATGTTGAGGTTAACTATGCTTTTCTTTTATCTCCTCCATACGTTAATGAAGTTTATGATAGCTGGGAGAAAGATTTAAAAAAAGGAATTGGTGCTACTAAACTTCTTGTTATACCAATGTTTCCACAATACTCGGAAAGCACCATTGCTTCAGGAATAGATGCTTTAGCAAAAGAACTGTCTAAAAGAGTAAAAATTCCCACTTTTGAAGTCATCACAAATTTTCATAGAACACACGCTTTCATTGATAATTCTGTTAAACAAGTTGACGCTAAATTAGAGGAACTAATAAAAAAAGGAAAAAAAATAGACAGTCTGGTTGTGACTTTTCATGGAATGCAAAAAAGACGAATAGTAAATAAGGGCGATGATTACTATAGACATTGCTACGAAACTTTTTGTTTAATTACCAAAAACCTTAAAAATATCAAACCAGAACAGTGCATGATGAGTTTTCAGAGTCGTTTTGGTTCAGAGGAATGGATAACTCCTTATACTGAGAATGTAGTTAAGAAATTAATTAACGATGGAAAAAAAGAAATTGTAATTTATTCACCAAGTTTTGTAGCAGACTGCCTTGAAACAACAGACGAATTAGGTCATGAATTAGTAAATGATGCCAAAGATTGGGGTGGAAATATTTATCCAGTTGAATGTCTTAACACTAAAAAAGATTGGTGTAGAGATTTTGCAAAATATACTTTTACACAAGCGGAAGGATCTGCTCAGGATAAAGAGGATATTGAATATAAAGTCGAAAAAAAATATTACGAGAATATGCCAAAACTGGAAATGAATAAATCATAACATATTTATAATATGTCTGAGACTTTAATAATCTATTCGAGCAAAGACGGTCATACAAAAACAATTTGTCTAAAAATATTAAATTTACTAAAAAATCCAAATTTAGTAAAAATAATACCTTTGGATCAAGCCGAAACATTTGATTTGTCTAAGTATGAAAAAATTATAATAGGAGCAAGCATAAGGTATGGAAAGCATAATAAGAAAGTTTCTGAATTTGTAAAAAAAAATATAAATTTACTTAAACTAAAAAAGACAGCATTTTTTTCAGTAAATGTTGTTGCTAGAAAACCAGATAAAAATTCGTTTGATACCAATCCCTATGTAATAAAGTTTTTAAGAGATACGAATTGGAAGCCAAACAAGGTGGAAGTTTTTGCTGGCAAGGTAGATTACCCAAACTATAATTTTATTAATAAGAATGTGATTAGATTTATAATGATGATGACCAAAGGGCCAACTGATACAAAAAGTTCATTTGAATTTACTAATTGGGACAATGTGGAAAAATTTGCCAAAGACCTAAATAATATTTAAAATTTAGCTATATTTGATGATAATCAGGGGTTGAAATTGTTTAATCATATTACTATATTCTGAACATCTAACAAACAAATTCCCACAATATGAATATACAAGAACTAAAAGAAAAAAGCTCTGAAAAGCTCATTACTGAAGCTGAGAATTTAGGCATAGAAAATGCGAGCACTTTAAGAAGACAAGAAATATATTTTGCAATTCTGAAGAAGCTGGCAGAGAAAGGAGAGGAGATCACAGGTGGCGGTGTATTACAGTTATTGCAAGATGGTTTCGGTTTCCTTCGTGCGATGGAGTCAAATTATTTGCCTGGAGCTGATGATATATACGTTAGTCCTAATCAAATAAGAAGATTTGGTTTGAGAACTGGGGATACAGTAGAAGGACCAATAAGAGCTCCAAAAGAAGGAGAAAGATATTTTGCTTTACTCCAAGTAAGTAAAATTAATTTTGAAGAAACTGATAAATTTAAACACAAAATTGCGTTTGATAATTTAACCCCACTTTATCCAAATAAACAATTGGTTATGGAGGTTGAAAATACAAAAGTTGAAAAAAAGATTGATTTAACTCCTAGGTTAATAGATTTAGTCAGCCCAATAGGAAAAGGACAAAGATCACTAATTATATCACCTCCGAAAGCCGGAAAAACCATGATTTTACAGAGCATTGCTAATTCGATCACTGCTAATCATCCAGAATGTTATCTAATGGTTTTATTAATTGATGAAAGACCAGAAGAAGTTACAGATATGCAAAGAACTGTAAAAGGTGAAGTTATTAGTTCTACATTTGATGAACCTGCACAAAGACATGTTGCTGTGGCTGAAATGGTTATAGAAAAAGCAAAAAGATTAACTGAGCACAAAAAAGATGTTGTTATTTTGTTAGACTCAATCACTAGGCTTGGTAGAGCTTATAATGCTGTAGTTCCTAGCTCTGGAAAAGTTTTGACGGGTGGTGTTGATGCAAATGCTTTACAAAGACCAAAAAGATTTTTTGGAGCTGCAAGAAATATAGAGGAAGGTGGATCATTGACTATAATAGCTACTGCTCTAATTGATACCGGAAGTAGGATGGATGAAGTTATATTTGAGGAATTTAAAGGAACTGGTAATAGCGAAACTATTTTAGATAGAAAAATCTCAGAGAAAAGAATTTTTCCTGCAATTGATATAACCAAGTCTGGAACAAGAAGAGAAGAATTAATTTTTGAAAAAAATGATTTACAAAAAATGAACGTTTTAAGAAGAATTATAGCTCCTATGGGCTCTATGGATGCAATAGAGTTTATAAATTCAAAACTTAAAGA
>MDTD01161510.1_pt1 | contig 10527 bp, 10 predicted proteins | sample 811221 | NCBI WGS metagenome assembly MDTD01 (sample SAMN05326646, study PRJNA326480) | marine metagenome | isolation source: seawater | place: Pacific Ocean: South West | collected 2011
CCATTTGATATAAAGGCATTTCAACTTTTTGAGTCATTGCCCATAAATCAACTGGTCCCATATCCATAGGCTCAGCAGAACCAAGCATCTGGGTAAGGTGATAAGAATCAACATGAGAACTTGCTTTGTAGCTTGTATCTCTTAGGAAAATTCCATTATTTAAAACTGGAGTTGCCATAATTGTTTCCTTTTTTGATTAATTAATAATTGTTACGGTTTATATATATATTCTTTAATATCTTTTAAAAATGTTATTAGGTCTAGCAATTTTCTTTTTAGAAGTTCTTGCTCCTTCTCTTTCTCTTTGTTCTACTCCTAATGAACTACCTCCACTATTTGCTTGCTCAGTTTTTAGTTTTCTTACAGTTTTTTCTACTGCTGACTGAGCACCCTTTTCCATTATTTTACTTTTGTATCCATTTGGATCTGCAAGTAACCAAAGTGCTTCAGCTATAAGTGGGTAGTTTGGTTCTACAAATTGATACTTCTCTAATAGATGTCCTAATAAATTAGTATTCTTTCCACTCACTGAAGGATAATTTGGTTGAACTAATCCGTTATATAGCATTGCTTGAACTTTTCTATCTACTTTAATTTCGTTCACTTTACCTTCTTTTAAGGTATTATATACATTTTGCATGTATGTTTGTGAAGCTTGTTCTTGCTGCTTACGTTTTAGTTCTTGTTGTTGTAATTTTTGTGCAACAACTTTTTCTTGCATCTTATCCAATTTTGGTTTAAACTTTTTAGCTTGTTGTTCAAGCTTTCCAAGATCTTTCCAAATTTCTATTTCTTCTGCTATCTCTTGTTCTGTACCATAACCAGTAGCAGATAAATAGTCTACAATAATTCTTTCTTGGTCCCTTTCTTTCTTTATATCTAAAGATTTAGTTTCCTCTGTCTGTGCAAGAGTTTGAAATAAACCCTTTAAGTCTTGACCTCCTTCAGCAACATATCTTGCTGCTACCTGGAGCTCTTTTGGCAAACTGTCAAAGAACTGTTTTGGAGTTTCACTTCTAACTTGTCTTGCTTTTTCTTCCAAGTTAGCTTCTATTAACTCCTCCCAATCTTTAGTTGAATATTCTTCTAAAGATTTATCATCATCAAAAGGAACAATTTTATCATCTTTAATAAGCTTCTTAAATACATCACTTATTCCACTTATTGATTTACGTCCTCTTGTTTCCTTCTTCTTTTGTTTAGCTTCTGGTGCATCTTCTTCTTTTGTATCTTCTTCTAACAAAGAATCTAATACATCAGTAGCTTCTTGTTTAGCTTCAGCAGTAACTTCTTTTACTACTTCTTCTTCTTTTGTTTCTTCAGCAGGTTCTTTAACTTCTGCTGTTTCAACATTTAGATCAGTTGGTTTCTCAACTGATTCTGTAAAAGACATATCTGCTTCCTTATTAGGTTTAGAGAATATGCTTCTTTTCTTTTCTGCTCCTTCTGCAGGAACTGTAACTTCGGATGCTGTAGGTGCACCATTGAAAATCTCATCTAGATTTACTTCAACATTTGCTTCTACCTTGCTTTCCACAGTATTATTATCACTCATTTCTATTGGTTTTTATAGTTAATAAATTATCTACATATATAATATACGGATATATTTTCAAATAAACTTAATAAATTTTATTGAACTTTTCTTTTTTGTGCAGTATATAGCTAACACTAGGTTGATGTATTACAATTAGGTAGTGGAGGCTTAGGTAAGCTCCAACTATTAGTTCCACTAAACATGTTAGTACACTGTCCATCTACTACTCCGGCTAGGTTCCAGTTAGAACCATCAAAGTTCATTGCCCGTGCATTATTAAATGCAAAACGTGCCGTCCTTATAGCACTTGTATTCCAAGATCCTAAGTTCATGTTGATGTCTGTAGAATCTCTAAACATACCACCTATGTTAATTACATTAGATACATCCCATGCACCACAACCTATATCACCATTATCAGTTGGTCCATTAGCAAAAGGTAATGACATAAAGTTTGCAAGACTTACAGATTCATTAGTATTGAAAGTCCAACCTTGTATCCATAAATTTTGACTGGCATCTGGAGGTGTTAGTGAGAATCCATTATGGAAACATCTATAAAAGTATCTACAACTATCCCAGTTAGCATCTTGTAATGGTTTAGTTGATTTAGTAGCAGATAACCCACATACATTACTATCTTTAAACATTTGTTCAGCTGTTTGTATATTGCTAAGATCCCAATCACCAAGCTTTTGCTCACCTGGATAATCTCCTGACCATGCTTGTCTGTTATTTCTAAATGCAGCAAGCATACTTACACATTCTGATAAATCTGGTGTATCAGATGGATTTCCAATACCTGGATCATTATTAGCTGGATTACCATATGGATCAGAATTAGGACTACCACTAGATCCTTGGAACATATAATCCCAGAACTTCCATTTAGCAGGACCCCATCTTCTTATTCTGACAGCTGCATAAACCGCTTCAGTATCTGAAAAGCTAAAGTGATTAAAACTAGTTCCAGGTATTGTATCATCATGCGCTACATATACTAAAATTTTTCCAGTTCCTGCTGGTACAAGAGATTTACTTAACTCTATGTTCCTACTTCCTGCAGGATTATTTACTTTAAATTCTGTTATCTTTTCACCTGTAGATTCAACTTCAACTTTAATTTTTAATGCTTGAGGTCCATTACTCTTATCAACAGTAATTGCTTCATCAGGTGTTCCCGGCACATTTGCAATTATACTAAGTGCTTGGGTATTGCTAGCAAAAGCTTTATTTGTACCTATTTCAACATAATCCTCTGCTGTCTGAGAAGCAACTTGATCATATCCATATTCATACGTAAATGCATTCCATTCAGTTTCTGCTACTACTACATTTGAATAAAAAGTATTTTGAGATGTAGGCGGTTGCCCTGTTGGTCCATTTGTAGCAAAAATTCTAAAGTAATATATAGAAGTATCATCTAAACCAGTAACAATGTGCGCATCTGTCACAGGCAAATTAGGTGGAAAGGGTGTATTAGAACTAATAAAAGATACATTAACATCAGGATCATTTAGTTTTGGATTGGTATTTGTTTTAGAATATACTACACCAAATGCTATAACAGGCTCATTCTTTCCTGAATCAATCATAGTATATTCAAGTTCAACTTCATTAAGGCCTATGTCTATAACCTTAACACCAGCAACAATGGGAATGTCACTTTCTCCTTGACCCCAAAATGCAAAAGGTATTTTCATTTTAAATTATTTTAATGATTAACTGAAGCAGCACCTAAGTAATCTGTTGTTCCTCTAGCATGACCAGTAATTGTAACAACATCATACTTATCATTTTGAGATACACTCCAAACTGGATCAACATCATTTGACCATCTAACATTTGTCCATTCCCAACTACCTGACCAATTAATACTATTTAATATTACAATTTGTTTAGTGCCTACAAACTGAGAAGACTGTCCTGGCAATAAAGTTATACTAATTGGATCACTGCTACCATTACCTATCATAGCTGGCACATTAATAAAGAAATAATCTGAATCATTTAAGTTTAATGTAACACTGTCAGATACAGATAATGGTGTATCATATAATTTCTCTTCTGGAGATGGAACAATCTCTGATGCTTTTATAAGTCTAACATCTCTTTCAGATGGTACACCTACACTTGTGCTTTTAATCTCTGCTACAGCTAAATAATCATTATCCTTTAACTGCTTACTAGTAATTATTTTTTTTCTTGTAAATAATCCTAGTATATCTTGTAATATAGTATTCATTTTAAACTTCTTTTAATTATAATTTACTTATTTTTTTCGTCTTTTGCAATTTTATCTCCACCCTTTACATCATACTTGTTCTTATTCTCTCTTGCTATTTCTAAATTTTTATTAGCTATATCCCTCTGAGTAGCAAGTTTTTCACGCTCTATATCCATCTTCTGAGTCTGCATTGCATTCCTAGTTGCTGCTTCTTGTCTCTTAAAGTTCATAGTCTCTCTATACTCAGCTCTTTTCCTGATATCTTGCATTTGATCTTGGAAATCTGACTGCATATTTTGATTTATATCTTGCATAGATCCATAACCTGCAGCTCTTATCTCAGCAACCATTACATCTTTTTGTCTCTCTTTTTCATTTTCTTGCTGCTCAAACTGAAGTTTCATTTGCTCTTCTTGTTGCTTAGCTTGAATTTGTTCTTGCTGCATTTGCTGTTGCTGTTGCATTTCTTGCTGTCTTTGTGCAAGTTGTTTAGTTTCTGCATCTTTAAGTATATCTGAAACTTCAGCAATACTATCTGCTTTGATAATATTACCAAGATCATAAATACTAGCACCTGATGTATTGTTAGTCATAGCTAATTGTTTCAGCTGCTCTAAAGTCTGTCTATGATTTGTTTTAGTTGTACAGAAAATATTAAAGTCTCTCATCAAAAGATCTGTACCATTTATTGTAAAGTTTACTTTTTCTGCTTCAGAAGATATATAAGATAATCTTACGCTTGGATTAGTGCTATAATAAAACTGAGCTAAGTCAGTTCTCATTTGATGTACTCTTGGCATCAGGTTATCTGAGTGCTGAGTAAAATAAGTTTCCGTTTGTGCGTATGATTGATTAAGAGCTTGTACAATACCTGTTGCTGTTTCTTGACCAATAGGTGCACCCAAACGCTGTGGATTAATTCCAATAGCATCAAAACATTGTTGTTTAAAATAATTAGCAAGCTGAATTCTAGACATTAATCTACTTGTCTGCTCCATGTTTAGAGTCTGATAATGATTAAAGTTAGTTGCATTTTCTGTATTAGTTATAGAAGTATCAAGAGGTAGCATTTGAAAATCTTTCATTGCTACATATGCTTTAGCATAATTTGACTTACCCCAATCTTCTCCCATTGAATGACGTGGTAGTGCGTTTTGGTCAAACATAATAACAGTACCAAGTTCATCTACTAAGATATCTGCTATCTGATTATTTACCATGTTATATCCCACTTGATATGCTTTCATAAGATCTACTAGTGAAGTTGATCTTGTGTTTCTATCAGAAAATACTCTACCTTCTACTGGTAACTTACAGCCATATAATGTTTCATTACCTTTAAATTGAAATGGTAATCTGCCTGGTTTAGTTCTATCAATACCTAAGTATATTGGATTTATATTGTCAGCTGACATATTAGTTCTCCACATTGCTGGTAGATTAGGACCAATTTTGACACCACCCCAAACCTCATTTATCCAGAAATAATCTACATGTTCACCCTGTAATAAATTTTCTCTATTCTTGTTTTTGAATATAGAAGTATCATATACAGGTTTCTCAGTCACTTTGAATGTTTCATCAATAATTTCTTGAGTTATCTCTCCATCTGATTCTATCTTGGTAAGGTGTCCTACCTTTCTTTGTGTTTTCCAATAACATGTAGTTACTCTCATAAGTTCACCTTCACCCCAAGCTGTTACATCTTCACCTTCATTTAGTATTGAACTAATTACATCTCCTCCTCTTGCAGGATCATTTGACCAGTTACTTGCATATTGTCTATATGCTAATCCTGGCATTTGAGTATTCCACTTGTGAGATCTAGAAGGATCATAGTAAGATCCATCATTCTGATAGCCATTTACTTGATACATTGCTGATCTTGCTGGATATATCTTTTGTAATGACTCTAGTTGATCTTTAGTCATTAGATAACCATACTTGTCTATTACATCAGCAACTGTCATTAAATCAATCTTACCAACAAAGTTAGAATCTGATATATATCTAGTATCTGGTGACTTTTGGTAGAATGTTAATACAGGATTCCATAGCTCTATATCATAGTCATCTTCTAACATACGGAAATGCCAGAACTCTCTATCAGTGATAAGCATATCTCTAAATGCTCTTTCTTCTAGTTCTTGCATTTTAAATCTTTCTTCATCAACATTAGTTTGATGTGATGCCCATTCTTCTACTAAACTTCTGTAATCCTTAGAAAAGAAATCTTCTATTTCAGGAAGTGACTTTACATTCTCAGGAGACATTTGTTGTTTTGCTTCTTCTGAGTTTGGATCCATACCCATCTCTAACATCTTAGCAATAAGCTTAGCTTCTGCATCAGCAAGTAAGTTTTCTTCTACTTGCATTCTTTTAGCTTCAAGAAGCTCATTATATGATAGGTCATCTACTGCTCTAAATTGTACTTTAGAATATCTCTTTGAAAACTCACCGGATAGTACGTTTATGACATTAGGAATAATAGGATAAAACTTGAGTTCTAAAGCAGAGCTATCTTCTTTAGTTAGTACATCCATTAAATCTTTGTACTCATTGTCTTCTTCAACAATGTAATCAGTTTTATCTATAATACCTTTTGCAAGTTTATAGTTCTTTAATAATCTTCTTGCATTTAGTCTTAGAAACTCCAAACCTTGGAGCTCTAACCAATCCATATTCCATGCTCTCCAGTCATCATCTTTCTTCTTAGATGGTAAAAACTGAATAGGTTGTGTAAGACTTGATGAGGTTGGGTATCCTTCACCTTTTGCTCCACTCTTTAATTGCATTGCATTTAATACTCTCATATTTATATGGTTATGGTATATATGATTGGTTCACTACTCTGTTTGGTATATATATAAATATAACCATTATTATCTGTAGATGTAGAATAATATATCATTATCTAAAATTTTTAAATCCAGATCTCTTCCTTTTGTAACTTGTTTTACTACTCTTACGTCCAATATTACTAAACGGACTATACTTTAATTTAAACAAATTTTGGGACTTATCCAAAGGTTTTACTGATTCAGATTCACGTCTTTTACTATATCCTCTATTTGATTGTTGCACCTTAGCAAAAGCAATCAATGCACAGAATGATACCATTCTATCTACGTTAAGACCGGGGTAATATGCTAGCATTTCCTTTATTAACATAGGATCAGGTATTCTTTCTACACCAAAAGTCTGTGATGTAACTGATCCATTTTGATCAGTTTCTTCATCTGTAACCTCTCTTAAAAATTCTAAACCATAGGATATTAAATGATTCTTGAAAAGTGTTCCTGTATTTTTCCATCCATATTCTTGATAAACTGTTCTGTTAGAACCAAGATCTTTTAAAAATAAAATTTGTTGTTTTGGTACAAGGTACTTTTGCTTTCTTCTTGAGATCATATGTTGTATAAATAAAGATATATTATTCTCAACAACAGTCCATGCATTGTACCACTCTATAATTTTTTCTAACTGCTCATGAGTTTTATTTATGTCATCATATCTGCCACACCATGAAGCAACAATTTTATCTCTTTCTATAAACGTTTCTAATCCATTTACTGTTTCTCTTGTTACTTCAACTGGATTCTTATATACAAAGATGCTACACAATGAATCTGATGTAGTAGTTTTACCTTCTGATACAGGGTCAATAGAAGCGTAGTAAGTTCCAAACTCAGGGTTCTTTGTTGGTCTCTCCCATACAACTAATACACCGCTCTTATCAGACTGTTTTTTATTTACAGGAAACTGTGATATAGGTAATTTGTTTGATCTCTTAGCAACAATACCACCTTCATCTCTTTCTAGTTCAAGGTGTTCATAAGAGTACTCTTTATCATCTATACGTTTTAATTGTTTTGATAATAGACCTTGTGGAAATATTGATTCTTTTCTATAAGCAAACCCTTCTGCTATATTAGTAGGTTTCTGTGATATACGCAACTGATATTGTTCTGGATTTAATTCATCCTTCCAACGTTCTCTTTCATCAAATATAGCTGTTAATGCTTCTTCTATTTTAGAGTTTCCATATTCATCTATATGTGGCGGCATAGACCATTGCTCAGGTATAAATAAACCAGACAAACCTATTGTTCCATCTTTATCTAATAAATTACTTTCTACAGCATATATGTCATTTATAGTAGGATTTAATATCATTTCTTTCAGTGGATTGCACTGATCAAGATCACCCACTGATCCAGCAGCTATAAACATACCTGTAGTTAACATACCTGATGTCATTGCAGGTCTGAGATATTCATACGTGTCCATCATTTTAGGTGCAATACCTGCCTCTTCATGAAAGAAATAAGTTGTAGGACCACCAACACCAGTTGTTGCATTCTTTTCAAAAGATGCACCTTGTATTTTAGATTTTAAACCTCTATTTGTTTTTCTATTACCAACTCTAACTTCTATTTGTTGTTGCCATAGTAAAACCTTTTCTGGATTGCTAGGTCTATACCATGCGGTATGTTCATTCAAAAAGTCTTTATACTCATCTAAAAACTTCCATGATCCTTTATCATTTATATAATCTTTTAATGAAGCACCTATCTTGCATACACTACCTGCTTCAAACCAATATGTATTTATTAGCTTAGCCATATGAAAATATGAGCTTGCAATCTGTCTTTTCTTAAAAATAGCACAGTGCTTATTATGTAGTTCTGCTAGTATCTCATAGAGTGCCATATGATATTGTGCATCTCTAACCTTAGCAAAACCATACTTCTTTTCTTCTTTATCAAAGATTGGTAAGAAGTTTAACCACATATAATAGTCTCTAGTAAGATACCAAGTTTTATCTTTTGATTTATATATTACACCTTCTCTGCACTTAGTCTTTTCATCATCCCAATACTTTATAAAATCTTTAGATCTAAAAGGTTTATCACAGTAAACTCCAGTATCATTAAAGTTTCTTGCTTCTTGATTAAACTTAAATGATGTTTCATTAAAATTATATTTACCTGGCTCTTTAAATAAACCAACTAAAAATTGTTTAAACTCTTCCTCTTCAAATGAGGTAGTAGTCCATTCACCATTATCATATGTTGGTATTATCCTTTTCAAATTTATTAAACTTTGAGTTTCTTAAAAATTGTATATGGACAGCATGAGAGCAATTATTACATTCTGCAATTCCATGCATTGCTTCTATAACATACAAGAATCTAGCTCTGTTATGATTACAGTTGCTACATATAACTACAACTTCTCTATCAGCTTCTGAGAATTGCAAAGACATCTCCTTCATTAATTAAGTAATGCTCTTCCCCATTATGTTGCATCTTAACTATAGAAGCATTATCACTATACTGTATTAGATCATTTGGTTTAATTTGAGCAACCCCTTCTCCTACACCTGCTACAATGCCTTTAGCTTCTTGCTTACGTTGTGATTCAGGAATAAGTATTGTTGTACCTTTAAAGTACTCTGCTGCTTCTTCTGGTTTTACTAGGATCTTTCTTCCTACTGGTATTACTTTCATATTTTAAATTTTATTCTTCATTATCATCTGCAGTTTCTAAAAAGAATGTCTCTATTATTGTAAGCCTATCTTCTGCACTGCATAATAAATCTAGTGATTTCTCTGCATCTTTCATAAGATCATCAGCTGTATGATCACCTATAGCTACTGAATTGTTAATCATTATATTTAAAGCCATTAATGCTTTTTCTTTGTCTGCCGTTGCTTTTGCATGCAGAGCAGATATAAGTCTTGTGTTTTCCATAATTATTTCTTTTTTAATTTTAATCTATCTAACTCAAACTGCAAATGATGTATAGCTTTCTCAATACACTCTTGCGGTTTCTTATGCTTATTATTAGCTCTTAGTAAATAACTAACAGCTGTTCCAGTATTGTAAGACAGTTCAAAGTCTTCTACAACTTTTCTAGCTTCATACCCATGATACTTGCCTATATAATATTTTGGTATTTCTCTACTCATTGGTTTTTGATTTACATTTGATCATAAGCTAAACCTTGACCACCTCTTACAGATGTTTGTTGTTCATCTTGCAAATCTTTATATGCTCCTTTAAATGATTGTCTAATAGCATCAAAGTCTTTTGCAACAGCCCTTATTTGGCTTATATTACCGTCTCTACCGTCCGTTATTTGTGTATTGGCCATATACGTAGCCATGTTATCTAAAGCCTTCTTAATTCCAAGATATGCCCTATGTGTGGGTGATTCATACATTGCTTCACATCTATCTAAAGCAAACTTAATCTTTGGATCTTCTACAGAATCTTCTAAACCTACTTCTTCTATAATAATTTCTTCTTTATCATTTTCTGGTAAATGAAAGAAAGGATTCATATCTGGACTAGGACATGTCATATAAAATAGATATTTATATATACTCATGTAGCTGTCAGGATACTCATCCATTATAGACTTCAAGAAATCTAAAGAATAACAGTGCTCCGTAAGTACTAATTCAGAGTTTTGTACATCAAATAATTTAACTATCATATTCCCATATCAGTTTTAAAATCTGCAAGATTACGTCTTATAAGAATAACTGCACCGCTTTTTAAACTTACTTCAGTATAAGAGGGTTTATATACAAGTTGACTTGTAAATCCGCTAGTTGGTGATAAACCATTAGGATTGGTTTGATTTACCTCTGATACAATAGCTCTTTTAGCAGATACTACTTCTTCTTTTACAATGAAACCTTTTTCTCCAGGATCAGCAACTATATTATTACCTTCTACTTTTCCTATTCTA
>MDTD01003260.1_pt1 | contig 10526 bp, 10 predicted proteins | sample 811221 | NCBI WGS metagenome assembly MDTD01 (sample SAMN05326646, study PRJNA326480) | marine metagenome | isolation source: seawater | place: Pacific Ocean: South West | collected 2011
GCATTTTGCAGAGTTTTTTAATGTGGAATGGAAAGATGGAAGCAAAGTCATTGATGATAGCGATGATTATGAAATAACATTTTAGTTATTTTGTGATATTTTTTTTGTTTTGTCCTTAAATCACGTTTTAAGCCCCAATTAATTATTAAGTTGACAGTTCGTGCTACCATATTTTGATGTCCTGCGTTTTTTGGAACACCATATTTAAGAAAGTGGTCGATCTTCTGCTTATAAATTAATCTAGTACTTTCTTTTATATTATGGTTGGATGCGAAATATTTTTTTGAAAGAGCTTTGAATGTTAAAAGTTTGTATTTTTGAATTTCTGGACTAAAAGCTTGTTGCAGAATTTTTTGTTCTGCTTTCTTCATTAAAGACTTTGCTATCTTTTTATCACGAGTGCGTAACGATCTTCTATATCTACAGCCGTTGACTGTAACACTAATATACCAAATACCATCTTTACAAAATAATCCAGACATTTTGGAGTCCATTTTTTGACACTATATGGTCACTCTGTTAATAGTATTATAAAAAAGGTTTGTTTTAGTGCGGTAGAGAGGGGATTTTTAAATTTTTACAACGGATTATGAGTCCGCTGCTCTAACCAACTGAGCCAATGGCCCTTACAGCATAACTAATGCAACAGAAAATTTAAAACATTATATTATATTTTTGCAAACAATCTAATTTTATAAAGTTATTTAAAATATTAAAAATAAAATAATAATTTCATACAAGTTTTAAAGCGAAATTATAAATGGAGTACTTTTGAAAGGATTAATATCTTATTTCTATTTAGACCCAAAAATTACATATTTTAATCATGGTTCCTTCGGTGCATGTCCTAAGTTTATTTTTGATAAATATATCGAGATTCAAAAAAAATTAGAGCAAAATCCTGTAAATTTTCTAGATGAAAGTATAGACGAACGAATATTAAAGTCTCAAATTAAGCTCGCTAAATTTATAGATTGTGAATATGATGACATTGTTTTTTTCCCAAATCCAACAACTGCTATTAATGAAGTTATTAAAAGCCTACATTTGAAGAAAAATGATGAAATATTATCAACTAATCAAGAGTATGGTGCATTGGATAAAGCTTGGGATTACATTACAAAAAAAACAGGATCAAAATATATAAAAATAAAAATACCAAATCCTCTAAAAAATAATGATGATATATATGACTTATTTAAAACAAAAATAAATAATAGAACAAAAGTTCTTTATTTAAGTCATATGACAAGTGTGTCTGGTTTAATTTTACCTGTAAAAAGAATAACAAATTTAGCGCGAAAATTTGGGATATTATCAATAATTGATGGTGCACATGCACCCGGACACATTGATTTAAGTATTAAAGATTTAAATCCAGATATTTATACTGGTACATGTCATAAATGGCTTCTTACGCCAAAAGGCGTTAGTTTCCTCTATGTAAAAAAAAGAATTCAAAAAAAAATTAATCCATTAATTATTAGTTGGGGATATAACAATAAAGAAATAAAAAGAACCAAGTTTCAAGATGAACATTTATGGCAAGGAACTAGGAATATGAGTTCATATTTAACAATTAATAGAGCATTACAGTTTAGGGAAATTTACAAATGGGATAAAGTTTCTGAACTTTGCAAAAATAGAATTCTAAAATTTGGAGAAGAAATACAAGAAGAATTTGATTTTAACCTTTTTTGTTCTTTAAAAACAAAATTTTTGGGACAAATGCTTTCTTTTGATATAAAATTAACTACTGATAAAATAAATTTGATTTATTCTTTGTTAAAAAAAGACAAAATAATAATTCCTATATTTGAACGGGAAAATAAGTTAATCATGCGAATTTCAATTAATGGTTATAATTCAGATAGCGAAATTAAACATTTATTATCGTTTTTGAAAAAAATTAAAAAATTATAATTATTTTAATTTTTATTGATTATGGGTAAGAAATGATTTCTCAAAATAATATAATGCAAGATCTATACAATCTAAATTGATAATAATCAGAATTCAATATATTTAATCTAATTAATAAAATATTATTTTTGTTTCACAAGAATTTAAGATTTTATTATAATTATGTTTTAAACATAAATAAAAAATATTTAACATTAATACCTAAATATATTAATTAAGATGGATTTTATATGCATAAAAAAATTCTATTTATAGCAGTTGTATTTTTATTTCTTTCATCCTGTGGCAATAATGAAGCAACAACATTATCGTCAGAACCATTAGTTTTGAATTATCAAGATATGCTCTTTATTGAAAATTTAGAACAACAGCTAGGATATGATTTAAATATTGATAATATTGTAACTACGGTAGAGGAAACATTAGATGAATTTACTTATTTGAGAATTCAAACTATGGATCTATCAGATTTGAATTTGATAAATATTCCCTTAAATATAGGTGATTTAGATAGCCTTACATATCTAAATTTAGAAAATAATATATTAGAATCATTACCGGACACTATCTGCTCACTATCATTAGATGAACTTGAATTAAATAATAATAATATATGTCAGGTATATTCTATACCAGAATGTGTAAGCCAGTTTTATGATATAAGGGATCAAAATTGTGTTGCCTATCCTGATGAGAATGACACAGATTTTTTAATTGAATTAATGAATATGAACGCGATTAATGATACAACTTTTGATTTAATTTATAATAATCGTGTCACATGGGAAATTAAATTAGATGAAGGATCACTAGTACAGCGAATAGTTAAGTTAGATTTGGATAATTTGGCTTTAGATACCATTCCCATATCTATTGGTAATTTAGAATACTTACGGTGGATCGAATTAGAAAATAATAATCTAACTGCTATTCCTGAACAATTTGGTAGTTTAATTGAATTATGGTATCTAGATATATACAATAATAATATTTCAGATATTCCTGTTAGTCTACAAAATCTTTCTAATCTGAGAGAACTATATATTTACAATAATAATATAGAAGAATTAGATCTAAACTTTTCTTATTTGGTCAACTTAGAAAAACTATGGATAAATAATAATCAGATAGAATATATTGATTCATCTATTTGTGAAATTGTGCTTGATTTGGAATTTTATTACAATGATAACAAGTTATGTCAAAACCTTCCGTTATGTCTTACAAACATAGATGTTGAGGATCAAAATTGTGATTAATAAATTCCAGATTAATTCCTTAACTAAGGCAAAATTTTTTTTATGGATGTTTGGTTTTTTTATAATTCCATTAATTGGTTACGTCCGTCCAAGCATTAAAAAGTTAAATAATGAAAAGTGTATTGTTAATATAAAATTAAAAAGAAAAACAAAAAATCATTTAAGCTCAATGTATTTAGCAGTTTTAACCATGGGTGCAGATTTAGCATGTGGTTTAGTTGGATTATATCACATACAAAAAAGTAAAAAAAGAATTTCATTAATTTATAAAGATTTGAAATCAGAGTTTTTAAAAAGGCCAAATAGTGATGTAGATTTTATCTGCACAAACGGACACGAAATAGAAAAAATAGTCAGAGAAACAATAAATACTGGTGAAAGAAAAAATATTTTATGTACAGTTAATGCAATTTGTAACGAAGAATTAGTATGTAAATTTGAATTAACACTTTCACTAAAATACATAACTAACTAATTCGCTCGAAACATTTCTCATATTTTTTAATTACTGTTTTTATATCATACTTAGAAACATAATCCATTATGTCATTGGTTCTAAACTTTTCATGATTGATGATTAAATTCTTTAATTTTGTATAAAACTCATCATTTGAATTATAAAAAAATTTGTTTTGAACCGATTTTGGTATATGTTCTGGGTATGCCAACCTATTTGGAAGTAATGGAATAACTCCATTTGCAATTGCTTCAATTGTACTTAGTCCAAAAAAATCGTGATAGGATGTAACTGGTAAAATATCTGAATGGGATAATATTTTATTATATTCATGTAAGGAATTTGCAAATCCCCAATTTTTTATTTTATTTTTTAATCTATTTTTTGCCTCATCAAATATTTTTGGGTATCCTCTGTATTTCTGTCCTATGATATTTAACTTGAAATTTATTCCTTCATTATCTAGTTTAAATAATATTTTAAAAAATTGATTTGGATTTTTATCATATTCCCATCGGTGGTTCCATAAAAGATTTTTAATTTTATTATTCTTATTTTGGTATTTAAAATTTGTAAAATCAATACCTAATGGAATCACCATTGATTTATCTTTTATTTTTTTCGCTTCATTTTGAATAGAATAGTCAGGGTATTGATTAAGAAAAGTTTTTAGATTATTTAAAAACTCAACAAAATGAAATTTAGAATTAAAAACAACTTTATCTGCAGCTAATGCACTAGTGAAATTTATAAAACCGTAATGGTTATCTCTTTTATCTTTAATATCTGTATCTAATTTAGATTTAGGGTACATGATCTGATTTTCATGAAAATACATAATAATTGGCGTACTTTTATTCTTATGAGATATTAATGCTTTAAAAACGGATATATCTACCATATCTGTTACAAGAAAAATATCATATTTTAATTTAGTATCATTTATTTTGTTAGCCAGTGTTATTGCTCCGCCATGCATTCGCCATTTCCAATGTATTCCATACATAGAAAAAATATGAATTGGATATTTACAAAATTTCTGTAAATCTAAACCCCATTTTTTGTGGGACCCAGAAAAGAATGAGTCAACGAGTGCTATTTTAATCATAAAGAGAGATATTTGTCACAATATTAATGTTTAATAATCACATTAAATTAAAAAAAATTATAATATATTAAATTAATAAAAAAAACACAATATGATTCATTTTATACTTTTATCTTTATTTTCGTTTTCAATATTATTCGTTTTAGTATGGTTATTTAGAACATTAGATAATTGATACTCAATACCTCCTCTGAGTTTTGGTATCAAAAAAAAGGGAAAGATTTGGTTCTTTCCCTTTTTTAATTTTGAATATATATAAATTTTAAAGTAATCTACAACATGTCAAATAAACAATTCCTTTCAGAAATATTTATTTTTAATGAACTAGATGAGAAAGAACTAGAATATGTTGAAAACGTTATTTCAATTTTGCACTTTCCTGCAAAAAATTATATTCTTGTTGAAGAAGATGAGACAGATTCAGTATTTATCATCAAAAAAGGAACAGTTGAGGTTACTTTAACAAATGAAGCTGGAAAAGAATTAATCCTAGCATTTTTAGAAGAAGGTGAGGTATTTGGAGAATTAGCTGCATTTGATGGACATCCTAGATCTGCAAACGTAAAAGCGCAAGATGATTGTGAGGTTTTATGTATATCCAGGGTAGACTTCATTGATTTAATTAGAAAAAATTCAAAGATAGCGATTGCATTATTACGCGAGTTATCAACTAGGATTCGTCATCTTGATCAACAAATTATGTCATTGTCATTGTTTGATTCAAAACACAGAATTGCAAATAGTATTTGTCAAATTGCAGAAAGAAAAGGTAAAATTTTTGATGGAGAAGTTGTGATTAAAAGTTCACCCACACAGCAAGAAATTGCAAATATGACCGGTAATTCACGCGAAACAGTAACAAGAATATTAAAATCATTCAAAGATCAAGGATTTTTATATACCAAAGGAAGAAAAATGGTGATACCAAATTTTGAATCTTTCAAAAGACTCACATTAGATAATAGTGGTTAAAGTTTTTATTTCCTTAATTTCTGGAAAAAATCATCAATTATCCACTTGCAATCAATTTCCATTATTCCGCCTTTGATACCACATCGATGTTTCAGTCTTGGGTCATTACAGATATTGTATAGTGATGAGCAACCTCCAAAATTTTCGTCATAAGCTCCAAAATAAATATTTTTTATTCTTGAGTTTATAATGGCTCCAGAACACATAATGCAAGGCTCTAATGTGGTGAAAATTTCACAATCTTTTAATTGCCAGTTTTCAATTGTATTTGCAGCTGATGTAATTGCTATTATTTCTGCGTGAGCAGTAGGATCATTTAATAACTTTACCTGATTATAACCTTTGCCTATTATTTTTTCATTTTTTACTATAACAGCACCAATTGGAATATCATTCAAATTATAAGCTTTTTGGGCTAACTCTATTGCTTGTTTCATGAAATATTCTAATTTAGAACTCATGACAGTAAATGTATTGTATGACAGGCTAGAATACCGGCTGTTTCGGTCCGATATGTAGAATCACCCAATAAAACTGGTAAAAAACCACTGCTTTTAGAAATTTCAATTTCTTCATTTGAAAATCCTCCTTCAGGTCCAATCATAATTACATATTTTTTATTCTTTATAAATTCATTTTTAAAATAGTTTTTATTTGATTTGTCATTATGACAAATAAATTTAAGATATTCTTGATGATTTGAATTTATAAATTCATTAAAATTCATAAATTTATTGAAATTCGGCATGAATAAATTTTTTGATTGTTTTAGAGCAGAGACCATTATTTTTTCCAATCTTTTAAAATTTAATTTATTTAGCTCTGAATATTTTGTGGTAATTGGGGTTATTTTATGAATTCCAATCTCAACTGCTTTTTCTAAAAACCATTCAAATCTTTTATTATTTTTTGTGGGTGCAATCGCTATATGGATTGATTTGGAAATTGATTTAGGATGTTGTGATACTTTTACAATTTTTATAATTGTTTTTTTTTCATTAGCATCTTTTATTTTACAATAAGCTAGCTTTCCTTTACCATTCGTGACACGTAAAGTCGAATTATTTTTATATCTTAGTACTTTGATGCAATGATATGATTCTTCTTCACTTAGTGAAAAATTTCCATAATTGGGCAAATTAGAATGAAAAAACAATTATATCTTACCTTTTTTAATCTATCATTAATGAATATAAAAACAATATTCTGTTAACATTAAAATATTGGAAAAATGCTGTTACATAATATAAATATGTTTTTTTTAAAAAATTTTATATTATTAAATAAATATATAGTTCACTAATAAAACGTATAAAATTTTTTAATATAACTTTTAAATATAAATGGAGTGTGTAGTAAATAAAAAATGGTATCAAAAATAATAATAATAAGTTTATTCTCATTATCTAATTTATTCGCTCAATGTGTAGATGAAACATGGGTGAGTGATGGTTATTGTGATGGTGGTAATAATAACGCTGAATGTAATTGGGATGGAGGAGATTGTTGTTCATCAACATGCGTTCCTTCAACTTATGATTGTGATTTAACAGGACAAGCTTACGGTCCATGTGCAACAAATAACTGCTTGGATCCAAATGGAAATAATGATGATTGTCTTGGTGGAGGAGATACCGGTGGAGGTACAACTGGTGGAGGAGATACCGGTGGCGATAATTGTGAAGATTTTGGAGATGGCTTGGGCGGAACATGGTATGACTCTGATGGACCTCAATTTAACTGTGCATGGTATGCTGCTGGAACTAATTGTGCATCTTTTGGAGATGCATATGAAAATTTTGGATATACTGCTAATGAGGCATGTTGTGTTTGTGGAGGTGGTACAACTGGTGGAGGCACTGGTGGTGGCACTGGTGGTGATCCCGATGGTCCACCAACCAATTTAAGTGTAGTAGGAGATTATGGGTCAATATCTCTTGAATGGAGTGCTCCAGCTACTGGTGGTGGTACTGGTGGTGGTACTGGTGGTGGTACTGGTGCGACCTGTGCTGGTTTCTGCGGTGGTCAAGGTTCTGACGGTACTTGTTGGTGTGACGACCTCTGTGAGCAATATGGAGATTGTTGTGTAGACTATTATGATGAATGTAGTGATGGTAACACTGGTGGTACTACGGGTGGTGGAATTACTGGTGGTGATACAGGAGGAGATGCATGTAGTGCTAGCGGTGGAAATTCTGCATGGATTGGAGATGGCTGGTGTGATGACGGTTTAACATCGCCTAGCAACAATAATAATGCAGAATGTCAATGGGATGGTGGAGATTGTTGTTGCATGACATGTGTTGATAATGTTTACGCATGTCAGACAAATGGACCTACTGAAGGCTCATGTCTTGATCCATCTGTTGATCAAACAGAGGAGGCTGATTGCTTGCTTGCCACGAGTTGTGAGGCTCAAGGTTTGGTAACGTGTTGGGATGGTTCCTGTGCTGTATCTGAATCAGAATGTCCTCAAGAGCCTTTTACAGGTCAAGATTGTTGTGAATTAAATGATTGTTCCACAGATCCTACATTTGTTGGTACAATTTTAGATTGCTCGTTGCAATATTGTTTTCCCAATATAGAACTTGGCGATGGAACATGTACAGATTATACAGCGGCAGGTTATGAGGGAGTAGGTTTTAATTGTGAGGAATTGAATTTTGATAATGGAGATTGTCAAGGTCAATTATTCAGTGTAATTGATAATAAACCAAAACATATTTTCAATAAAAATAGCATTGGAAAAGATATGCTCAATATTTCAAATATGACGCAAAAGTATGGAAATGATTATTTTGATGCTATTAGAGAAAAACAGAAACATTTTGAATACATGTATACGTACATTCAAAAAATTCGCTCAAATAGAAATATTGATCGAAATCTTCTCGGTTACAATATTTATAGAGATGGTACTTTAATTGCTGACAGTCTATCTCTTAGCAATACTGATTATGTCGATTATGAGGTATCTGATAATACAGAATATTGTTATCAAGTTTCTTCTATTTATGAGGATACTGAGTCATTATCCGAAGTATCTTGTACTTCGACTTTAGGGGCACCTGATGCTACTGTTAATTTTAGTGGTAGTGCTGCATCTGGTACGTTGGATGTTTTAATGACTTCATCAGTTGACGTTGCAGGATTTCAGTTTGTTGTGTCTGGTGGTACTGTTACTGGTGCATCAGGTGGACTTGCTGAGGAAAATGGATTTCAGGTTAGTTCAAGTGAAGACGGAATTGTTTTAGGATTTTCCTTCGATGGTTCTACAATACCAGCCAGTGAAGGTAATTTAGTAACAATTACATTTGATTATGAGGGTGTTGTTGATATATGTATGGAGACAGTTGTCCTATCAGATACCAATGGCAATCCTATCTCAGTTGCAGTAGGAGGTTGTGAAAGTACTGAGATTAGTGTTGTTTTAGGTGATGTTAATGGCGATCTAAGTATAAACGTATTAGATATTTTAGTGATTGTTAATGCAATTGTCGGAAGTGAAATATTAACACCATCGCAGTTTGAAGCTGCTGACATGAATTTTGATGGTTCTGCAAATGTTGTTGATATTATCGCAATTGTAAACATTATACTTGGTAACACTTCAGCTATGAATCAATCTATAAATGAGGGAGTTGTTGTCCTTAGTTCAAATAATATTAATATCAAATCTGATGTTCCTATTGCTGGATTTGAATTAGATTTAGATGGAAACTTTACAGTGAAGGATCATAATTTTCCTGACGGTTGGAAATACTATTATAATCAAGAAAAAATATTAGCTTTTACACTTGATGGTAAAGAACTAAGAAATGATATATCTATTCAATTTAATGGTTCAATTGAAGTGGATTTAGCGGTGATAGTGGATATGAATAATGAATTTGTTAACGCTATTGTTAACGAAATACCTAGTTCCTATTCAGTGTCAACTGCATACCCTAATCCATTTAATCCTACCACGAATTTTGATTACTCGATACCCGAAGATGTCAGCGTTAACATTTCAGTGTTTGATGCTGCTGGATCAAGAATAATTGAACTATTTCAAGGGAATCAGGCTGCAGGATTATATTCAATTACATGGGATGCACAAAATTATCCAAGTGGAATATATTTTCTGAAGTTTACTGCAGGGAGTTTTATAACCTCTGAAAAAGTAATATTGTTAAAATAATAACTGGTTCAATAGAAAAGCCTCGTTTACTCGAGGCTTTTCTATTTTTGATATAAATATTGGCATTTTTCAGCTATTTATGCTTTAATTAAAAATTTATAACTTCATTATCTTTAATATATTTTTTTAATTCACCATTTTCATAGATCTCTATCTTTTTAATTGAACCACAGCTTTTGTAGAATATCCATTTTCCATTTTTTAAACCTTTTTTGTAACCAGTTTTCTTAGAAAAATCACCTTTTTTGTTAAAATAAAACCAATTTTTAACCTTTTTATTATTTTTAATATTTCCAATAATTATAACATTACCATATTCATCTAATCGAATATAATTATATTGATTGATATCTAATTCTATGATTGTGCTATGAATATTGCCCCACAAGTACGAATAGCTCTTTTCAATTTTTTTCCAACCAATATTAACGTGTTTTTTCACATTTAAGTCAAGATCTAGTATAGTTGAATTTGTTATGGTTTTAAATATTTTCTTCATATAACAAATTTACAATTATTTTATATAATTAATTTAAATAAGTTATAATTAGCTGTTCTTTTAATTGATATAAAAAATAATTTCCCTAATTACATCAAAATGCTGTAATATTATAACGATTCAGA
>MDTD01074716.1_pt1 | contig 10526 bp, 7 predicted proteins | sample 811221 | NCBI WGS metagenome assembly MDTD01 (sample SAMN05326646, study PRJNA326480) | marine metagenome | isolation source: seawater | place: Pacific Ocean: South West | collected 2011
TCAATAACTTACACACTTCCTTGTGACCATTAAACGCCGCTAGCATCAAGGCTCTTACTCCACCTTCCTTTGATGCTTCTATTTCTGACCCCTTCTCTACCAATAGCTCACACACTTCTTTGTGGCCCTTACCTGCCGCTAGCATCAAGGCTCTTACTTCACCTTCCTTTGATGCCTCTATTTCTGTTCCCGCCTCTATCAATAGCTCACATACTTCTTTGTGGCCTTCTTGTGCTGCTAGCATCAGTGCTCTAAACCCATCTTTATCTGATGCTTCTATTTCTGCTCCTTTCTCTATCAATAGCTTACACACCTCTCTATGTCCCTTACCTGATGCTATCATCAATGCTCTTAATCCATCACTTTCTGCTGATTCTATCTCTGCTCCTTTCTCTATTAGCAACTTAGCTATTACGTCTCTGCCGAAAAGGCAAGCTATATGTAGCAGCGTGCATTTAATACTATCTTCTTTATAACTTATCATTTCTTTTTTTATAATTTCATTTTCTATTAAAGACTTAAAAAAGTTATTCTTGTTTGCTTTTGTTGCCCTTACCAAAACAGTAAATATTATTTGTTTATCCTTTTCATCCTCCAATTTACTTATTTTTGCATATTTATCAATAATATAGCTTGCTGCCTCTGTACTGTTTTCTTTTATTTTCTCTTCTATTATCTCCTTTAGACTTTCATCCATATCTGATGGGAACTTGTCTTCATACTCAAATACTTTTTCCATTACTATTCTTGAACCTAACTTTAGTCCCTCTTCCATTATTCCTATATAATCTATCTCCACTTTTTTATCTTCAAACAAACTCTCCGTACTAGCACTTCTTTTCATCCCTTTTCTTGTCTTCTCTATCCCTATATCTAGTAACATTGCTATTACTGCATTCTTCTTATTATTCACTGCCTCTATCATCATTTTATTCGCTTTTTCTTCAAATTTCTTTTCCCCTTTGATTTCTCTGTACCTTTCTAACATTAGTTCTAAAACTTTAGAGTTATCCTCTTCTACTGCTATATATCTTGCCTTTAGACCATCTTTGTTCTTTTCCCCTCCTAAATCACAGTAAGACTTATTATCAAAAAGACTTATGCACTTACCTTCTTTACTGTACTTTGCTACATAGTGTAAAAGATTATTTTCACTTCTATCTTTTTGCTTTTTATCAAATCCTTTCTTCTTAAATATATCCTTCAGATAGTCATGAAATAAGTCTTCATCTTTCTCTATCATTAACATTTCTAGTGACTTTCCTTCTTCATCTCTATATCCATAATCATAATTCTTAAGTAAAAAATTTATTACTTCCTTCGAATTGTCTCTCAGTTTAGTCAAATCAGAAATATATTGCATTAAAACATTTCTTCCTGCTTCATTCTTACAATTACATACCTCCCGAAATTTATCTCCTAACAATCTTTCAGACTCTCTTAATATTTCAACACTCCTTGTATAGTGCAGAGGAGTATTTCCTTTCCCATCAACTTGTTTAATTGAATCACCTTTGTCTCCTGATTTAACTCCACAATCCCATAGTCTTCTCAATATATTTGAGCAATTACTCTCAAAACATAAATGAAACACTGTCTTTCCTTCTCCATCTTTTCTATTCAATAGTTCCAAACAATCTCTTCTATCTAAACTTTCAATCCTGTTTATTATTGAACTTACTAATGCTTCATTTCCAAACATTACGGCATAATGAAATACGTTCCTATTGTAATCTCCTTCTTTAGCTTCCAATGACATATTACCTATATCTCTTAAGTCAACTGCCTTATACGATATGTCCATATGAACTGAACTTTTCAGTTTGTTTAGCAACGGAAACAAGAAACAATTGTTCTCTCTATTTTTTTTAACTAACTCTTCTACAACATCTAACCTACCTTCTTCTACCAAATACTTACATAACAAAAATACTACCTCATTTCTGGCAAAGTCTATTGCCCTATCCAAAGCACTTCTAACCACTTCAACAATTTCATTAGCTTTGTCATCTTTTTTTATCTCAAGTATCTCTTTTACCGCCCTTGAGTGACCAGCCTCTACTCCTGACAATAAAGTTGCTTTAAATAACTCTAAATCCAACTTCAATCCTCCTATTAAACCACCCTGCTTATCTACTACTACTGCATCAGATAAAGCTTTGTACAACTCCTCATCCTTAGACAATATTAAGTACTCTATTGGTGTCTTACCCTGCTCATTCTTAGCTTTTAACAGCCCTATTACTTCCTCTTCTGTAAACTCTACCCTCTTTAATCTATCCACTAGATTACCTAATAACATCCCTTCTTTCTTCTCTTTCATATCTTTCATAAAATCCAATATTTTACTATTACTGTTTCTCTCCATACTAACAGCCTTACTAACAGCCTTCTTTAGGCACTTTATCAAGGGAAGCATATGGAATATATTGTTTCCTCTACCCATATTCCTTACTACTTCTTTTAACTCAGATATACTTGCTTCTCCTACATACACTTTTTTCATATATAGCTTTTCTACCTCTTGGTTACCTAATATTACCGACAAGATATATCCCTCGTGACTCCTTACCCCAAGATCTAGCAACTTTCTTACCAAATTTTGATGATTTAACATTGATGCATATGCCAAACTGTTCATTTGTATATTTCTCTCTCCGCTGTAGTAATTTAGACAACCTCTCTCTTTGTCTTCTTCTATCAATTCATCGACAAAATCCTCTGATCCCAATATACATGCCATATGTATTGAATAAAATCCCTTATCCTTTTTTGGGAAATTCTTTACTATTATTTTCAAAATTTCCTTGTTATAGCAGCCCTTGCCCACTATAAAATTAGCATAAGTTGTTCTAGAACCATTATTTAAAGTTATCTCTTCATTTAGATTAATAAGTCTATTTTTCCAATCCACTTCCTCTTCTTCTTGTAGCAGGCCCTCCAACTTACCCATATCCTTATTCTTTACGTACATCATCAATTCCCTTGCCTTTGCTTTCTCTTTTTCTTGCTTCTCTCTACCCTTTTCTTTCTCAGATTCTATTTTCTTTTCCAATCTGTTAAGAAACTTTTCATCTATTTCTGCATTTGCCAAATCAATTAACAATCTGACAGGTCTAAAAGCAAACCTCACAATTGAATTTATTGTCCCTTCAACTTCAGGATTGTCAAGAACCTTAGAAGTAACGGTGCCAATAGCTTCTTCCATCTTCTCTTTCTTGTCAAAATTGTAACTATTAATACATGAACTTAACGTAATTAATAAAACTATTACATACATTTATCCCTCCTAATTTATTTAAAATTTTGCTATAGTTCTATCACAAATCAGAAAAAAAGTTAACACTTATCCTACAAATTTATTAAATTATCAACTTTTTACAAATATTCCCCTTTTTTGATGGACATTTCCCAACATTTGTGCTAAGCACAAATTAACATAAATAATAATTTGTTTTATTTTGTAATTTTCAAACTACAAAAGTACCAAAATACGGAACAAGAAGCGTTAACAATCAATTAAGAATCGATCATTAAGCACCATATTTCCCCCACATTTAACTTAACTTTTAGATAAAAGCTAAATAATTAATGATTCTAACTTAAAAAAAGTTTAATATTCCAATTATGATAAAAATATGATATTATTCAAACAAATTTGGGAGGACACATGCTTATAATTTCATTAATTTTGGTAAATTCATGCTTTAACAACTACAAATTCAGAAAAAAAGATAAAATGGAAGCTGCTATAGCTTCTATTGCAGTAGCCACTATTGCAAATAGTGATGAAGTAAAAGAGGCCTGTGGGTCTATGATAAAGCTGGTTATAAAACCTATAACTTCTCTTTTAAATTTAGCAAACGTACAGCTAGATGACAAAGTACTCAGCAAACTGGAGCAAAAGACAAGAGAAATTAAGAAGAGGGCTAAATTAAGGCTACTGCTAGATTACATAAAAACTCGTAATATAAATAAAATAGTAAAACTACTTAGTGAAGATGAAAAAGAAGAAGGATTAATTAATCTAAATGAGGAATTAACCCTAGGAGATGGGTCTTCTACTACGTACACTAACTTAATTCTATCCAAGGGTTGCTACGAATATAGCGGAGAGAGGACAATTTTAAATTCAATAATCAAAAACTTCCCTAAAAAGTGGAGTGAAAACCTCTATGGTATACATTTGGCGTGTATCCTTGGTACAGAAGACTTCGTAGAGCTTTTGATAGACAATGACAGCAGAGCTGTATATACGATGTAAGCAGAGGAAATGGCATAACCATGAACAGCCTAGCGTATGCTGCTATATTCAATCATGAAAATCTAGTTTCTAGGCTGATCAAGCATGGTGCTAATAGCCACGAAGGTTTTATACTGTCAATGATGTGGGGAAATGAAAGAATAGAAGAAATTTTTATGAATAATCTCTATAAAACTCAGACTGACATTAGTTCATTAAACAAAAAGATAGGAGATTTAGGTAGAGGTAACAATGCATTTCACCTGTTACCTGCAGTTGATTACACTAGGACTTTCTTAAAAAGAGAAGCTTCTAACAGCCATATAACTAGAAATTTAAAAGAAAGATTGAAAAATGAAAATTTAGCAAGAAACCTTATCAATAAGTTAAAATTAAAATTGAATTTTACATACAGAGATATTGTAAGCCTGTTAAAAGCAAAAAACAGAGATGGAAAGACAGCAATAGAGCAGATAATATTGTCAGGGAATAAATATCTGTATAGCTCTGTGTTTAGAACTATTAATGATCTGTTTACTTCAGAAAACATGAAAAGTTTAGACATACTAGATCCTGATTTCCAAACTGCTGAAGAGATGCTTTTTTCAAGTATCAAAACAGGATTTGCTAAGGTAGCTAAGGAGATACTGATTTTCTTAGGTGAAAAAGATGTCACTAAGGCAACTAACTTATCATTTAGGGCTTTAGAAAAATCAATAGCTTTATATAAAAACGAAATGGTCTCCCTTATTTCAATATTTATATATGAAATTAAGCTTGAATCCACTAGATCTAGCCTTATGTCTCTTTTAGGGAAAATGGGTAAAGAAAATAATAATAGGTTATTACTTCTGTTAATGGATGGTATAAAATCAAAAGGACTACTACAACATAATGCACTGAGTTGGGACAGTTGTAATTATGATTACTACAGCAAAATGAAAGAGGCAGCTACTGATAGAGTCACACTGCACTATGCAGCAAGATTTGGAAATGAAATTCTTATCGAACAAATATTAGATGACCTACTGAATAGGACTACAAGCAACAAGAGGAGACTAAAAATCCTAAACAAAGAAGACAAATATGGTAGAACAGCATTTCATTTTGCTGTAGAAAGTGGATGTTTGAGTATTTTAAAAAAATTACTGAAAGCACACAAAGCCTGCGTACCAAATGGATACTATGAAGAGCTATACCCACTTGAAAAAATTGATAAAAAAGGAAATACTCCCTTACACTATGCTGATCTCTACCTACTTAAAGAGATAAAAGCTTTAATAGGTGAGGAAACATTTCTAAAGGTGTGTAAAATAAAAAATAGCTCCGGTCGAAACGCACTAATGCAATTTGTACTAAATTTTGATTCCAAGAAAGAGGATATTAATGAAAATGAGATGTTACAACTACTAAAAGGCTATAACTACGAAGATAGAGATGATCATGAAAAATCAATAGAGATGATGATGATAGAGAGGGATACTAAGTCTTTTAGTGGTTTGCTAAACAAGGTAAAGGAAAGAATATGCAAGAATCAAACAGATGAAAGTGGTAATAACCTCTTACATTACATAGCTAAATACAGCAATAGCAGGATGATTTTGGATATTTTCTACAATAATTCTCAAAAGCCCCTACTAGGAGGCAAGCTTTACCTGGAACTATATAGCCAAAAAAATAGTGATGGCTTAGAACCAAAATATTTAGCAATAGAGGTAGAGAACACTAAGACACTGAGACTAATATTGGAAGAGTATGGAAAAATAGTGGGAAATAGCAAATTTAAATTAGAGCTACTCAGCTTAATATCAAAAGCTAATTCTACGAAAAAACAGAGATCAATGAAGCTATTAACTAGTATTATGGAAGAAGTAAAAAAAGTGGAAAAAGCTAGGAAGAAAAGATTATTCAAAAAGTCAAAAAAGAAAGGCAAAAGAAGATTTAATCCTTCTACAAAATAGTCCTACTCTACTAGTAATCTATATGCCCCAATTACAAATTTAATGTTAGAATTGTATGAGGAGATTTACATGAACGAATTGGAGAGACAGTTAAGAATAATAAAGTCAAGAACTGAAGAGATAGTTCCTGAAGAGGAATTGAGAGAAAAATTAAAAAATTCTCTCAATTCTGGCAAACCATTGAAAGTAAAATTTGGGATAGACCCTACTGGATCTGAACTTCATGTGGGGCATGCAGTACCGTTAAGGAAGATAAAGCAATTTCAAGAATTGGGTCACTCAATAGAATTCATTATTGGTAGTTTTACCGCCAAAATAGGTGACCCTACGGGTAAAAATGAAACAAGAAAAATGATGAGCAATGAAGATATAGAAAGAAATTGTAAAACATATCTGGATCAGGCAAGCAAAATAATAGATATTGATAAGATAAATTTACATTACAATGGTGACTGGTTGTCTAAACTAAATTTTGAAGATCTACTACAAATAATGGCTAACTTCTCTCTATCTCTCATGATAAGTAGAGAAGATTTTGCCAAAAGATTAAAGAACAATATACCTATTAGTTTGGTTGAGTTATCCTATCCCATGATGCAAGCTTATGACTCTGTGCATCTAAAGTCAGACATAGAGATAGGGGGAACAGATCAAAAATTCAATCTTCTGAGAGGAAGAGACCTACAGAGAGCATTTGGGCAAAGCCCCCAAGTCTGCTTAACACTACCTATACTAGAAGGTACAAGTGGCAAAGACAAAATGAGTAAGAGCCTTAACAACTATATCTCAATAAAAGAAGGCAATAGAGATATGTATGGTAAGGTAATGTCTATAAAAGATGAACTAATAGAGACCTACTACAATTTAGTTACAGAACTAGATGATGAATTGCTGAAAGAGATAAGTAAAAAGATGAAGGATAGAGAGATATCACCATATGAGGCTAAAAAGAGATTGGCTAAAGAGATAACTCTTCTTTATCACAACAGGGAGCTTGCTGATGATGCAGAGAATCATTTTGACACAATCTTTTCCAAAAGAGAGATCCCTGAAGATGTTGAAGAAAAAGAGATAAGAGGTAGGGACATTGTCTCTTTAGTATCTGAAGAGGCAAAAGTTTCAAAGAGTCAGGCAAGAAGATTGATTGCGTCAGGAGCTATAAAAATTGACGGAATCACTGTTAATGAACTAAAGCCTGGCATAATTAAAATAGGTAAAAAGATAATTTTCAAAATTAAATGATGATGAAGAGCAAAAAAGCTAAAACAGCATTATCAATTTTAGAAGAAGTCTATGGTAATAGAGGTACTGAGCTCAATTACAGCTCAGATTTCCACTTGTTAATTGCAGTTATACTATCAGCACAGTGCACTGATAAAAGAGTAAATTTAGTAACAAAAAAGCTTTTTAAAGAACTTGATACCCCAGAAGATTTTGCTAATGTTGAAACTGCCAAATTGGAGAAATTAATATTTTCAACAGGTTTTTACAAAAACAAAGCAAAAAACATCATAGCATGCTCAAAAGAGATTGTAAAAAGAGGTGGCCAGCTTCCAAAAACAATTGAAGAGTTAACAAATTTAGCAGGAGTGGGACGAAAAACAGCAAATGTTGTACTTTCTGAACTACATGGAATATCAGAAGGAGTGGTTGTAGATACCCATATATTCAGGGTGTCTACAAGACTAGGAATAACTAAAGGCAAAACCCCTGAACAAGTTGAAAAAGAGCTTATGAACATTTTAGATAAGAAGGACTGGATAAAATATGGAAACATAATGATACAACATGGAAGAACTAGATGTAAATCAAGAAAACCAGATTGTGAAAACTGTGAGGTAAAAAATATATGCTCTTTTTACAAATCTAACTCTTAGAATATTTTATTTGAGCTATTTCTTCAATACTCAACTCTCTTCCATCTTCAAGTTTGTATTTTCTATTTAAAGCTTGACTTCTAGTTCCTAGATTAATTACTGCGTCTATTATAGGACCTAAAACAAGTTCATCTTCTAAAATATAGTCAAGAACTATCTTACCAAAAGCATCTTTCAGCGCTATTTCAGCACCATTTTCTAGCAAAAAGGAGACAATATTTCTATTATTGTTCTTTACAGCATGATATAACATAGTGTGCCCATCATTGCCAATTATGTTAGCATCTACCTTATTGTTCAATACCTTTTCATTATCATGCTTCACCAAACTAAAGTCATCTACTTTAGGCCTTGAAAAACAGCTCAGTAAAAACATTAAGATAATCATACTAACCCTTCTTTATAGCTTTTGTGGCTCTACCCGGTACTTCTCTATTTAATATTTCAGAAGATAATTCTGAATATTTTTCATTCAAGTACCTTATTTCATCCTTATTGATTGCTCTATCTATTTTAAATTCAGATAACTCTTTCACAAATATACTTAAAACGGTAATTATTCTCAAAGCTACACTCGCAGAGTCTGAACCATCCTTGAAATATCTATCACTCTTTACGTCAATTAAGCCTTTATAATTAAAGATCAGGTCCAAAGTGAAAGACACCATATCAAGTATTTTCACAGCAATATGCGGATTACTACTTCTAAATTTATTTAACCTTTTCTTTAATGCTTTCCTTTTTACTGACTTAACTAAAATATCTATTTTATTCTCAATTTCAGTTATATAGGTTTCAAGCACTTTATCATGATTTTGCACTATTTGTAGGAAGCCTGGTTTCTCTTCTTCAACCATACCATATACTAATTCCCAACTATCTGAATTTGCCACAAATACCTTTTTTAGTTCTTCATCAACACTATTTATTACCAATTTCTTATTTCTAAAAGATATCATTGAAAACAAAATATTACAGAAACCTACGTCTCTACCACTTTTCTCGTAAAGTAGGGAGACAAAGCTAGCGAAATGCTCTCTTCTTTTTGACAATTTTTCGAGATCTTTCTCAGAAATATATTTATTTTGTTCTTTATCAAGCCTTGCTAACAAAATAGATAGTGCCAAAGCCTTTTCATCACTATTACTTTTTTCTATTAAATAGTCTAGAGTACCATTATTTAAATATAGAGCTAATGATAGTGCAGTTTCTCCTTTTAAGTCTTTAACAGAAAGTGCCCCATCATAAATAATCCTTTTCACCTCTTGCAAATCATCATTTTTAACTGCTACATGGATAGGATAGTTGGCAAAAACACTTTTTTTAGTACCACTTCCCCCAAAGGAACAACAAATTAAAAAGAGAGCTATGGCAATCATAACTCTCCTTCTCCTAGAAGTATTAAACTTGAAATAGGGGTACCTTTTTTCTTAACTTGTAAATAGAATTTGAATTTCAAATGGGCCCCCTCATCTATCAATATTACTTTGTATCTGTAGCAGTAATTACCTAAAGTCTCTTTAATACCCTTCATTTGCTTTTCTGAAGCAGATTCGTACACTTGTTCAAAAAATCTTGAATCAAACTCTGCAAAACCTCTAGCTTTAGTTTCTAAACTATTATTTATAAATACAAGTTTATTTTCACCATAGCACAGTGGAGCTAACAAACTATTATAAACTCTCTTCTCTATAGTACCTCTTTTAGATTCATCCCTCTCTATTCTGGCCACATCTTCAAAAAGCAGCTCTTTAGTATCTTTATCATCTTTTTTCAACACAACATCCAGGAGAGCTTGTTTTCTGCCTCTGTTCTCTATTTCCTTAAGTTTAAAGCTAACCTTATTAAATAGGTTTGAATGAAATTTAGCTACATTATCCCATATTTCAAATAGATCAGACATCTCTATAGTTCCTTCACTCAAAGGAATTGAAGTTACATCATCCCAATCTATGCTGAAACCACTCTCTTTGTTTAGTGATTTTTCTACCATTTCAAACGATCTTTTTAAAATGGATCTAGAATCAAATGGATTAGAACAAGACAACAAAAATAAAATAAAAACCATCACAAACTCCTATAAGCATTATTATACCATCAATTAAATATCATAACAAATTTAAAGGCAAGCCCCTATTTTTTGGTATGTCAATTCAAATATTTTACTAGGAAATAGCTATATCTTCTACTAATATCTTTGCTTCCTTGCTCTTAAACGATAATCTTACTAACTTCACTTCCTTCACTTCTTTTCCTAGTCTTTCCCAATACCTCTTCTCTTTTATCTGTTCTATTGCTTCCTTGCTACTCTTCTTTAAGTCACTCTCTGCTCTCTTTATCTCTATTATTCCTTTTCCTTTTCCTTCTATCATTATGTCTGGTCTTCCATTCCCACTCTCTACATTTGACAATACCTCGTAATCATTTAGTGTCTTAGACATTGCA
>MDTD01087036.1_pt1 | contig 10526 bp, 10 predicted proteins | sample 811221 | NCBI WGS metagenome assembly MDTD01 (sample SAMN05326646, study PRJNA326480) | marine metagenome | isolation source: seawater | place: Pacific Ocean: South West | collected 2011
CGTAGTGTAGATATAATGATTTATTTTTAATAAATTTGTCTTGATAGATCTTATCTAATCTTACTGTAGAATGTAAAGAAGAAGATCTTCTTTTTATCCCATGAACTATATAATTTTTTTTTAACAAAAACTCTGCTAAATAAGATCCATCTTGACCAGTAACTCCAGTTATTATTGCTTTTTTTTTCAAATTTTATAAGTTTTAAGTATTTTATTAGTAATTAAAATTAATACACAATAAATTGCATTTAACAAATTTTTATTTTCATATTTGTAAAATAATTTAAATGCATCCCTTAATTTCTGGAATTTATTTGAAGAAAGAGATTCATTTGTTTTTCTCCAATATGATAAGGTTTTTTTTATATGATAGAGGGTAATATTTAATCTTAGCAATTTTAACCAGAGGGCGAAATCCTCTTGGGTTTTTAAGTTTTTAAATTTAATTTTGTTTTTTAATTTTTTATGAAGAACAACTGTACTCAAACCTATAATATTATTTTTTATCAAAGAGTTATAGCTTGGATTTGAATTAACTTTTCTATATCTTAAAATTTTGTTATTTTCATCAATAACCCCATATGAAGAAAATGAAAACATTATAGAATTTTTATCCATAAAAGAAATTTGATATTTAAGTTTATTTTTAAGCCAAATATCATCCGCATCAATGAAAGCAATATATTTTCCATTACAATATTTTATTGCTATATTTCTTGACTTAGAAACACCAAGATTTTTATTATTATTTATTATTTTTTTTCTCTTAAATTTTTTAAGTAATTTTTTTATAAATGTCAGCTCCTTTTTGTTATAATCATCAAATACAAAAATTATTTCATATTTTTTATAATTTTGTTTTTTTATTGAATTTAATGTCCTTATTAAATATTTTTGCTTTCTATAATATGTGATAATAATTGATACTAAGTCTTTATTTATCATTTTTTATTGAATAAAATTTATAACCTTTTTTAGTTTTTATATTTAAACTATCCACGTTTCTTACACAGGGCGTAGGAACGTCCCAACATTTTGAATTAACTTTATATACTTTAAAACCGTTGATATCAATTTTATCATATTTTACATTTTCCACCCAATAAAATGGAAAATTTTTGAAGTTGTTATGATCATTATAACTTTTATTCAATTCATCTAATAATCTACTTGAATTTTTTACAAAAAAAATTGAGTAACTAATTAATATTAAAATAGTTATATTCTTAAACGAATTTTTTTTTTTCATATTAATTCTATGATTTAAAAACTTAGAAAATGGCAGAACAATTAATAAAAAGATTATTATGTAACCAGCATATCTTAAAGTTGGAAAGTTTAAGAACCAAGTAATAAAAATAAAAGAAATAAAGATATAAAAATATAAAAAAATTGAATCTTCTTTTTTTAAAATCTTAGTTTTTTTTTTTATATCCTTAAAAAAAACGATAAATGTTACAAATAGTATTGAAATTATTACTAGTATGAAATCAGAAAATTTATTGAAAAAATAAACGTTAAACCAATTAGAAATCCAATTTAAAGAATTAACATAATCTGTAGGGTTATTAACTTCAAAATTTGGACCCTTTCCACCTTTTGCCCATGTCTCATAATGAAGATTAAGATTTTTAACAGTTTCAAAAGATAGTGACCAATCTAGATGATAAAAACATGTTTTAGATACCGGATATATTAAACAACCGGTTGAAGCAAAATTAAAAAAGATTAAGAAAATTATAGGGAATAAAATAAATATTGAATATCTAATTTTTATAATTTTTACTAAATATTCTTTTTTTTGTTTTGTAATTAATATTAAAAAAAATAAAGGTATTGAATAAATTATATGAATAAATTTTAAGGTCACTGCAAATACTAAGAATAACAAGCTTAGTTTTAAATATAAATCTTTTTGATGAAACTTTAAATTTTTATTAAAAATAAACTCAATTAAAAAAAAAATGTATAAACACAAAACAATTTGTCCTGATATATCTGAGCCAAATTCTGCAAGTCTACTAAATTTAACTAAAAATAGTATTAATAACAAAAGCAAGAATATGTTTGAAAAATTTAAATTGTGAGATCTAGGTTTATAAATTTCAAATATCAGGAATGTTATAAGAAAAACATAAAATGAGTAATTTGTGATATTAAATAAGTAATGCTCAAACACTGGCAAATAATTTAAAGACATCATCAAAAAAAGAGTGCTAATATGTTTAAATCCATGATTTAAATTTCCAAGACCAAATTCAAGTTTATTTTGTGCAAAATGAATTGCATTTGGAAGATGATAGTAAGAATAATCTTCGTTATTTTTAGAAAGTATTATGGCTACAAAAAAAAATAAAAAAATAAAAAAAACATTTTTAAAATCAAGGATATTTAAATTATATTTATAAAAATTATAAATACTAAATAAAATTCCTAAAATAATTATAGATATATTAAATATATAATTATGAGGTGTTATAATATGTGTATAACTAGAAATTATAGATAGAAAAAAAAGACCTAAAAATCCGATTAAACCAATATTTTTATTAATATTTTCTAATCCTACTATTCTACAAAAGAAATAACCATACCCTAAAGTCGAAAATAAAATAATTAATGAAATTAAAAAGAAAGAAATTATCATAAATCAATTATTTATTAAAATTTTATCGAATTGTTTGAAATGGTTATATAGCGTAAATTTTTTGCAATTTAGCAAATTATTTAATTTTATTTTATCTAATATTTCTTTTGAATTGAAAATTTTAAATTTTTGAACAAAATCATCTTCATTGTTATTTTTAAAAATTATTCCATTTTTACCATTTTGAATTATTTCAATTGGTCCTGGCCAAGCATTAGAACAAAGAACGGGAGCTCTACAAAAACCAGCTTCGATCAAAACAAATCCTGGATCTTCCCATAAAGAACTTAAAACAAATCCTTTCGAATTTTTAAATATAGGATATATATTTTCTATATGTCCTAAAAGAATTATATTATCTTGTAAATTATTCTTACTTAAGTAATTATCAATTTTTTTTTTATCTTCGCCCTCTCCAGCAATAATTAGCTTTATACTTTTATCAGAAGCTATTATTCTTTTAAAAGCCTTACATAAAAATATAAAATTTTTTTGTCTAGTCAGTCTACCTGCAGAAAAATAATAATTTGAATATTTCTTATATGTTATTTTCTTTTTTTTATTTATATCGTTTACTGAAATAACTGGATCGTATAATAATTTTATCTTTGATGATTCTACTATATTTAAATCTTTAAGGTAATTCATAGTATTTACAGTAGGACAAGTAATTAAATGTATTTTTTTTAAAGCTAACTTCCAAAATAACTTCCTTAAAATATTTAATCTCGGGAAACCTGAAATTCTTAAAATAAATTTTGTTTTAAAACTAAATAAAATTAATAAAGTTAATGGAAGCGATGTTATTAAATGTATAATTAAATATTCAGGATTTTTTTTTTGAATTAAATTTTTTAGCGGAAAGAATGATAATATAAAAATTATAAAAAAAGATAATCTACTTAAAACTTTTCCATATTTGGGTAAAAAGTTTAGTAAATTTTTGTTATATAAATTTATTAAATTAATTCTTTTTTTTTCAATTTGAAAATTCATACTGGAAAATTCTCCAAAAAAGTTAATTATTGAACACTCATATTTATTACAATATGAAGTTAATGAATGTGCAGAATTGATTACTGCTTTTGTTGTTGCTATATTCACTAAGGAAGGTGACCAATAAAATATTTTACTTTTTCTGTTGCTCAATTTTTATTAAAGTTTGTTGAATTTATATTTGCTAAGTTTATATTAAATTTTCTTATAATATAATAAATTTATGTTTAGTTACGAAGAAAAAATCGAAAAAAACCTTTTTCCATTAATAAAAAAAATTCAAAATCCCCAAATATTAGAACTTGGAGTTCAAAGTGGTATATCCACAAAAAAGTTTCTTGAGATATGCAATCAAAATAATGGAAATTTATATTCTGTGGATATTAATGACTGCAGTAAAGTGGTTGAAGACCCAAAATGGAAATTTATTAAAAGTAGGGATGATGATTTTAATTTTATAAAATCTAAAATACCTGAAAAACTTGATGTGATTTTTATTGATACTCTTCATGAGGCAAAGCATGTAGAAAAAATCTTTTATAATTATTATAATAATTTAAAAAATGGAGGTTTAATATTTGTAGATGATGTATCACATTTACCATATATTAATAATACGCGTAAAACAGATTTCTATTGCGAAATTAATAATAGAGAAACTTTCAATACTCTTTTGCAAATCTATTATTATAATTATAATTGTTTCACTTTAAACTTTTCCTTTGAAAGCTCTGGATTAGCAATTATAAAAAAAAAAAGCAACAATAACTTGAAAGCATCAGCAAAATTAAATTCACGAGAGCATAGTTTCAAAAATTTAATTAGGAAATTATGGTTAAAAGTAAAAAATTAATAATTTTTATTCCATCAATAGAGGATGGTGGTGTAGAAAAAAACTTATATTTAATTTCGAAATTTTTATCAAACAAATTTAAAAATATTATTTTACTTACTTTTGAAAATTCAAAGAAAAAGAAATTTGTAAACAATATTGAAATCATTAATCCATGGTTTAACTTTATAAATTTTAAAGGAAGATACTTAAAATATATTTTTTGTTTATTATCATTAACTAGGATGTTGTTGATAAACAGGAATTATTTAATATTATCTTTCCAGGCAAATATTTTTGCAATAATTATCGCAAAAATCTTTGATGTAAAAATTATTTCAAGATCAAATTCATCATCTATAGGATGGTCAAAAAATTATATCAAACAATATATTTTTAAACTTTATTTCAAAAAAGCTGATAAAATAGTAGTTAATAGTTATGATTTTAAGAAAGAAATGGACAAAAAATACAAGATTAAAACTAAATGTATTTTAAATCCTTTTGAATTTGATAAAATAAAAAAATTATCGAATAAAAAAGTAAAAAAAATTTATACTAAAAACTCATTAAAACTTATTTCTTTAGGAAGGTTAACATCACAAAAAGATTTTATGACTTTATTAAAAAGTATAAAAAATTTAAAAAGAGATAAAGTCGAACTTGTGATAATTGGCAAAGGAACAGAAGAAGATAGATTAAAAAATTATATATTAAAAAATAATTTGAGTGATAAAGTTAAAATGATGGGGTATAAATCAAATCCTTTTCCATATTTAAGACAGGCAAATATATTAATTCTAACCTCAATATTTGAAGGATCACCAAATGTTTTAGTTGAAGCTCTTTTTTTAAAAAAATTTGTTATATCAACTAATTGTCCAACAGGTCCTAGTGAAATATTAAAAAAAGGGAAATATGGAGCATTATTTAAAGTTGGTGATTATAGAAATATTTCAAAGTTTATTAATAATTTTAAATTTTCTAAAATAATTACCAATAAAATTAATAGGGGTTATGAAAGTACAAAAAGGTTTGATTATAAGAAAAATTGCGATAAATACTCAAAATTAATTCAAAATTACTTAAATTAAAATATGAAAAAAATACTTGTATGTGGTGCCGGTGGATTTATAGGAGGTCATTTAACTAAATATTTTGTAGAAAAAGAAAATTTTGAAATTGTATGTGTTGATGTTAAGCCATTTGAATATTGGTTTCAAATTTTTGATGAAACAAAAAACCTATCTTTAGATCTGAAAGATTATAAAGCATGCTTAGAAGTATCACAAAATGTAGATTTTATTTTTAATATGGCATGTAATATGGGGGGGATGGGTTTTATAGAAAATAACAAAGCTGAGTGTATGTTATCAGTATTAATAAATACAAACTTGCTCAGAGCATCTGTTGAAAATAAAGTTTCTAAATATCTATTTTCATCAAGTGCATGTGTTTATAATGCGGATAAACAAAAAAAAACTTTTGTGCCAGGATTAAAAGAAGAAGATGCATACCCAGCTGAACCGGAGGATGGTTATGGTTGGGAAAAATTATTTAGTGAAAGAATGTGTAGACATTTTAGCGAAGACTTCGGAATTGAAACTAGAGTAGTGAGATATCATAATGTTTATGGCCCTTTAGGAACTTATGACGGTGGACGAGAAAAAGCCCCAGCTGCAATATGCAGAAAAATAATAAATGCTAAAATCCATAATAAAAAAACAATCGATGTTTGGGGAGATGGAGAGCAAACTAGGAGTTTTATGTATATAGATGATTGTATAAAAGGTACTATAGATGTTTTTAATAGTAATTTTCAAGAGCCATTTAATGTAGGAAGCGAAGAACAAGTTTCAATAAATCAATTGGTAGAGTATATTGAAGAAATAGCTAAATTTAAAGTTTCAAAAAATTATTTATTAGACAAACCTAAAGGAGTGCGCGGTCGCACTAGCGATAATCGACTGATAAGAGAAAAAATTGGATGGGATACACAAATAAATTTGAAAGAGGGTCTTAAAAGAACATATAAATGGATTTACGATCAATCTATTTCTGGTAGTAACATTAGTAAATTTACAAAAAGTAATATTTAAGTTTTAAAAAGTTATTATTTTATTTATTTTTTTCTATTAATTTATTTTCAAAACCACCTAAATATTTTGGTAAGTTTTTTTTAATATACCAACTAAATTGAGATACAAATATGTTACCTTTCATTCCATTATCTATAATTGAATATGGAATTTTAATTTTTGAAAAAAACATTGCACAACTTGGAATATTGCTTGATGCAAATAACATATAATTTGTTTTAGCTAAAACTAACATATCTATAATATTTGCTTCACCAATTTTATACCTGTGAATAGGATTTTTATTATCAAACAAATCAACTTTATCTGTGGTTCTATAAGTATCTTGATATAACAAGTATTTATTATAGTTTTTTTTATAAAATTTTAAATAATCTTCGTCTTCGGTACATAAATATATCTTATTAAATTTATATTTTTTTAATAAAAAATCCGTTGCATATTTCATTTGATTTTCAGTAGGTGTATAAGGTTGATAAGCTGATTTCTTTTGATCTGATCCTCTAAAACAAATACCTAATACTTTTTTGCCCTTAAAATCTCTCTTTAGTTTTAAAGCCTTATTAATTAAGTCTTTATTTATTTTTATATATTTCTTACAAATAATCTTGTGTCTTTTATCAAGATAGCCAAATCCATTGAAATATTTAAAACTAGATACGTAATTCTGCTTAGAAAAACCTTTTTTAGATGTTCTATTATCACATAATATCACATTTTTACTGGTATAAACATCTCTTAATTTGTATTTTGAAACCGGCTCAAAATAATACTCCCAAGAATTATATGTGTTTTTAATTTTTTTTTTACAGTTGTAAAATGTTTGATAATTTTCCATGTCAATAACCGGTATCATTTTAAGATTGTCACAAATTAAAAGATGATGAATTACAAAATTTAAGTTTGAAAAAAAACCAGCACCTGGATGTCGTCTAATTACATAAAAGAATTTATTTGGGTTTTTGTTTCCATAACTTTTATATTCAAAATTAAGATGTTTAAACTTATTTTTTTTAAATATTTTATTTTTAGGATCCCAGGATTGTCTTGCGAAAAACTGTTTTTTTAATAATTTTTTTCTTATATAATTAAGTAACATACTTATTATTGCTTTCTTATAAAAAGTACATCCTGGTGGGTTTCATTAGGTTCTATTTTATGAAAGAACATATTTTCGTTTAAAAATTTTTTTATCTCTTCCCATTTTGCTCCATTTAAATAATATTCCTCTTTACTAATTTCAATTAGTATTGAATCACATAATTTTAGAGCATTTTTTGCTCCTTTTAAAACTAAATATTCAGCACCCTGTAAATCTATAACCCAAAAGTTATATTCCTTAACATTTATAGAATTTTTTTTTAATAAAGTGTCTAGAGATATGGTTCTTAATTTTTTTTTACCAATCATTTTAATTTTTTCAAACTTTTTTTTAAATTGAAAGATTGAAGATGATGCACCGTCATTGTTAGAAACAAAAAAATCAACTAAAATATTATCTTCATTATATAACACATTATTAAAAGCTATTTGATTGATAAATTGAGAAACATTAATTTTTAAGTCTATAAAAATATCTGGGTCTGCTTCTATCCAGATAGTTTTTTTGTTAAGCCAATCATATACAGCTGCTTCTGTACCTCTATGAGCTCCCATGTGAATTACTCCATTACTTTTATAAAGTTGAGTTAAAATATCTTCATTAGGGGGCAAATTTGTATATGACTTATTTTTGTATATTTTTTTTATAATCCATCCATAATAAAAAAGTAAATTTTTAATTTTATTTTTCAATGATTTAAGCACTAAATTTTTACCAATTTTTTCTTTAAGCAGCTAATATCTTCGCACCATGCATGAAGAATTTCAAGTTCAGCTTTTTCTAATATTTTTTGTTTAACAAGATTTTGATAACAATTAAAAAGATTTACTAAAATATATTTCTTATTTTTATAAATTTTTGTTAATTCTAAAACATTTACTAATTTTCTTACGTCTCGAAATACGGGTATTTCTAAATCAAAATCTTTGTACAAATCATGATAATTTCTATCTTGATACACAGTTGGGCTAGTAAATAATATTTTTAAATTAAGTTTGTTCATTATATACGTCGCTATATATGACCTCCATATATCTGTTGCTCTCATGGTGCAATAAGTTGGTAAATACATTAAAGCAAATACTTCATCGTTCCAAGTTGTATTTTGGCTATTAAATGGAACATAAGATTTATTATTTACAAAAAAACTTTTGTTCTCTGCAAATTTAATATTAATTTTTTTATTCAGTAATCTATAAATTGCATCTACATCTGGATTTTTATTACAAAGTCTTTGGATAATACTAAATTTTTTTTTTATTTTATTTTTTTTTATTAAAGATTTTTTTGAATTATCTAATTCTGATAAAGGTAGACCTCTTGGCCAAATATCGATTTTATTATTTAAAAAATATTTATAAATATTTATAAATCCACTTTCTTTAACTTCGTAATGGTTTAATTTATAAATATTTTGCGAAAAAAAATTTTCTCTTGGATAATTATCATCGTCAGTTTCATATATTTTTTTAATTCCTTTGTGCATTGCATATAAATAACCAATATTTTTTCTTGAGTATGAATTAAATGGTATTTTATTACATATTTTATATGGGAGATTTTTTTGGAGTTTAACTGACAAAAAATTTAAATGATTTCCAAAATTAAATTTTGGAGTTTTTTTGTCTGCTATAAAGAGAAACTCAATATTTTTCTTTTTGCACAATGTTTGGAATTTTTTAATAACATTATTAGGTTTGTTGATAGAAGTTATAACTAATGTTGACTTAACTTTTTTATTCAAAATCATAAATATAAATTTTTCTTTATTAAAACAATTTAGATTTAATCATTAACTTAAAAACGTCGTTTATGTTTTTCTTTGGTATTATACCTAAATATTTTTTTAAGTTTTTAATTTCTATTTGTGAAGACATATAATTTATTTTATTTTTTTTAATTATGCCTTTGCTAATTCTAACATGATTCTTCCAAGCTAATTTTTTTGTTTTAAAAATTTTATTTATAACTTCTTTTAACATAAATGTTTTACCAGTGGCTATAATAAGATCTTTAGGTTTATTTTTTTGCATTAAAAGATAAACAATCTTCATGTACTCTGGAGCCCAACCCCAATCTCTTCTGACGTTGATATCACCTAATAATAACTTTTTAGTTTTAAATTTATTTTGTTTTACGAAATCTACAATTTTTGGAATAACATGATTTTTTGGTCTAAGAATTGAGTCATGATTGAAAAATATACCAGACATACACCAAATATTCTGATTTTCTCTGAAATATCTTATCAAGAAATATGATACAAGTTTCGAAAATCCATAAGGACTATTTGGATTTAAATTTGAATTTTCATTAACAAGTTTTTCTTTAGGATCATATATTAGCCCAGAACAACAATTAAAAACTTTTATTTTTCTCCTTAATTTGTTTATTGAAAATAAAATATTATAAAGTGGTAAATTATGACTCTTAAAAGTACTTAATATATTTATAAAAGAATCTTGAAAATTAGATTGTCCAGCAAAATAATATATTTCGTTACAATTACTCTTTTTAATTATTTTTTCAATTTTGTTTATATTATATATATCAACTTTCTTTATTTTGACTCTCAAATTTATTTTTTTGTGATTTTTCAAATCTGATCCACGGGTTATTGCAATTACCTTGTAATCTTTTTGTTTCAATAATTGACACATGTAGGTTCCATCCTGGCCAGATGCACCAAACACCAACGCAATTTTCTTTACCATATTGTTCCAGATTAAATTTTTAATTCTCTAGTTTAATTATATTTCTTATTTCTAACAACTTCTAACAAAAATATCATTTCATCAAAAATATAGTAATAAATATGCATCTTATTAAAATTTTTTATATATTTTTAAG